>ERZ791927.1304-NODE-1304-length-19732-cov-4.853382_pt1 | contig 19732 bp, 23 predicted proteins | sample MGYA00510130_ERZ791927 | MGnify/ENA primary metagenome ERZ791927 (study PRJEB30046, sample SAMN00792055) | human gut metagenome | study: EMG produced TPA metagenomics assembly of the A metagenome-wide association study of gut microbiota in type 2...
TATGGCTCGGTTGATAAAGCCGTTCACGCTCTCGCTGTGGGCTTCTGCGTGGGCTCAACAATCAAAGCATTCCGGCCTGATTCCTTCCCGCGCGTTATCGTGTAAAGTAATTCCGAAAATCACTCTGCATTCTGCTTTTCTTCAATGCAGTCAAGAACATAATCTCGCAAAACTGCGTTCGACGTCTTCCCGATCTCTGCGCAATACGCCTTAAATCTTTCCGCCTGGTCTTTCTTTACGCGGCAGCCTAGCGTCGTCATATTTTCTGCATCCCATTTCGCATTTGCTTTTTTTCTCGATTCCGTTACCGCCATCCTATCCCCCCTTTCCATTTGATAGTATTATATCACTTCGCAAGCACTATTAACAGTACTATATCGCACAATTTTGTACTGTTAACATTGTTTATCCCGTCTATTGATTTGTACTGTTAATAGTGTATAATAGGAGCATAGCAAAGAACAAGAGATCGAGCGAAGGTCGAAAGCTAACGCGACACCGTAAGAGCTGGAACGGAGAAGATTGATAGAAACTCCCAAAGGGATAGATACTCAGAGCCACCAGCCGCCGATCTCACCTGCAAATTAAGGAGGATAAAACAATGAGCATCAATGAAATGGACAGCAAGATCAAAGAGCTGCGCGAGCTTCGCCGCATGGCTGACGAACTGGCCGCAGAAATGGAGACCATTCAGGACATCATCAAGGCCTACATGGACGCCGAGGGCGTGGACACCATCAATGGCACCGATTGGAAGGTGACCTATAAGGCCGTGACTTCCTCTCGTCTGGACGACAACGCATTGAAAAAGGCTCTTCCCGATCTGGCGCAGCAGTTCACCAAAACCACCACCGCACACCGGTTCTGCGTTGCATGATGGAGACCATCGTAGCTATCGCCGGAGCAATTCAGCTCGCAAACTGGCTCATGTCCCTGATTGAAGCAATAAAAAAGCCCCCTGCGCCCAAGCCGTCCAAAGCAAAGCGCAGAGAGCCCTAACCGCCAACCACCATAGCGGCGGTCGGTAGATCCATTATACCGGCCGCCCATCAAGAAAACAAGGAGAAATTATGAATACAAAAGATGAGATCATTTCCATAATTCACCGATCCAGCGGCTACAAACGTCTTTATATGGAGGCTGTCATCTGTACGATGGTCGGAGCCGTTATGCCTTGTACCGCCAGCCGCGGCGATATGAAGCGAGCAATTCGTTTAGGCCGCATCTTACAGCACAACGCCGAAATCCAGGCTGACCGGGAAAACTATCAGATCGTTGAAAATACAATCGCCTTCATTCGCCGTGAATGGCTGCACAAAGGGGACTGCTCGAGCAAATTTTCCTCTCCGAAGGAGGCCATCTAATGGACAAACAGCTTAATGGAAAAGCCCTCGATCAACTGATTGCGGCGCAGTATCAGCTTCTCACGGAAGAAAATAAGGCAAAGGTCAATCGATTAGTTGCTCGCTTGGCAGATCCCGCCGTTTCAAGGGCAATCGCTTACCTCGAATCCTGCAATCAAGACAGTCCACTGCTGAATGCCGAATCGCTCGCAACCATGACACCAAAAGAAATTCAAAATTCAATCAGCGCACTCGAAACATTTCATTCGACGGAGGAGGCTTAATGATGCATACGGAAAAATTTGATATTAGTACCAACGAAAAAAGGCTGCTGCACATGATTAAAGGCTCAAAGGATCCGAAAGCCGCTGCGGATGTGGCTATTGACGTAATTCGTGCCTTCTTAGGTCCTACCGCGGTGGAAGACCGCGCATTCCTCGAAGCCATTCAGGATGAAGAAAAGCGGAGAGCAGTCATTGAACTGCTGAAAGGAGTTAAAAGATGAAGATTTTATTTTGCATTTGCACAGCGTTATCCATGTTCTTTAGCGTGTGGGCCGTTATCGGTCAAATCAAACTGCGTAAAATGAGAGACAGGTTAAATGAGCTTGAGTGCAGTCAATATCCTCAGCAGAAGAGTCTCGCCAGCGAAGAGCATCGATGCAAAGGATATCCATTTGTTGACAATAGCATGGTGTTCCATTTTTGCATTTTCTTCACGGATATACTTTTGTTCGCGGCGCTTCTCATCATGCTCTGCGTTTAGCTTCGCGTAATAACCCCCTATGAACAATAATAAGTGAAATAACTTAAACGGAGGATAAAAAGATGAATGACAAACAGCGAGAAGAATATTTGGACATGACCGATGCGCAGAGAAAAGAGTTTTTAAGAAAAGAGGTAGAGCGGATTTCGACGCTGCCGGAAAGCAAACAAGCCGAGGCTTGCGACGCGCTACGCGAAGCCGTCATGCCGAAAATCACCGATCTTCCTGTGAAGGGGAGCGATCTGACCTACGGGGAATATTGTCAAAAGAAAGGTCTCGATTGGCGGACAGGGGAACCCATCCACGAATAGCTCTCTTCGATAATATGCAAAGGTGCCTGCTTCTTTTAATCGGAAGCAGGCACCTTTTGGGTTATGACGGCCAAGCAGCGCTGCTCTTTATTACCCTACTGTCTCCCCTACCCCCGGTGGAGGCGGCGTCGGCAGCACCGCAGGCAGCTCTGCCACACCGCACACGCTCTCTCCGCCGTCGTCCTTCTTCTCGTCATTTACCCAGCGGAAGTTGTATCTCAGGCTGAATTCCGCGCCCCTCTGCCCGTCTCGGTCGAAGAGACGTTCCTCTGCGTAAGCCTCGATGCGGGACTTCGCGCGCGTAACCGTGTCAACAAACTCTTTCTTCGCCTGATAGTCCAGCAACGCTTGACGGCTCGTAAACCCCAGCGCCAGCGCCAGCCCCGTCACCGTCGGCGGTCGCTGGTGAATGATAAACGGCTGCCCCACTTGTCGCAGATTGGGAACCCATCGTCGCCGATAATAGGCTCGCCCTTGCAGTCTTCAAAATACCGGTCAATAGCGGCCTGCATCTGTTCCGCCGTCGCATATTTGGGAGGTCTCCCCGTTTTCGCCATGCAGTCACCGCCTTTTCAACCTTAGTCCGTCTTCCTGACTTCTCTCATGCCGCTTTCTTCCTCATGATTGCAAGCTGCTCGTCCACCCGCGCGCGGTTCCAATGGCGAATCTTCTTCGGCACGTCCAGATATTCGTACATCGCCGTGCGCTGCTGCTCGTTAAGCCCCGAGCGGAACAGCATTTCCATGATCTGCAAGCCCTTGCTATAATCGATGCTGTCGCCGTCCTTGTCTTTCAGCATTTCGCACTCGCTCGCCGCCGCCTTGCAGGCCGCGAACACGCCGGGGGCGATGCGATACTGCTTCTGCGCCTCCTGCGCATTCTGGATCCATTTGGTCGTGATCTCGTACTTCCCGCCGGAATTTTCTTTCAGCGCCACTGCCTCTGCGTAGCTCTCGACGTAGCCGAGCGCCTTGTCTTTGCCCTCGTCAGAGAGGCGGGAGAACGCGCCGCTGCTCGTTGCCTTGTCAGCCTGCGCGCGGTAGGCCTCGCCCTTCTGCGTCTCGTACTTGCTGTACGAGCTCGCGTTCAGGTCCGCCGCGCTGAATTCCTCCTCGTCCTCGCCGCTGTCGTAGGCGTACTTCCCGCGAATGCCCAGCAGGTCAAGCGACTTCTGCGGGAACGAGTAGTTGGCCTCGCTCTCGGCCTTCTTGTTGTAGCGGGTCTTGAGGCTGCTTTGGATGCTCTCTCCATCAAGCCCCATCTGCTCCATCAAATCGCGGCGCACGTGTTCATAGGTCGCGTAATCGCCCTGTTCCAGCGCATCATAGAGAATGCCGATAAACCGGCTCTTGTTGCCGCTGTTGGCAAGATTGTAACTGAACTTCTCCACCTCATACTGGAAGCCGAGGCTGCCGCTCGCTTGTGCGATGGTGCGCAGCGTCGCCATAAGGTCGCGCTTGACGTTGGCGACCGGCAAACCAAACATCTTGCTCGACGCCGCCAACAGCGTGAGCGTGGCCTCCTTGCGGGTCTTCTTGCCGCTGCCGTCAATGCTCTTGGCAAATGTGCCCGCCGCATCGAGCAGATCGGCGAAGACCTCCATGTCAGGGCGCGACACATCATAGCCCTGCGCAAGGGATAAAATATCCTTTGCAAACGGAGCCTGCGCCACAATGTTCATGTTGCTGCCGACGTTGCCGTTCAGCACGACGTTGCCGATCAACTCGAGCGCGTTCTTCTCGTCTCCCTCCACGCCCGTAAAGGCTGAAAGAAACTTTTCCCAATAGTCCTTATCGCGGTCATCGTCGCGCAGGCCGTCGACAATGCTCTGTGCCAGCGCATTCACCACATTCGTAACGACCAGCGCCGTCGCCGCGCGCCCCAGCGTCTTCAAAGCCTTGCTGCGCTTCGCCGGGTTCTCCTCATATCGGAAGTTGTCGTAGCTGCGAAGCAGCACGTTCAGGCTCATGATGGGCTCGCCCATAAAGGCTGTCGCCTGCTGCGAGAGGGTGCTCTTGCCACGCATGATGTTGCTGCGCTGCAAGATTCCGTCGACGACCTGCGTCTGATCGATCATATCGGAGAACACATCGTTGACCGCGCTGTAAAATTCGTTGCTGCCCGCGCGGACGTCGGGCTTTTCACGCTTCACCTGCCACTCGCAGGCGTTCCACAACTTCCCCCACGTCGCGGCATCCGCCTTGCCAGCCGCAGCCCCCGCGAGGTCGTTCAGCTTGTTCGCCACGCCCTCTTTGCCGTAGAAGCGGTCTTTCAGCGTGTACGGTGACGAGATATCAAAGCTGCCGACGTCCTTTCGCATTGCAATTGGGGAATGCTCAAGCGCTTTCTCCCAGCCGCTTCCCTTCGTTACGCCGCCGGTCATGCCCTTTGCCATGTCCTTCGGGTCAAGAACCGCCGCCGCGCGGAAGAAAGCCGTCGGCTGCTGGATGACGACGCGGATGTTCGCGCCGACAGACGCGCCCTTGAATTTACCGACAAACTTTCCCATCTTGTCTGTGCCCGGTTCAAAGTCCTTGACACCGATGCCGTTCTGAATGTCGCCCATCAGTTTTTGCCAATACTGCTGCGCACCATTGCCGCCCTTTTCGTCGAGTAAGCCCTTGACGGTCATGATTGTCTTCCCCGCGTCGTCGCGGTACTGGAAGTTGAAGAAACGGTTTGCATCCTCCATCGGTGCGAGCCATGCTGCGTAGTCAATCATGTCGGACGCGTGGTCGGCAAACGTATCAAACACGCTGCGCAGTTCTACGGCGTTGTTCGCGTTCGGCGTCACCTGCTGCGCCATGCCGATATTCTTGATGGAGCGCACATTGCCTCTGTCCTTTTCGACGTCTGTGTGCAAGTTTGCCTCCGCCGATTTGATGGGCCAGTAATTCCGCTCGGTGAACTTTCGGTAGCCGTAGGCCTTCATGCTCGCGTCGTTGCCGTACTTGGCAAGCGTAGTCGCCGTCAATTCCTGCAAGCCGTCCGCCACGTTCTTCTGCTCGTCCGTCAGCATGCCCGTGATGCGCTCGATATCGCCCTCGGTCAAAAAGACTTGCTGCGTGCCGTGCGGCACCTTCGTCCTGCCAGTCTCCGCGCTCTTGATTTCCGGCTGATATACACCGCCGCCGAGCAGGTGCCCGAGCGCCTGCTTGCGCTTGCTCAGAAGGTACAGCTCCATGATTTGCGGCGTTGTCAGCGTCAGCTCGGCTTTCCCGGCGGTCGTGATGTCGTGCGTCTCCGCCTCCCACTTGCCGATGGCGCTGCCGCGCGCGTCGCGCAGTGCGCCTTTCGGGTCGCCGTGGATAGCCTTTCCAGCAATATCCTTGAAGCCCGCCTCGCCCAGCTCGTCGCCAAGCACCTTCCTTGTCTTCTCGGCAATGTCACGCGCCATGATCTCCTGAGAATCCTGTGCGTTGCGCAACATCCGGTAGATGCTCTTGCCCGTCTCGCCGTAGTGGGCAAAGAACGTGTACGGCGTTTCTAAGCTGATTGTCGTATTGTTGCCGAGCTTCTTCCGGCGCGTGCTCACGTCGGCCTTGAAGGCATCCGCCATCTGCTTTGTGGTCTCGAATTTGCTCTTGGAGAGCACCTTGCCCGCCGTCGAGACGGATTTCTCCACCGCGCGAATGGTCTTCCACATCGTTCCGAGCTCTTCCCTCGTCAGCTCGGAGAGCCGCTTGTCCTTCATGCCGATAACCTGTCCAAGCAGGCCGTCCTTGCCGTCCGTGCCCAGCAGCGACGGGTCAATGACCAGGTCGTCCCCGTCCTTCTCTCGCCCTGAAAGAATATCTTGATACTGATCTCGGAGTGCTTCGAATGCCTGCGTGCGCTGCGTCGGCGTGCCGCTGCCGTCATAGACGTGCTTGCCGCTTTCGTCCACGGTGTAGGTGCTCTCCTGATTGATGCTGTTCAGCACTGCCGCCACCGCCGAGCGCATATTCTCGGGGATGTGCTTCGTGTCCGTCGGGCGCAGCAGCTTCTTCGACAGGTCTTTTGCGTGCCGCGTGATCTTCGCGCGCAGCTCGCGGCGCTTCTGCCCCTCGCGGCGCGTTGCGTCCTTCTCACGGTAACGGTCTTTCAGCGCGTCCAGATTCTCCGCCTGCTGCGTGCGCGCTTTCTGCAATGCCTCCTGCGTGTGGCGCAGCTTTACGGCGTCCGTGCGTCCCTGTGCCATCTGGCCTGCGAGCTTCGCATCCGCCGCGGCTTTGCGTCCTGCCGCTTTCGCCGCATCCAGCTTCTCCGCCTGCACGTCGGCGAAGGTCTTCTTCGCCTGCGGCAGGTCAAAGAATCGCTCCATGACGTCATTCGAAATGGCGCTGACTGCCTGACCCATATAACCCTCAAACGGGTTATATTCGCTAACGTTGTGCAGCTCATTTGCCACGTCCGCAATGCGCGCGATCTGGTCGCTCACGTTGTTCTCGCGCGTCTCGCTAAAAAACTCAGGGTAGCTTTCCGCCAGCTCAGAATAGACCTGATCGACGTTCGTATGCTCGCCCTTGCCGAGGTTCACCTTGCCGAAGAGGCTGCGTCGGAAGTCGGCATAATCCGTGATTGCCGCCGCGTCCTCGGCGGAGAGCGTGATCTTCGTATCTTTCAGGTACTTGCGCAGCTCGCTATACTCGCGGTATACCTCGTCATCTTTTGCGATGGCGCTCTCTGCGATGCGCTGGGCGATGGCGTCCGCGCGGCTTCTCGCCTCGGTGTAGGTCAGTTCGCCGCTCTCGTCGCCTCCGCGCGCGATGTAGTCATACAGGCTTGCAAGGTCTCCCGCGATCTCGCTGCCCTCGATCTCTGCACCGTAGCGGCGCGTCAGCTCCTTCGCCGCCTTTTCCACGCTCTTGCTGTCGGTGCGAACGCCGTCGCTGCGGCGCGTCTGCCCCTTCCAGTAGTCCACGCGCTGACGCAAGGTCTCATTCTCACGCTTGAGCGCCGCAATCTCCTGCGCGTTCTCCGTGCCCTTGAGGGATAGGAACTGCGCAAGGCTCGATACCTGCGGCGTTGTTCCGTCCTCAAAATAGGCCTTGATGTCCGCAAGAACCTTGTTCGCGTGCGTGCCGCGCGGGTATTCCGTGCTCGATACCGTCTGCCCGTCAGGCGAATCAAGGTCAAGAATGACCTCACCGCGATTGTGGCTGATAAAATCAGAAAGAGAATCAAGCTGATTCTTTGTTGGCATAACAGAGAGGTTAATGCCGCCGCTTTCCGGCGAAATACGGATATTGCCCTCGCTCATAAACTGAACCATGCTGCCGCTGTAATCGCTGCCGCCGTAGTCATCGCCCAGCGCGTCGCGGATATCTCGGTGGTCGACCGTGCGATATCCGCCGGGGCCGCCTTCGTGCCTGCCGGAGAAGTCAAGTTTCTTACCGTTCGTCAGGATGTATCCGGTCTCCGACCACTTGTAGGTATGCCCGAAATACTCGTCCGCGTCCTTGCGGTGCTGCTACTTCTCTTCATCGGTGTACTCTTTCAGTGAATAACGCTTCTTGACATTCTCTCCGTTTTGGGGTACACTACTTTCAGAAGCATTGGTGGACACCCCAACAGGGCGATTATTCGCTTTAGCTGTACCATTTCGGTACTGAAGGGGCGGTGCCGATGCTTTATTTTTATTTTCATTAAGCTGGATGGAGTAGACAAATTCTCCGTCAGGCTTTTTTCTTACATTTGCCAGCAGGTCATACACCTGTCCATCGATCTGCACGGTCTTGACGAAATACTCCCAGCCGGTCAGATTTTGATGTGCCTGCGTTTTCTTCCCCTGCTCGGCCTTACCTCCGTTGTAGGTCGCGTTTTCTACAAGCTCAAAGATGCTGCCATCCGCTCCGGTATTGATTTTCGCCTTCCATCCCTTTTGAGAGGATTTTTTATCGCCGTACACATTCTTGCGAAGGTCTTCTTCATCAAACTTCGCGTAGTAGGTGCTGTTGCCGTCGCTGAACTTGGCCGTGCGCCCCGCGTATTCGTTGCGCATGATATCCATAAAGGCTTCCATGCGCTCTTTGTAGGACATTTTCTTGACATCCTCGCCGGTTTCGTAGACCTCGACGCCGTCCTTGTTCTTACCCTTTAAGTCAAAGCGCGTGCCGCTCTCTGTGGCGGCATTTTTGCTGTTTTGCGCCGCCGCTTCAAACGCCTGCTGCAAAAGCCCCTCCGCTGTCTGTGCCTGCTGTTTCGCCTTGCCGGTCAACTTGCCAACGATCTCGCGGATCGCGTCGCGCAGCTTTTCAAGCAACGTGCGGTCTTCACTGTGCCTGCGGATAAACTCGTTCAGAACGTCCGTGTTGGCGATCATCTCGCCCGCGTAGTTCGCCGTGGCTTCGTCCATCGCCTGCTCCATGCTGATCTCCACGCCCATGCGGTTGTACTGCTCGTGCAGGATCTTCGCCGCCTCTGCAACGTCATCGTTTTCCATGATAGCGCTACGGAATGCCGTGTATTGCTCGGGTGCAAGATCCTGCACCCTGTGCGTCCACTCATGGCCGATGACCTGCATCACGGGGTCCTGCGCGTCCTTTGCAATGCGGATTTCGTTGCCCTCGATGACGCCGTTTGCCGTGCCGCCACGCACCTCGTCAGCCATGCGAACGCGCACGCCGAGCGCCTTTGCAACGGTGTTGATCTCGTCTGCCGTCGCATTGTCCATTTCACGTGAAACGTAGTCGTCATAGACAAGGCCGCTGCCTCCGTCGCTCTCCTGCGCAAAGGTCTTCTTGCGCGTCTCGGCTTTCGCGTCGTTCTGCCCTGCGACATAGCCTGCATAGGCCGTCTCATTCGTCGGGTTCGGGTTCGCCTTGCCCTCCACGCCCGCATTGTAGGCAGGGATAAAGTCCTTCACGTGCTCTGCTGTGTCCTTGCCCTCCTGATACGAGCCGCGGATCGCCTTGCGCCCGCTCTCGCCGAGGGAATTATCGAAGCGCGCAAAGCGGTTCGCTGCCACTTCCACGCCGCCGCCAAGTCCGCCGAGTGCCGCGCCAACAAGAAAGTCATACAAAACATCACTTGCCTGCATGGCGCTGTAATTTTCCCCGATACTTTTTCCGTTATAAATCGTCTGTAAGGCAGGCTGTGCAAAATCAGAGATGACCTCTTCTAAACCTTCGCCCGTAGCAGAAAAAAGCGTTTTCAGCACAGCTTGTCCTGCCACACTCTTTGACAGTTTGGCGACCACATCTTCGACAATTTCATCTGCGGCGCCTGCGCCGTAAATCCCCGCAAGGCCGTCCGATAGCTTTTCGGTCAAGGCCTCAACGCCTCCTGTGCCTACCGAATATGCCGCCCTGCGTAAAAGGCTTGCGCCGCTGTCTCTGCTTTCCAGCGCCGCCGAGCCTCCTGCGCGGGCCGCCAGCGGGATCAGCGAATATCCACCTGTCGCCGACGCAATAAGTAAGTCGCCTCCCATCTGCGTCGCATTTACTCCAAGCGTATTTACGAATTTCCCCACTGGGCCTTTCCCATAGTTTGCAAGGTTTTCTTCCGCTTGGGCCTCGGCAGTCAGTCTCTTTCCTGTTTCATAGTTGCCTGCCGCGATTTTCCCAGCCTCTTCTTTCCAGCGCTTCCCCTTTTCCGGGTTACCAATTAGGTTACCTACTGCTTCGCCCACCGCTGCATTGATCTCATTGAAAAGCCCTGCTGCCCCCAAGTATGACCCCGCAGAGCCTTTCACCCCCGCAGAAACAACATGCTTGGCATCGTCCGCCACGCCCTTTGCCGCGTTCCCGACGCGCTGCGTGACCGTCTGCGGCTTCACGTCCTTCACATGCTGATTGAAGGCTTTTTCGCTCTGGTAGTTCTTCGCCTCTTGCTGCTGCAAAGCGCCCTTGCCGAGGCCCTGCGCAAGCGCATTCTGGTTCTTCGGCGTCACGACATTCTGCTGCACGGTCGGCTGCTGGCGGAACATCGGAGACGTTGCCTTCTTCTCCTGTGCCGTCATCTTTGGCGTAGAAACAGACCGATAATAAGTGTAAATCTGCTCCCGCTTGTCTTGCTTTACTCTCGCAGGCTTTTGCGCCGGTGTGTAAGAAGAGGGAGCGGGGCTGCTGACCGCAGCAGCCGCCCCACTTTTTTTCTGATACTCACGATATCCCTTGATAGAATCCAGCTTTTCCTTTTTGATCGGCATAATTTACCTCCGCTTATTCAAGCCATTCGTCCGGGTCATAGCCAAAGTGGCTGAACAGATATCGCGCCTCCGCATCCGTTAACTTGCCTTGATCTGCATACACCGCAATCGTATTTGCAATCGGCGTCTCGCCTTCCTTTGTCCTCTGTCCACGCATCTTTTCGAGGCTTGACATGATCCTTTGCGCGCTGCTGCTGAGTTCGCTTTCATCTATGCCGTTTTCGCGCTTATCCAGCCAGTCTTCATAGCCGTCATATGCGCCGCTCGAAGAGGTAAACCCGAATTTTTTATAGTTGTTGGCAATATAGCTCTTCGGGTAGCCGGACTGATATGCCGCTTCAAACAAGCCATCATAGTCCGCCTCTCTCGGCGGAGCCGTCACGTTGTTGGAGCGTCTTGTGCCAATCGCCTTCCCCGCCGCTTCCTGCGCGGCCTGCTGCAATTTATACTGCCATTCCGCATTATAGCGTGCGTCCTCGATGGCGTCGCGTTCCTTCTGGTAGTCATAGTTCAGCTTGTCCTGCTGCTTCTGATACGCCAGCGCATCCGCCGTCTGCTGGTCGCCCACCTGATCGCGCGCAAGCTGGTAGAGGTAGTTTCGGTCAGCCAGCCAGCGGTTGTAGTTGTTGTCCTCAAGGCCGATGATCGTATTCAGGTCGGCGCGGTCGCCGCTCAATTTATCCTGATACATGCTATAGGCAAGCTGCTGAAGCTCGGGAATCTTGTCCGTCATCTGGCTCATCTGGTAGTCGCTCGCCTGTTGGCTCGCTGCCACCGCTGCCGTGGACGGCATCCCGCCCGTCATCACTGCCGTCTTGCCGAGCACATCCTCCGCGCTGCGGTCTGCCTCGCGCGTGTACTGCTTGCGATACTGCTGATAGAGCGGGTCGCTCGCCGCGTCGTAGGAAAACGGCGTGCGATTCAGCAGAGCGTCGAGCTTTGCGCTGATCTGTCCGCTCTGATCGTAGTTGTAGTTGCTGTCGCCCAGCTTATCGAGCCAGCTCGTGTCAGCCTTTGCAGGGCTCGCGCCCGTGCCGAGCTTGATGTACTCGCTACCGTCCACGCCGCCGGAATAGTCGTACTTCGCACGAATTTTCTCCGCTGCGTCGTGCGCCGCCTGCTGGCCCGCCTTGTCTCCCTCGGCATATGCCTTGTTGTAGGCCTCGGTATACTTTCTAATGAAGTCGAGATCGCTTTCATCCGTGATTAGAGTCTTGTCCGTATTCTTGTGTTGGAAGTCACTCATCATTTAAGCTCCTACTTTCCGCATTTGGTTTGTTCGGCGCATCGTCCTCTTCACTGCCCTGCAACTCAACCTCGATGATGCACCCCCCTGTCTTTTCATCTCGGCAGGCGTAAACTTTGTGCTTGCGGAACGTCTGCTGCACGTTGAACTCTGACAAGGTCAATCGCTTTCCAGCTCTTGGTTTTGTACTGGTTCCGGAGACATCATCACCATATTTTAGAGCCGTCTGCACAATGATCGCTTCAAGCGCTGTGCTGATTCCCCTAAAATCTGCCGCATCCTGCAAGAGACGCAAATTTAATTCCTGCAATTCTCTGATTTTTTTCTGGCTTCTGCCCAGCTCAGATACAAGGCATTTAATTGTTTTTCTCTTACTCATGGGTTCTCCGTCCTTTCGTAGTGCAGCGTCAGCGCCCGAGCGATCGGGCAGTGTCGCCATTCTTCGTTGGCGCAGTAGCGCCGCGTATATTCGTCCAGCTCTTCCTTCGGCAACTTGACTTGCGCACCCTCGCAGTTGAGATAGTCGCGGTAGTCCCGCGAATAATACGGGCATACGAAAATTCCGCCGCGGTAACCGCTCATGTTGCACCTCGCGTTCGCGTCATTCTGCCTCTGTTCCCTTTTTTGTGTGACAAGCGTTCTTCCTTGCATATCATTATCTCCTGTGGTAAAATCAGAATTGACAATTCGTATTCACCACAAGAGCGGTCCTCCCCGATTTGGGGAGGGCTTTTTTCATACGTGCACGAGAACCGCGCCGCTATCGCTCACATCCTCGATGGGGCCGCTGTTGATCGTGGCCATCGCGTGGACTTCATGGTCGCCGTTACTCAGCTCGACGAGCGCGAGGCAGGCGACAGGGTACGTCTTGCCGTCCTCGAATGCGTAAAGCATATTTGCAGGGGCAGGGATGATCTGGATGATCTTGTCTTCGTTCATGGTTCTTGTCCTTTCTCAGTATTAAAGTCTGAAATGATTGTTTAGCGCCCGTTCGAATTTATCACGGTCATCGACGAGCAGGTGCGGGATAAGCAGGTGTTGCAGTTCATCACGCTGACGGTAGCGGTCACGCTCACAGCGCGCGGGCTTGGTTGCTGTTAAAATATGAGTAGCGATTTCAATGTTCATGCTGTAACCCTCCCCGTGGCTTTGTAGAAAGTCGCGTCGACGTGCCCGGTTGCGCCGCGTCGGTTTTTATCGAGCCATAGTTCCAGCAGCGACGGCGATTCCATGCGGTCATCCGTCTCGCACGGCGGGTTATGTAGCAGTGTCACCGTGTCAGCGTCCTGCTCGATGGCACCCGATTCACGGAGGTTTGCCATTGTAGCCCGAAAGCTGCCGGAACGGTCAGAGGCCGCCGCGCGGTTGAGCTGACAAAGACACAGAATAGGAATATTTAGTCTCATCGCAAGTAGTTTCAAGGCCCTGCTGTTCCTTGTGGTCGCCTCGTAGAGTGAAAGTCGAGTATCTGGCGGTTCAAGCAGCCCGAGGTGGTCGAGGATCAGCAGGCCCGGCTTTTCGCGGTAGGCCAGCGCCTCCACCTGCCGAACATTCATGCCCGAGCGCCGATTGAACACGATTGGCAGCGCGGAAAGCTCAGTCGTACCCTCGGCAAAACGCATATACTCGTTGTCGGTCAATCTGCCGCCGAACATGAGCCGTGCCGATGACAGGCCCCCAATATTTCCGACAAAGCGGGCGGAACAATCCTCAGCGCTCATTTCAAATGAACAGTAGACTATCTTCACACCGCTTCTCGCCGCGTTGAGCGCGACTTGCAAGGCAAGCGCCGATTTGCCGATTGCCGGCCGTGCACCGATGACGTGCAGGCCGCCGTTGATGAAGCCACCGCCGAGCAATTTATCGAACCTCAGCAGGCCGGATGCCACGCATGGCGCTCTGCCGCTGACCTGTTCAGACACGCGGTGTCCGAGCTGCGTGAGCGCCGCTGTGAGCGTTTGCGAATCACCCTGCGTGTTTTCCTCGGTAAGCCGCTGCAAAGCCTCCTGCGCGCGTCTAAGCGCGTCTGTAGGGTCATGCTCAGCGTTCAACAGCTCATCGCCGATCTTTCGCATGGAACGTACAAGCGCAGCCTCTTTGACCGCCGATATGTATGCATCGAGGTTCGCTGTGGTCGGCGTCGTGTCCATCAGCCCTGCAAGCAGCCTGTCCGTCACGTCGGTGCAGTTGCGTCCCGCTTCCGCTCGGATGGTCAACGCATCGAAGCCACCGCTTTCCTCATACTGCCGACGCATCGCCCGGAAGACTGCTTGCAGCGGCACGGAGGAAAACACATCATCGGGAAGCTCTGCCGCCTCCGGAAACAACGACGGGTCAATCAGCAGCGAACCGAGTACGCCGTACTCATTGAGAATTGAATCCATGCTCATTCACCTCCATGTGTCCGTCGCTGCGTCGTACTGCCGGGGCGAAGATTCATCTTGTCCCGCATTACTTTGACGCTCCCATGTTCTAACCGCCGCTTTCCAATCGACGATCGGTTTTCCCTTTCCCTGTTTCCAGCCGTTAGCCGAATAGAAGTCAAAGAAGCGTTCAGCGTCCACAGCGTTCTTCCGTTCGGTGCAGTATGCCTTAATCTCATCGACCGTTGGAGGAATAAAACGAGGTCGTGGCGGCGTAGCCGCCTTATTCTCCTCACCTGTACTAACCTTACCTAAACTATCCTTACCTAACCTATACTGGGTTAACCGTTGGTTGCCATCTGGTAAACCGTCGGTTAACCGTTGGTTGCCATCCGCCAATTTCACCAGCAAATTCCTGTAAATGCTCGGCTGGTATCGATCCTTGCGGATCTGATTATTCGTGCTCCAATCCGTGATATAAGCGACCAGCTCGTCGTTCAGCAGTGACACGAAACCTTTGGAGACGAGCACCCGCAAATCATCATCTGCCGCGCCTGTCGTCCGCATCACGGTAAAGGCTTCTACGACTCCGTCATCATCCGCAGCCATACCGAGATCATAGTAAAGCAAGCGCGACGACGGCGGCATCGTCAGGAAACGCGCCGAGTTGATAACTGACTTTGCGAACATCCTTCGTTCAGCCATTTTGCCACCCCCGCAAGGTCTCCTGACCGGTCATCTTTAAAAGTGCATCTTCCGCTGCGTGTGAGATCGCCGCGATCTCCCTTGATCGTCTCGACATCGAACGGATAAAGCGCTGAATGTCAAGCGTGCTTGTCGGCAGAAAATACCCATTTTTGCAGTCGGCCAAAATCAGCTTCCCAGCCTTGCGCTCCGCCTGGATGCGGCGGCGAATCGTCCGTTCGTCCTCACCGGTAAGTTGGACGAGTTCTGTGAGCGTCATGCCATTTTCGCTGCCCTCGTGGAGCAGATCGAAAATAAGAATTTTTTTCTGCGTCAATGTCCCACTGCTGACAGGGGCACTTTCTTTTTCATTGCTCATTGTCACCCGTCACCCCTGCTTTCCACCTCGCCCATTCCCGCAGTCCATCGACGAGAACTCGAGAGCAGCCGTTGATCTTGATAATCGGAAAGCCTTCCGTCTTCGACCATGCGTAAATGGTCGGACGACTGACCGACATAAGGCGCGCCGCCTCCGTCATCGAAACGGCAATAGGATCAATTTGTGCGTTCATTATCTCCCGCCTCTTTTCCAATACTATCAGTAGTTGAACTATTCTTGTTTGCGGCTTTGCGTTCCCAATATGCAGAATTAGCTGCCCTCACTTTATCTCTGTTCTTTGCTCTCCACGCGCGAAGATATGCGTTGCGTTCTGCACGCGCCTCATCGCTGATAACCACCTTAGCCACCTCCTCACTTGACAAATAACTTCAAACGCTCTAAAATGAGATAAATGAAATTGAAATACAAATGATTTCATTTATCTTATCCAGAATATACCATAGCGAGTTAGTGATATGTAATTTATTTCAGAAGAAAAAGAAATAAAATGTGTGCTCATTTTAATTCCATTTATGAAATATTGAGGTGGCAAATGGAGAAAAGTAGAAGCAAAAATGTCAATAATTCTCGTGTCACGCATAGCGTCGACCCTGCGGTGATTGAAGAAAACGCAAAAAAAGCACCGGATGGTGATGCTTTATATCGAGAGGCGTTTGCAAAAAAGTTAAATGAGCTGTTAGAAGAAAAACAAATCGATCAAAAAACGCTTGCTGCAAAAACCAAAATTTCTGAAACAAACATTTCTAATTACCGAAATGCAACAACAACTATTAAACTTCCAGCTCTCGTAAAAATTGCGCGTGAACTCGATGTCTCTGTTGACTATTTATCCGGCAATTCAGATATCGAATCTATAAATCTGGACGTACAAGATATCTGCAAAAAAACCGGTCTATCGTCAAAAGCAGTTGAAACCTTGTTGTATTTCAAGGAAAAAGATATCCTTCCTGATCTCACTCGACTATTAAGCCATATCACTTGCGATCTCGACTGCATACTCATAGGGAAAGATATATGCCGTCTTATCGATGACGTCAAAACTGCATTAGAGTATGAAGAAAACTCTCCGTATGCTTTGGAAGACCTTTTTATAAATCAAGGTTCACCTGTTGACGGTGTAAATTTGCGCGGATATGATCTCTGCATATTTAGGTCCCAACAAATAAAGAATAAAATTTCCAAATGGATTGATGATGTAAGCGGCATAAATAATCTTGAATCGTTTGTTGAGAAAAAGCGGCATGACGGGATCATCGAAGGTATAATGAACGCCCAGGATAATTTCAAAGATAGCAGCAGCTTTACAAATATCGAGCATAATACCAAAAAGTAAAAAACCGTCCCCGGTGCTGGAACACCGAGGACGGTTATAAGGGGCAGCAAACTGACGTAGCCTACTGCCCCTATATCTTAGCATGATATAGGAGGAAAATGCAATGCCGAGAAAGAAAAACAGCCGCGCCGCTCAGGGCGCGGGCAATATCCGCAAGAAGACTGTACTGCGAAACGGAAAAGAATATACCTTTTGGGAAGCACGTGTCACTGTTGGCCGAGATCCCGGCACGGGCAAACAGATGCGGCGCAGCTTCTCGGGAAAAACTCAGAAAGAGGTACGCGAGAAAATGCAGGCCGCCGCGGTCGCGGTCAATGACGGAGATTATTTTGAGCCGTCGAAAATGACAGTCGGCCAATGGCTCGACACATGGGCAGAAGAATACCTGAACAGCGTAAAGCCGCGCACAGTCGAAAGCTACAAGGCAAACATCAAGCAGCACATCAAGCCCGCCATCGGCGCGCTGCGGCTCTCTGAGCTGACCGCCGTCGACGTGCAGCGGCTCTATAATAACCTGACCAATAAGCACAGCAAAAAGCCGCTCTCTGCAAAATCTAAGAAGAATGTTCACGGCACGCTGCACAAAGCTCTCGAAAAGGCGGTTTCGCTCGGCTATATCCGTCATAATCCTGCCGATAAGCCTGATCTCCCCAAAGTGCGCAAAACCGAAATAAAGCCCCTCGCAGATGACGAAATGGTCGCCTTCCTCGATGCGGTCAAAGGCTGCGAGTATGAGATCATTTATGTCGTCACGCTCTTCACGGGAATGCGCGAAGGTGAAGTGCTGGGGCTGACGTGGGACTGTATCGACTTCAAAGGTGGCACGATCACCATAAAGCAGCAGCTCCAAAAGGTGCGCAGTTCCGGCGGCGAATACATCCTTACTTCGACCAAGAACGGGAAAAGCCGTATCATCGCCCCGGCAAACTATGTCATGCAGCTTTTGACCAACCAGCGGAAATTGCAAAACTCGCAGCGGTTGAAAGCTGGCTCTGCGTGGAGTAACCCTTTCAATCTCGTTTTCACAAATGCGCTCGGAAGGAACCTCTGCGCCCAAACGGTATATCTGCATTTCAAGAAGCTCGCCGCGGCTGCCGGTGTCCCCTCTGCCCGCTTTCATGATCTGCGGCACAGCTACGCCGTCGCTGCGCTCCGCTCCGGCGATGATATCAAGACCGTTCAGGAGAATTTAGGCCACCACACGGCAGCGTTCACACTGGATACTTACGCCCACGTGACAGAGCAGATGCGGCGCGAAAGTGCACATCGAATGGACAGTTTCATAGAGGGCATTCAGGCGAAAAAGCAGGCGTAAAATTTTGTAAGGGGAAAACATAGGGGAAAACGGCCATCCATAGACGCAACAAAACCCTTGAAAACATCGTGTTTTCAAGGGTTTTCCCTTTGGTGCGCGAGGCGGGACTTGAACCCGCACGTCCGTAATGAACACTAGAACCTGAATCTAGCGAGTCTGCCAATTCCACCACTCGCGCATATTTGATTTTTAAAAAGATGGTGCGGATGGCGGGACTTGAACCCGCACGTCCATACGAACACTAGCACCTCAAGCTAGCCTGTCTGCCAATTCCAGCACACCCGCATGTTCATCTTTCAAACGGCTGTCTCTCAACGACCGCTTGGCCATTATAAGCCCAAAATAGGCCAAATGTCAACCTTTTTTTGAGAGAAATAATAAAAAAATTTGCTGTAAGAGAAATGGCGGAAAAGCTCAGATTTTCCAAACTTTTCCGGCATCTTTTTCGTGTTAAAGCTGCGCGAGCGTCTCCCCCACCGCGCCCGTGATGACAAGGTCGGCACCAAGTCCGCGGTCGAGTGGCGTCTTGTTGATGACAACGAGCTTGTGTCCGCGATAGTAGCGCACGAGGCCCGCCGCCGGATAGACCGCGAGCGATGTGCCCGCGATGATGAGCACGTCGGCCTCCTGAATGTACTCCACCGCGCGATAGAGTGTCTTTTCGTCCAGTCCCTCTTCGTAGAGCACCACGTCGGGCTTGATGCGCCCGCCGCAGGTGCAGCGCGGCACGCCCTGCGAATGCTTGATGTAGGACACGTCGTAGAACTTGCCGCACTTCTCGCAGTAGTTGCGCAAGGTGCTTCCGTGCAGCTCGAGGACATTCTTGCTGCCCGCCGCCTGATGCAGCCCGTCGATATTCTGCGTGATAACGGCCTTGAGTTTCCCTTCCTTTTCCCACTCGGCGAGCTTTAAGTGCGCGGCGTTGGGCTTTGCGCCTTCGCAGAGGAGCTTCGCGCGGTAAAAGGCGAAAAACTTCTCGGGATAGCGCTCATAATACGTGTGACTCAGGATCGCCTCCGGCGGGTCGTCCCACTGCTGATGATACAGGCCATCCACGCTGCGAAAATCCGGGATACCGCTCTCGGTCGAAACACCTGCCCCGCCGAAAAAGACGATATTGTCCGTTCCGTCAATGAGTTCCTTCAGCTTTTTGATTTCTTCCGTCATCGGTTCTCCTTTTGCGCTCGTGCGCTTATCTCACATAGCTCTTGTCAATCTGCACCACAGCGAAATAGCTCGGATCAAGCTCGTGTACCGCCTTTTTGATCTTCTCCTCCGCTTCCCTGTCGCTCATTTTGCAGCCGTAGGGAACAACGGCGTCGAAGATCACATTCGTGTGCGTCGGCCCCGTGACCATGCGGAAATCGTGGATGGAGATGTTCTCGTCGATGCCGCGCACCAGTGCTGCGATCCTCTGGTGCGTGACATTCACCGCTTCATCGTTCGTCACGATGGGGTCCATGTGGATGACCGCCTCACAGCCAAGCTTGTCGTGCAGCTGCTTTTCCACGTTGTCGATCTCGTCGTGCAGGGTGAGAATATCGCCGTGCGCGGGCACCTCGGCATGCAGCGAGATCATCACGCGGCCGGGGCCGTAATCGTGCACCACAAGGTCGTGGATGCCACACACGGCCTTATTCGCCATCACAATATCGCGGATCTCCTGCACGAACTCTTCGGACGGCGGCTGGCCGAGCAGCGGCGAGAGCGTATCCCTTGCCGCCTGTACGCCCGCCCACAAGATGAGCAGCGACACGACCAAGCCGCACCAGCCGTCGATCTGCCAGTGCAGGAAATAGCCCGCGAGTGTCGCAAGCAGCACCGCCGCGGTCGCCGCGCAG
>ERZ791927.1305-NODE-1305-length-19673-cov-5.089663_pt1 | contig 19673 bp, 17 predicted proteins | sample MGYA00510130_ERZ791927 | MGnify/ENA primary metagenome ERZ791927 (study PRJEB30046, sample SAMN00792055) | human gut metagenome | study: EMG produced TPA metagenomics assembly of the A metagenome-wide association study of gut microbiota in type 2...
GCCGGTGACGGCGTAGGCCGCGCTGACCAGCTCGTCCCGGGTGGTGATGGCCAGGGTGGGCGCGTCCGGGTCGGGATGGCGGTTCAGCAGATCGTTCCGGACCTCCCGGGTGGGGAAGACAATCCGGCGGGTCTTGACGCCGAATTTGGATTGCAGGAAGCTTTCTGTCAGCATGAAGTCCCCGCACAGGATCACGGGGGTCACCGACCGGTGGCCGCACAGGGTCACAAGACCCGCCGCGGCGGAACGCATCTTGGCGTAGGAAATGGCGAACACGGCGCACAGCTGGCCGTCGATGGCGGCGTACACCGCCTGATTGACCATGGTGCCTTCGGGGATCACAACGCCCATATCCTGCAAAAAGTTCAGGCTGCCCAGCAGTACCGGCTCACCGCAGACCTCGCCGCCGATGCCGCCGGTGCCGTAATTCTGGAAGTTCTTCACGGGATGTGCTTCCACGCTGCGGTTTTTCATCAGCTGCTGGAAGACGGGAACCAGCCCGCCGCCCGCGGCAGTGATGAGGGAGGCGGTCAGAGACACCACCTCATCGGGGCTGCGCTTGCCGTAGAATTTGACGCCGTTGAGCTTGGTGCTGCCCAGAGGGAACAGGTCTTCATCCCGGAGGGGGAAGACGGCTTTGCCGCTCAGATCCTTCACGCCCTCCCAGCCGCACAGCACGGTGCCCACCATGTGCAGCCGCTTTTCCAGCACTGCCATGGGGCGGGTGTAGGAAATGAAGAAGCTGGCGGGGACGGCCACCAGCAGACTGGTGGCGAGGATCTGCACGCCAAGGCTCGTGCCGTGGAGCATTCCCGCGAACACGGCGATACCGATGCAGATCAGCAGGCTCAGCAGCGCGTACACACCCTGCACCTTTTCAGGGGTGGAGGGACGGCTGTAGGTGTCCATGAAGTCCTCGACTTCCGCTTCGCCCCGCACCAGACCGGGCTTTCCTTCATAATAGTCGGAAACTTTGGCGATGCCCTTGAGACGGACGGCCTTGCGCAGGGTGTCCATCTGCCCCATTTCGGTGGAGCGGCGCTGGCAGCGGGCGGCCATGGCCATGGTCATTTCCAGACAGAAGGCGGCGCAGCAGGGGACTCGCAGCTCCACAAGGCAGGACGCGGCGTCCACGCAGCAGGCGATAAACGTAAAGGTAAGCAGAGAATTCAGGTTGAACCGGCCCTTGAAGATGCTGCCCAGCCCGTCCAGCATCAGATGGCTGCCCAGCAGGCCGGATACCAGCATGGCCAGCACCTGACTGAAGATCACCAGACGCATCCGGTTTTCCGGCACCATATCCAGCGCCAGCAGCGTGGTGACACCGGCGCACAGCAGCACGATGACGAGGTTCAGCAGAATGCCGATCTGCAGTTTGCCGATGCCCAGCTCCGTCAGCTCGTAGTACCGCTTTTCGGGGCCTGCCACCAGCTTCTTTTTCAGCTCCCGCAGACGCTGGTGGGGGTCAAAGGTGATGGGCGGGGTCTGGGGCTGCTGAGGGGCTTCCGGCGCGGGGGCGTCGGAACCGCTGCCCGACAGCGCTTCGGCGATCAGATCGTCGATGGCTCTGGCGTCGTCGCTGGGAGCGGCTTCCTCCGCTTCTTTGGAAAGCGCTTCGGGGTCAAAGCGGACGGTGTCGCCGCTGGAAACCGGGTCGGGGGTTTCCTCGGGGGCTTCGGCAGTCTCGGGGGCTTCGGGCTGCTCCGCTGCCGGGGAACTAACTTCCTCCACCAGCAGCACGTCTACGTCCAGTTCCTCCTCCGACGCGGTATCCTTGACGTTCTCGTCGGGATCTTCGTGAAATTCCCGCAGGATGTCGTCAAGATCAAATTCCTGAGATTCGTTGGTATTGTCCATATGGGTTTCCTCCTGGTGAAATTCGGCTGCTGTCAGCCGATGCGCTGGCGTACCGCCTCGTAGAGCAGAATGGATGCGGCGGCGGACGCGTTGAGAGAGCTGATCTTTCCCTTCATGGGGATGCTGACCATCACATCACAGTTCTTCCGAACAAGCTGGCTTAAGCCCTCACCCTCATTGCCGATGACAATGGCGGCGGGAATGGTCAGGTCGGCCTTATACATGGGGATGGAGCCTTCGGCGGCGGTGCCGAACACCCAGACGCCCTTGTCCTTCAGCTCGGCGATGGCGGTGTTGATATTGGTCACCCGGGCGACCTTCATGTACTCCACGGCACCGGCGGAAGCCTTGGCCACGGTGGCGGTCAGACCCACGCTGCGGCGCTTGGGGATGATGACGCCGTGGGCGCCCGCGCATTCGGCGCTCCTGAGGATGGCACCCAGATTATGGGGGTCGGACAGCTCGTCGCAGATGACGATCAGGGGCGCTTCCCCACGGGACGCGGCTTCCTCCAGAATGTCGTCAACGGTAAAATAGGCGTGGGCGGCGGCCAGAGCGATCACGCCCTGATGGGCATGGGTGAAGGACATGGCGTCCAGCTTCCGCCGGTCAACGCTGACCACAACCGCCCCCGCGTCCTTTGCCTCTGCGGCCAGACGCTGTAAGCCACGGTCGGTGTCGCCGTCGGCGATGAATACCTTGTCAATGGTGCGCCCGCTTCTGAGCGCTTCCTGAAGGGCGTTGCGCCCTTCCAGCTGCCCCTCAGTCTCCTCCGCAGGCGTTGCCTGTGGGGATCGGGGCGGGAAATTCCGCCCTTGGGGGCGGCGCTTTTCGTTCATAAATCCAAAATCCTTTCCTGAGAAAGTGCCTTCGTATACATACAAATACATACAAGCCATACTATTATATCAGATTTCTTCCGGTTTCACAACTCTTATTTTTCGCTCAGGACGGGAGAAATGGCTGTTTCTGGCGGAAATTAACAGAAAATTTACCGCGGGAAGGAGAATCGCCGATTGCCTACCACGGAAAAATGTGTTATGATAACGCCAGTGTAATGAAGGAGGCGAGGGAATGGACTTTAATCGCAATGACTCCCCCAACAATAATAACAATAACAACGACGGGAGAAAACCCGGCGGAAACCGCCCGAAAGGCAGCATCGGCACCGCGCTGCTGATCACGCTGGCGATCGTTCTGCTGGTCAACTGGATTTACGGCAGTATCTCCAAGAGCCAATATACACAGACTTCCTTTTCGGACTTTCTCGCGGCGAAGGACGCGGGGCAGCTGTCTGAGGTGGAAATTCAGTCCGACCGCATTATCTACATGACCAAGGAAGAGGCAGGCAAGCCCGCAGCAATGCAGAAGGCCTGTTACACCGGCCTTCCCGGCGGCGGCGATCTGATCGCCCTGTCCGAGGAGCTGGACGCCATGGGGGTGAAGGTGGACAAAAAGATCGTGGAAGACAATTCCCTGATCATGATGATTCTGTCCTACGCCCTGATGATCGGCGGACTGTTTTTGGTAATGAATCTGCTCACTAAGCGCATGGGCGGCGACGGCATGATGGGCGGCTTTGGGAAATCCAAGGCCCGGGTCTACATGGAAAAGCAGACCGGCGTCACCTTCAAGGACGTGGCCGGTCAGGACGAGGCCAAGGAGTCCTTACAGGAGATCATTGATTTCCTCCACAATCCCCAGAAGTACACCGCCATCGGCGCGAAGCTGCCCAAGGGCGCGCTGCTGGTGGGTTCTCCCGGCACCGGCAAGACGCTGCTGGCCAAGGCTGTGGCGGGCGAGGCTAACGTCCCATTCTTCTCCATTTCCGGTTCGGACTTTGTGGAGATGTTCGTGGGCATGGGTGCAAGCCGTGTCCGTGACCTGTTCCAGCAGGCGGCGAAGGTCGCGCCCTGTATTATCTTTATTGATGAGATCGACGCCGTGGGCCGCGCCCGGGACAACCGCTACGGGAACAATTCCGAGCAGGAGCAGACGCTGAACCAGCTGCTCAGCGAGATCGACGGCTTTGAGCCGTCCAAGGGCATCGTGTGCCTGGCGGCGACCAACCGCCCCGAGATTCTGGACAAGGCACTGCTCCGTCCCGGCCGGTTCGACCGCCGGATCATCGTGGACAAGCCCAACCTTCAGGGACGGCTGGATACGTTAAAGGTACACACCCGGAAGATCAGGCTGTCCGACGATGTGGACCTGCGGAAGATCGCGCAGGCCACGGCCGGCGCGGTGGGCGCTGACCTTGCCAATCTGGTCAATGAGGCTGCTCTCCGGGCTGTGCGCAAGGGCCGTCAGCTGGTGAATCAGGAAGACCTGCTGGTGTCCTTCGAGACGGTCATTGCCGGTACGGAGAAGAAGAACACCGTTCTGACAGACATGGAAAAGCGGCTGGTCGCCTATCACGAGGTGGGTCACGCACTGGTGGCGGCGCTGGAAAAGCATTCCCAGCCCGTGTCCAAGATCACCATTGTTCCCCATACCTCCGGCGCGCTGGGCTATACCATGCAGATGCCCGAGGAAGAAAAGTATCTGTCCACTGCTGAAGAACTGCGTACCGAGCTGCGTACTCTGGTGGGCGGACGTGCTGCCGAGCAGGTGGTGTTCGGCGTCCAGACCACCGGCGCTGCCAACGATATCCAGCGGGCAACCGCGCTTGCGAGAAACATGGTGACCCAGTACGGCATGAGCGAAAAGTTCGGGCTGATGTCCACGGCTTCGGTGGAGAACCAGTATCTGGACGGGCAGGCGTATATGGACTGCTCTCAGGAGACCGCCGCCGAGGTGGACAAGGAGGTCATGGAGATCTTGCAGAAGGCCTACGCCGACGCCAAGCGCATTCTGACGGAGAACCGGGGACTGCTGGACGAAATTTCCGAGTTCCTTCTGGTAAAGGAGACCATCACCGGCGACGAGCTGATGGCCTACGTCAATGCGGACAAGAACGCTCTTCCCGCGGCGGAAACGCCGGAAGAATAACGATCAGATTGTCGGGAAAGCCCAAAGGGCTTTCCCGACATTTTTTTTGGCGGAGGGAAGCCTGAAAAATGTGCTTCTTTTATGGGAAAATGTGGATAATATGGAGAACGGCTTGACAAATCCTAAAATATAACATATATTATATAATATCAGTTATACAAAGGAGACCACCCATGCCGCCGAAAGCGAAAATCACAAAGGAAATGATCGTGGAGGAAGCGTTCCAGATCGCGCGAACTCAGGGGGCGGACAAGATCACTGCCCGCAGCATCGCCCAGCGGCTGAAATGCTCTACGCAGCCGGTGCTGTACTACTTCGCGACCGTAGAGGAGATCAAAGAAGCCGTATACCAGCGGGCGGACGCGTATCACACCCGTTTTCTGATGGGCACGGAGGGTGGCGGCGACGGGATGCTGGGCATTGGATTGCGGTATGTCCGGTTCGCAGCGGGGGAACGGAATCTGTTCCACCTGCTGTTCCAACCCGGCGCGTTTTCGGGAGCCAGCCTGAACGAGCTGGTTTCGTCGGAAGAACTGAACCCTATTATTCAGGCACTGCGGCAGGAGACAGGAGTGACGGAGGACGCGGCCAGAGAGATTTTTTCTACGCTGTTCGTTTTCGTTCACGGCTATGCCAGCCTGCTGGCAAACAACGAAATGAAGCTGGAAGAAGATCAATTGACATTGTCCCTGAAAAAAGTGTTTTTTGGTGCCATATATGCGGAAAAGGAGATTGAAAATGAGGGAAATATATGAAAAGAGCGAACTGCGCTTTGCACTGATATGGATCGGCATTTACGTCGTTCTGATGAGCGCTGCTGACAGCGTTTCGGAGACGATCGGCGCTGCCAAAATCGTCACCGCGCCGATCTGCGCCGGACTGGTGCTTGCCATGTACCTGTGGATTCGCAGAAACGGCCTGAAAGAGAAATACGGCCTTTGCCCGTTTCAGGGAAGCGCGAAGCAGTATTTGTTTTTCATCCCTCTGGTGCTGCTGGCGTCCACCAATCTCTGGTGGGGCATCCGGATGAATTACTCGCCGGCGGAAACCGCGCTGTACGTTGTCAGTATGCTGTGCGTCGGCTTTCTGGAGGAAGTGATCTTCCGGGGATTCCTGTTCAAAGCCCTGTGCCGGACGAACGTGAAGCAGGCGGTTGTCATTTCCAGCGTCACCTTCGGTATCGGCCATATCGTGAATCTGCTGAACGGGCGGGACATTCCCGAAACCATTTTGCAGATCTGCTACGCCGTCGCCATAGGTTTCCTGTTCACGATCCTCTTTCTCAGGGGGAAGAGCCTGTGGCCGTGCATTCTCACCCACAGCGCGATCAACAGCCTGAGCGCGTTCGCAAACGACGGCGGTGCGCCGGCGTGGCACGGCATTGCGGGCAGCGCGTTTTTGTGCCTGGTTTCCCTTGCCTATGTATGGTATATCCTCCGCGCAACGAAAAAAGAACAGGTTTCCCATGAATAAAGTTGAGCCGCCGGTTATCCGGCGGCTCGTTTGCTTCAAAGAGGAAAAAAGGTTTTTATTCGCCCAGCGCGAGGAAATCCGCCGGGTTCATAGGTTCGTCCTGATGGGTGACGCTGAAATGGATGTGGCTGCCCAGGGTGGTCTCCACCAGAGCGGTGTCGCCCACGTAGCCGATGACCTGCCCGGCGCTTACCGTGTCCCCGGACTTGACCGGGATATCCTGACTCAGGCTGGCATACCGGGTGAGGTAGCCGCCGTCGTGGCGGATGACCACGGTGTAGCCCATGGAGTCGTCCTCGTAGACGGTGTAAACCTCGCCGTCCGCGGCGGCGCAGACCTCAGTCCCCGCGTCCGCGGCGATGTCCACGCCGTTGTGGACGCGCCAGTCCCGGGTGGTCTCATTGTAGCTCAGCGCTTCCATGGAGTAGGCGGAGATCTCCTCGCCGGAAACCGGAGACGTGGTCTTAAACGGCTTCTTCGCGGTGGGAGCGGGGGTTGTACCCTGCGTCGCGGGGGGCGTGGACTGGGTCTGTGGCTGGGTAGCCAGCGCCGGGACGTCCTCGGATTCCATGGTTCCTACGAGGATGTCTTCCCCCACGGATTCCTGAATGGAGACTTCCTCCACGCGGTTGGCGTTTCGATAGTATACATAGCTGGTGATCCCGATGGCGGCTGCGCACAGGATCAGGGCTATGTAGTAGCCCTTTCCGCCGCGGCCGGCATGTTTGTTGTCGCTCATTTGTTAAGCACCTCCGAGGCTGATTATTGCCGGGATTTCCGGAGGTTAAACATAATGGGTGAAATATTTCGGTGAAAAAGCGGGATTATTCTCCCAGTCGCTCGACGATCTCCCGGATGGCGTCCGCCTGTTTTTGGGTCAGCGCCGCCTGTCCGGCGTCGCAGCGGACGAAGTATTCCGTCAGGTTCACTTCGTATTCGGTGCCGATCTCGGTCTCCACCGTGAACTCCGTGGAACAGCTGCAAATGTCGTCGCTGGTATAGTCCAGATTTTCCAGAATGGCCGTCAGCGTAACGGCGTCGCTGCCGGAGAGCGTGTAGGCACTTCCGTCCAGCGTTACGGTGGCGGAGGTGTTTCCACAGTAACCGTCCTCTGTGTCGTTGGCGCTTTCGGGTTCGCCCGCGGGGACGTGGGTGTGACCGCCGTCCGCAGGAGCGGCTTCCTTAATGGCACCGAAATTGGGGGCGGCGTTCTTCTGGTCGGCCGCTTCGGCAATGGACATCGGGGCTTTATCTACGGCCGCGGCGGTCTTGGAGGAACCCATGTGGCCGAAGAAATAGGAGAACATGGTGCCCGCCAGCAGCACTACCGCGAGACAAGCGGCCATGGCCGCCCAGCGCTGCCAATGCACCTGGGGCTTCTTGGCCTGAGTGCGCAGGGCATCCGTTTCGGCGACCAGATCGGCGGGAAGCAGACTCAGCGCGTCATGAAGTTTTTCGGAAGTCATACGCTAAAGCCCTCCTTTTCCAGATACTCTTTCAGCCCCACCCGGGTGCGGTAGAGCAGGCTCTTGCACTTGCTTTCCGACATGCCGCAGTAGGCCGCGACCTCTTTCAGTGAGTCGAGAAAATAGTACCGCCCGATGAAGGCGTTCCGGGCTTCCTCACTTTGCAGCCGCAGGTAAATGCCGATGGTGTCGGCCAGCAGCCTGACGTTGATGATCTCCTCGGTGGTGTTGCCCCCGGACACGCAGTCGTCCAGCTCGGACAGGGACAGGGCATATTGGGAATCCCGCCGCTTGTCCCGGGTACGGTAGCGGAAGCGGTCGATGGAAATGCGCCGGGTGAGCTTGGCAAGATACGCGGAAAGCACCGACGGCCGCTGGGGCGGTATGGAATTCCATGCGGCGAGGTATGTATCGTTGACGCTCTCCCGGCTGTCTTCCATGTCCGCGAGGATGTTGCAGGCGATCTTGGTCAGGTAGCGGTCATATTTGGTCTGGGTCTCCTGAATGGCGGTCTCATCCCGGTTCCAGTACAGTGTGACGATCTGTTCGTCTTCCATTTGCGTCACTCCTTCCTATCAACATAAATACTCGACGAATTTTTCGCTTGGTTGCAGAAATTAGAAAATTTCGTAAGAATACGCGCCCCGCCGTGGTTTCCCGGCGGGGCGCAGCAATTTATTCCTCTTCCAATACCGCGATGTGAACGGTGTCCAGCTGGCTCTTGTCCACGGTGGTGGGTGCGCCCATCATCAGGTCCTGCGCGTTCTTGTTCATGGGGAAGGTAATGACCTCCCGGATGGACTCTTCGCCGGTGAGCAGCATAATGAGACGATCAACACCGGGAGCGGCGCCCGCGTGCGGGGGTGCGCCGTAGGTGAAGGCGTTGTACATGGCGGGGAACTTGGCCTTGACGTCGGCCTCGCCCAGACCCACCATCTCGAAAGCCTTGACCATGATCTCCGGGTCGTGGTTCCGCACAGCGCCGGAGGCGGACTCGTAGCCGTTGACCACAAGGTCATACTGGTCGGCCTTGATGGCCAGCAGCTTGTCCATATCGCCCTCGGCATCCTCCAGCGCCTTCAGGCCGCCCTGAGGCATGGAGAAGGGGTTGTGGCAGAATTCCAGAGCGCCGGATTCCTCACCGATCTCGTACATGGGGAAGTCCACGATCCAGCACAGAGCGTATTGCTCCTCGTCAAAGTGACCGGGAATCCGCTTGCCGAGCATGGTACGAATGACACCGGCGGTCTTCTGGGCGACGGCTTTCTTGCCCGCCGCCATGCAGACGAAGCTGCCGGGCTTCAGGTTCAGCTTGGCGGTCAGCGCATCCTTGCAATCCGTCAGGAACTTGGAAACGCCGCCGGTGAGATTTCCGTTTTCGTCCACCTTCACCCAGCAGGCTTTGCTGCCGGTCTGGACTTCCACGTCGGCCAGCAGCTTGTCGATCCACTTCCTCGCCTGGGTAAAGTTGTCCACGGCGACAGCCTTGACGGTCGCGCCCTCGAAGGGGGTGAAGCCGCAGCCCTGCACCTCAGCGGTGATGTCCTGAATTTCCAGATCGATACGCAGGTCGGGCTTGTCGGAGCCGTAGCGTTCCATGGCCTCATTATAAGGAATGTGGCGGAAGGGGGCGGCGGAGACCCGCTCGTACTTGCCGAACTTGTGGAACACGGGCACCAGCACATCTTCCAATACGCTCAGCACGTCCGCCTGACTGGCGAAGGCCATCTCCATATCCAGCTGATAGAATTCGCCGGGGGTGCGGTCGGCACGGGCGTCCTCGTCCCGGAAGCAGGGGGCAATCTGGAAGTAACGGTCAAAGCCGGAGGTCATCAGCAGCTGCTTGAACTGCTGGGGCGCCTGGGGCAGAGCGTAGAACTTGCCGGGGTGGTTCCGGGCGGGAACCAGATAGTCCCGGGCGCCCTCAGGGGAGGAAGCGGTGAGGATGGGGGTGGTGATCTCCAAAAATCCCTTCTCGGTCATCAGCCGCCGCAGCTCGGCAACCACCTGGCAGCGCAGGACGATGTTGGACTTCACGGCGGGGTTGCGCAGGTCGAGGAAGCGGTATTTGAGCCGGGTGTTCTCGTCGGCGTCCTTGCTCTTGTTGATCTCAAAAGGCAGCTGATTGTGAACGCACTTGCCCAGCACCTCGATCTTCTCAGGGACGACCTCGATTTCGCCGGTGGGGAGCTTGGGATTCTTGCTCTCCCGCTCCCGGACGGTGCCGGTGACGGAGATGGTGGATTCCTTGTTGATGGGCTTGATGAGCTTCATCATTTCTTCGGTTTCAATGACCACCTGGGTGGTGCCGTAGAAGTCCCGCAGGACGCAGAACGCAAAATTCGCGCCCACCTCCCGGACATTCTCCAGCCAGCCAACGATGGTAACGGACTTGCCCGCGTCGGAAAGACGCAGCTCACCGCAGTTATGGGTTCTGGATTGCATCATGGATGAAAACCTCTCTTATATCTGGTGTTTTCTGATTTAGCTGTCCTATTATCCCACAAACAACCGGAAAAGTCAATCTTTCCGGAAAGGAATTTGCACTCAGAGAAACGAAAAAGCGGTATCCCTTCATGCGCCGGGATACCGCTTCCGTATTTATCATACTTCTTCCGCCGCGATGGCTTCCAGCCATTTTTCCATGTAAACCTTCTGCACCACCGCCGCCGTGCAGCTGTAGAGCAGCCGCTTTTCGTCGGAGGAATCCTCGTCGGAGGATTCAATGGTCTCCCTGACCTCAAACTGGAACAGCAGGAGGTTTTCCAGCTCCCGGCAGAAGTAATCATAGGCTTTTTCCAGCGGATAGGTGCGCTCCTGAAGCCGCAGAAAGCAGGCCAGCGCGTCCAGGGACAGGACGTTCTTCGCTACGGCGATGAAGAAAAGATACGCCACCTGATCCCGGCTGTACTGCTTCTTCACCGGGCTGGACAGCAGCCCCCGCTTGACGTAGTTGCTGATCATGGACGCCGTAAGGGGCGTTTCCAGAATGGGGGACAGGTAGCGGCAGATATATTTGGTGGCCTGTTCCAGATACAGACCCACGTCGGGAATCTCCTGATAACGGGGCAGACGGAAGCCCTGAACGGACTGACCGATCTGCTGTTTGATTTCCTGTTTCATCCATATCACCGGTGGTATTATACCGTAAAGCTAAGAAAAAGTCAATCTCAAAATCTTATCTTAAGATTCTCTTGACATCTTCATGGGTTGTTGATACAATAGCATCGGTTATTAAAAAACCGATGATTAGTAATCGAGGGATCAGTATGAAATATAAAATCGTAGCGGATTCTTCCTGCAATATCGTCTCCGTGCAGGACAGCACGTTTGCATCCGTTCCCATGAAGATCGTGGCGGAACGGGAATATGTGGACGACGCAAATCTGGACGTGGCGCAGATGGTGGAGGATCTGAAGCAATATAAGGGAAAGTCCGGCTCCTCCTGCCCCAATGTGGGGGAGTGGCTGGAAGCCTTCGGTGACGCTGAGGAAGTTTTCGGCATCACCATTTCCAAGCACCTGTCGGGCAGCTACAACGCGGCGAGGCACGCCGCCGATACGTACATGGCCGAGCATCCGGAGAGAAAGGTGTTCATCTTTGATTCTCTCGCCACAGGGCCGGAAATGATGATGCTGGCGGAGAAAATCCGTCAGTGCGAGGACGCGGGTGACGATTTCGAGACCACGAAGGAAAAGGTGCTGGATTATCACAACCATCTGCACACCCTGTTCTGTCTGGAATCCATGAACAACCTCGCCAGAAACGGGCGGGTGAATATCGCCGTGGCGAAGATCGCCGGAATGCTGGGCATCCGGGTGGCGGGAGAGGCCAAGGGCGGCCAGGTCGCCCCGGTGCATAAGCCCAGAGGACTGAGAAAAACCACCCAGATGCTGGTGGATATGGTAAAAGAGCGGGGCTTCCGGGACGGCGGATATATCCGCGTCGCCCACTGCTTCGCCGAGGAAGCGGCGGCTGATTTCCGGGAAGCGCTGCTGGCCGAGTTCCCCAATGCCCGCTTCATGATGGAGCCGACGACGGCGCTGTGCAGCTACTATGCGGAGGTGGGCGGCCTGATCATCGGCTTTGAAGGCGCGTTCAATACCCACAACGACAACCGGCACTTTTAACGCAAAATACATTGACCGGCGCGGCAATTCTGCCGCGCCGGTATTTTGCGCTTTCCCGGTGGTGGAAAAATACCTTGGGATGTGCTATAATAGGGCGCAGTCATGATTTTGGAGGTAACGTATGCTGCCGGAAGCCTTTTTGGAGCGCATGAAGCGCCAGCTTGGAGACGAATATGAGAGCTACCTTGACAGCCTGAACCGCTCCCGGGCGGTGGCGCTGCGGTTCAATCCCCTGAAAGGGGAGATCCCACAGCTGCCCTTCGTGGGACAGCCGGTGCCATGGGAGCCGATGGGGTACTATTACGACCCTGACGCCCGACCCGGCCTGCACGTTTTTCACGAGGCGGGCGTCTACTACCTTCAGGAAGCCAGCGCCATGGCGCCGGTGGCCTTGCTCGATCCCCAACCCGGCGAGCGGGTCTGCGACCTGTGCGCCGCTCCCGGCGGCAAGACCACCCAGATCGCCGGACGGATGATGGGGCGGGGCTTTTTGCTCTGCAATGAGATCAACCCCAAGCGGGCGAAAATTCTATCCCGGAACATTGAGCGCATGGCCGTTTCTAACGCACTGGTGACCAACGAGCATCCGGCCACGCTGGCGCAGCGTTTTGCCGGCTTCTTTGACCGGGTGCTGGTGGACGCGCCCTGTTCCGGAGAGGGAATGTTCCGGAAAGAGGAGGCCGCCGTCACGGACTGGAGCCAGGAGACCGTGGAGATGTGCGCCCGGCGGCAGGCGGAAATTCTGAGTTCCGCCGCGGCGCTGATTCGCCCCGGCGGGCGGCTGGTGTACTCCACCTGCACCTTTTCCCCGGAGGAGGACGAGCAGGCGGTGGCGCGGTTTTTGGAAAATCACCCCGAATTTGTCCCGGAAACCGTGGACGCGCCGTGGTTCGAGGCCGGGGAAAACGGGAGCGTCCGCCTGTGGCCCCATAAGCTGCTGGGGGAGGGACATTTTGCCGCCGTGCTGCGTAAGATGGAAGGCAGCGAAGAAAGTACCGTGATTCCCGCCGGTGAAAAAGTTCCGAAAACATGGCAGCCCTTTGCGGCCAGCCTTGGCATCCGCCTGCCCGACGGGAAGGCGTCCACCTTCGGAGACACCCTGTACTGGGCGCCGCCCGATATGCCGGACATCCGAAAGCTGAAAGTCCTCCGCCCCGGACTGGAGCTGGGGACGGTGAAAAAAGACCGCTTTGAGCCTGCCCACGCGCTGGCGCTGTGGCTGAAAACCTGTGAAAACCAACAGGATTACCCGGCGGACTCCGGGGAGATAAGCGCTTATCTCCGGGGGGACGTGGTGCCGTCCACGCAGAAGGGCTGGTGCCTCGTCTCGGCGGGCGGCTATTCCATCGGCTGGGGAAAAGGCGACGGACGGGTGCTGAAAAATCACTATCCGAAGGGATTGCGGCGGTAAATAACGGGATTTTCAGCGGAAAAATTCCTGTGTTTCCCGGAAGTGTTCCCTCCGGCAATGGTACTTTACAAGATTCGCTATGTATGATATAATACCCTAGCCCATGTATGACGATTGACGAATCCAATCACAAGGAGAGGATATTCCTTGGCAAGATATGAAATTAACGGCGGTCATCCCCTGAACGGTACCGTCACGATCAGCGGCGCGAAGAACGCGGCCGTGGCGATCCTGCCCGCGGCTCTGCTGGTCAGCGGCAAGTGCCGGATCGAGAATGTTCCCAATATTTCCGATGTCCGAATTCTGATGAGTATTCTCGACGGGATGGGTGCGAAGATCGTTACCCCGGAACCCGGCGTAGTGGAGATCGACTGCACGGACATTCATTGCAGCGAGCCGGATCAGCAGCTCGTCCGCAGAATGCGTGCCAGCTATTATCTGATGGGTGCGCTGCTGGGGCGGTTCGGCAGAGCTCATGTGGCGCTGCCCGGCGGCTGCAATTTTGCCTCCCGCCCCATTGACCAGCATATCAAAGGCTTTCTGGCGCTGGGCGCAGACGTTGACGAGACGGAAGAATATGTCGCTCTGACCCCCGGTCAGGAGGGACTGCATGGCGGCCGGATCAGTCTGGACATGGCGTCCGTGGGCGCGACCGTCAATATCATGCTGGCGGCGACCCTGCTGCCCGGTCAGACCATCATCGAAAACGCGGCGAAGGAGCCGCACATCGTGGATCTGGCCAACTTCCTGAACACCATGGGCGCGCGGATCACCGGCGCGGGCACGGATACCGTCAAGATCCGGGGCGTCAATGCCCTGCGGGGCGGCACCTACGCCATCATCCCCGACCAGATCGAGGCGGGAACCTACCTGGCGGCGGTCACGGCGGTGGGCGGCAACGTGCTGGTGCAGAACGTGATCCCCAAGCACATGGAGTGCATCACCAGCAAGCTTCAGGAAATGGGCGCGAAGGTCATCAATTATGACGATTCCATCCGCATCATGCGCACGGGAAAACTGCGGCAGACCACGGTCAAGACCCGTCCCTACCCCGGCTTCCCCACGGATATGCAGGCGCAGGTCTGCGTGTGTATGGCGCTGGCGGGAGGAACCAGCCGCCTGACGGAAAGCGTCTATGAGACCCGGTTCTTCGGCTACTGCACCGAGCTGGAAAGCATGGGCGCGAGCATTCGCATCAGCGGAAAGACGGCGACGGTCACCGGTGTCGATCATCTCACGGGCAGCACCGTTTTTGCCCACGATCTGCGGGCAGGCGCGGCGCTGGTCATTGCGGGTCTGGCGGCCAGAGGCACCACCTTTGTCGAGCACATTCATTTCATTGAACGGGGCTACGAGAATCTGGTGGAGAAGCTCCGGGCGCTGGGCGCGGACATCTGCCGCGTGGAGGATGAATCTTAGGAGACCCTTAGGCGGCTCTGAGCCTGTTCAGAGCCGCTTTTTGACAATTTTCTCATGACGGATTTGGTATGATGAAGTCGAAGCTACAGAAAGGAAGTACATACATATGAAGAAGCGATTTGTTTTGCACATTCTGGCGGCCTTCTTGCTGCTGACGCTCCTTGCCCCCCGGGGCTTTGCCACGGAAACGGACCCGCCCGTGGAGAGCTGCGGCGACGGACTTTCGTGGTCGCTGGACGGCAGCACCCTGACCGTTTCCGGCAGCGGTGCCATGAAGGACTTTGAAGGCGGCGCGCCATGGTCGGGCAGCGCGGATCAGATTCATACCGTCGTACTCACCGGCGGCGTGACCAGCGTGGGCGCGGGGGCGTTCACGGATTACAAAAACCTGACGGCGGTGGATTTCGGCAATTCCCTGAAGGAGATCGGCGCAAGCGCCTTTCAGGGCTGCGAGGGACTGACGAAGATATCCCTCCCGGCATCCTTCCGCCGGTTCGGCGCAAGCTCTTTTGAGGGCTGCACCAATCTGACGGAGGTCTATTGCAGCGGCGGTATGCCCTCCTTCAACGCCAACTGCCTGTGGAACGGCAACAATATCACCATCTACTGCCCGGTGAACAACATCTGGCCCAGCGAGTACGTGGAGGAGCTGGAAACCAATTTCCACGGCCGCCTGCAGGTGCTGACCGCCAACGGCTCCGACCCCTATCATTTTGAGGGCGAAGTCCAGGTAACCTCCCGGCCGACGGAGCCGACGGCGCCGCCCACTACCCAGCCTGCGACCGAGCCGCCCACCGTCCCCACCACCCAGCCGCCCACGGTTCCCGAAACAACCCAGGCGACTCAGGCACCGGAGACCCTTCCCACGCAGCAAACGGTTCCCCCGACGCTGCCCGAGGAACAGAAGGACAGCTCTCCGGTAATCGGTATCCTCATCGGCGTTCTCATCGTCTCCGGAACGCTGAGCCTGCTGCTCATCGGTCTGCTCATTTACAGAAGAAAACGGGACGAGGACTACGACGACTGAGCGTCCACGTCTGAGCATGGGAACAATCCGTTCAAACATATTTAACAACTTCCGGAAAAATCACTCATTTTTTGGTTTTTCCGGAAGCTTTTTTGGGCGTTACGGAAAAATTAAAAAAGTGGTTGTAAGTTCGGCAAAAATGATGTAAAATAATAAAATCCAATAGAATGCAAACTTGTATGAATAGCTCTTTTTCTGGAGGGATTTATTATGGAAAAACCCATTGTTCTTGTTATCATGGACGGCGTCGGCAAGGGTGACGGCGGCAGTGGCGACGCGGTCGCGGTCGCTAAGACCCCCACGCTGGATCATCTGCTTGCCACCTGCCCCCATACTTACCTGAAAGCCCACGGCACCGCCGTCGGTCTGCCCACCGATGATGATATGGGCAACTCCGAGGTCGGCCACAACGCGCTGGGCTGCGGCCAGATCTACTCTCAGGGCGCGAAGCTGGTCGGCGAGTCCATCGAGAACGGCACGCTCTATGCCTCCGAGACCTGGAAAGACCTGATCGCCAACGCCGTTTCCGGCAAAGCGCTGCATTTTCTGGGCCTGCTGTCCGACGGCAACGTCCATTCCAACATCCATCACCTCATTGCTATGCTGCGGGAAGCCCATGCCGAGGGCGTGAAGAAAGCCTACTGCCACATCCTTCTGGACGGCCGTGACGTGCCCGCCACCTCCGCGCTGGAGTATGTGGATATGCTGGAGAAGGTTCTCGCCGAGCTGAACACCGAGGGCTGCGATTACGCCATCGCCTCCGGCGGCGGCCGTATGCAGATCACCATGGATCGCTACGAGGCCAACTGGCCGATGGTAGAGCAGGGCTGGCGCACCCACGTTCAGGCAATCGGCAGAAGATTCCCCTCTGCCAAGGCGGCTATCGAGACTTACCGCGCAGAGACGGGCTGCATCGATCAGGATCTGCCCGCTTTCGTGATCGAGCGGAGCGGCGAGCCTGTGGCGAAGATCGCCAACGGCGACAGCGTCATCCTCTTCAACTTCCGGGGCGACCGGGCGCAGGAGATCTCTCTGGCCTTTGACCGCAAGGACTTTGACCACTTCGACCGGGGCGACTACACCGGCGTGAAGTTTGCCGGTATGCTCCAGTACGACGGCGACCTGAAGATCCCCCAGCATTATCTGGTGCAGCCCCCCGTCATCAAGCACACCCTGACCGAGGTGCTGTGCGCCGCCGGAATCCATGAGTACGCCCTGTCCGAGACCCAGAAGTACGGCCATGTGACCTATTTCTGGAACGGCAACCGTTCCGGCAAGGTGGACGAGAATCTGGAAGTCTACGAGGAAGTCCCCTCCGACGTGATCCCCTTCGAGAAGGCGCCTGCCATGAAGTCCAGGGAGATCACCAAAAAGATGGTGGAGAACATGGCATCCAAGAAGTTCCAGTTCCTGCGCTGCAACTTCCCCAACGGCGACATGGTTGGCCACACCGGCGTGTTTGACGCGGTGGTTTACGCCATGGAGTGCGTGGACAAGAGCGTGGCCGCCATTGTGGAGGCTGCCGACAAGTACGGCTACACCGTCCTGATCACCGCCGACCACGGCAACGCCGACCAGATGACCGAGACCAAGAAGGGAAAGACCTCCGTCCGCACGGCGCATTCCCTGAACCCCGTTCCCTTCATCATCTACGACCCCGATCACACTTGGGTCATCAAGGACGGCCACTACGGCCTTGCCAATGTGGCGCCCACCATTGTCAAGATGATGGGTCTGACCGCCCCCGACTGCTGGGAAGACAGCATGGTTTAAGGCGCTTGTAGCTCCCCTTTGTCAAAATACGTACTGAAAATTGGAGGTTGCATCTATGATCCGTCACGAAAACGAAAACGGAAGCGTCAATGTCAGCACCAGCGTCTACACGGACATTGTCGGCACCGCGGTCATCAACTGCTTCGGCGTCAAGGGCATGGCCGCCCGGAGCCTGTCCGACGGCTTGTACCATCTGCTCCGTCGGGAATCCGTGGGCAAGGGCGTGCATGTCCAGTTCAACGAGGACGACACCATTTCCATTGATCTGCATATTATCGTGGACAACAACGTAAACTTGAACGCCGTGGGCGCTTCCATTATTTCCGAGGTTCGCTATGTGGTGACCAACTGCACCGGCACCGAGGTTCGGGCCGTAAATGTTTATATCGATTCTATGGTGATCGGTTAAAGTTCGGAGGGAAATAAATTGAGAGAAACCATCAACGGAGCCGATCTTCGCAGAATGATCATCAGCGCGGCTGCCGCCATCGAGATCAACAAGCAGGCTCTCAACGAGCTGAACGTGTTCCCCGTGCCGGATGGAGACACCGGCACCAATATGTCCATGACCATCAACTCCGCGGCCTCCGACCTGCGCAAGACCGAGGACCCCGATCTGGAAAAAGCGTCCAAGGTGGCGGCCTCCGCCATGCTGCGGGGCGCACGGGGCAATTCCGGCGTCATTCTGTCGCTGCTGTTCCGGGGCATTTCCAAGCGCCTGAAGGGCAGCGAGGAATGCGACGGCGTTCTGTGGGCGCAGGCGCTGCAGGAAGGCGTTGACGCCGCTTACAAGGCCGTCATGAAGCCCGCCGAAGGCACCATCCTCACCGTCGCCCGCCTGTCCGCGGCCAAAGCTGCCGACGCTGCCCGGGAGAACAACTTTATCGAATTCGTCCCCGAAGCAGCCATTGAGGAAGCCGTGAAGGCGCTGGCCGATACCGTCAACCAGAACCCCGTGCTGAAAAAGGCCGGTGTTGTGGATGCCGGCGGCAAGGGCTGGGTCGTGGCGCTGGAAGCCATGCTCAGCGCCCTGCAGGGCGAGGACGTGGTGCTGCCCGAGGACGGCGCGGTGACGGAGACCAAGCAGAGCGCGGACTTCTCCGACTTCAATACCGAGGACATCACCTTCTCCTACTGCACCGAGTTCATTATTTCCCGGGAAAATGACCATGACCCTGAGAATCTCCGGGCGTTCCTGTCCGAGCTGGGCGACAGCCTTGTGCTGGTGGACGATGACGAGATCATCAAGGTGCATGTCCATACCAACGATCCCGGCAAGGCGCTGACCGAGGCGCTGAACTACGGCTCCTTCGTCACGGTGAAGATCGAGAACATGCGCCTGCAGCACACGGAAAAGGTGCTCTCCGAGCAGGAGGTCGCCCCGAAGATCGCAAAGCCGGAGAAGCCTCTGGGCGTTGTCTCCGTCTGCGCCGGTGCGGGCCTCGCGGACGTGTTCCAGAATCTGGGCGTCGATCAGATCATCTCCGGCGGCCAGACCATGAACCCCAGCACCCAGGACATTCTGGAGGCGGTGAACAAGGTGCCTGCCGAGACTGTCTTTGTCCTGCCCAACAACAAGAACATCATCATGGCTGCCCAGCAGGTAGACGCCCTGACCCCCAAGACCGTGGTGGTCATTCCCTCCAAGACCGTTCCTCAGGGCATCACCGCTATGCTGAGTTTTGCCCCCGAGGGAAGTGTTGAGGAAAATACCGCTGCCCTGACCGAGGCGCTGGACACCGTGGACACCATGCAGATCACCTACGCTGCCCGGAATTCCGACTTCGACGGCTATAACATCCATGAGGGTGACTATCTGGCGCTGTACGGCAGTCAGCTGTTCGGCACCAGTCAGGACATCCGGGTGCTGCTCAAGTCTCTGGCGGAAAAGGTTCGGGACGACGGCAAGGAGTATATCACGATCTACTACGGCGAGGACGTGAAGGAAAAGCACGCCCAGAAGGCGGCAGACATCTTCGCGGACATCTGCCCCAACGCGGACGTGAATCTGCTCAGCGGCGGACAGCCGGTATATTACTACCTGATCTCCGCAGAATAACACGGAAACGGAAGAATAACACGGAAACGGAAGAATAACACGGAAACGGAAGAATAACACGGAAACG
>ERZ791927.1312-NODE-1312-length-19599-cov-5.707276_pt1 | contig 19599 bp, 18 predicted proteins | sample MGYA00510130_ERZ791927 | MGnify/ENA primary metagenome ERZ791927 (study PRJEB30046, sample SAMN00792055) | human gut metagenome | study: EMG produced TPA metagenomics assembly of the A metagenome-wide association study of gut microbiota in type 2...
TCGACTTCGGCTTCGTTTTCGTCGATCGGGGTGTGTTGCGGCAACGCCGTAGACATCCGCTGCCTCACCGCAGACTTTGCGCGGGGCATACTGCTCCGGCGCGGAGAAGCCCGCCGAAAGGCGCGGCTTGATGGGAGAACCGGTGGTGCGCGCCTGCGGAATGGCAAAGCTGCGCAGCCGCAGCTTGCCGTCGGGGGCGATGAGAATGGTGTCGGGGCAGATGGCAAGATGGCACACCCCCGCGCGGTGCAGGGTGGAAAGCGAACTCAAAAGCTGCATGAACAGCGGGCGCAGCTCCGCATAGGGGATCCTGCCGCGCGTTTTCAGCTCACGGGCAAGGGACACGCCCTCGCAATAATCGCTGACGGCATAGACGGTGTTGTGCTCGTCGAAAATGTCATACAGCGGCAAAAGCGACGGCAGATCCTTGAGCTTTGCCAGCGCACGCACGTTGGTGAGGAAACTCTCGCGGCAGGTGTCAAACGCGTCCTCCTTGCCGTCGACGGGCACAACGCTGCCGTCGCGGGTGCGTTCGCAGAAATCCGCCGGGAAAAATTCGCGGATATACACCCGCTCCTTGAGCAGCTTGTCATAGCCTATGTAGATACAGGCATCGCCGTAGGAGCCGAGTGCTCTGCCCACCATGTAATGATCGGAAAGCAGGCTTCCTGCGGGGAGATAGCCCTGCGGGTTCTGCTTGTTTGTCGCATAGTGGCAGTGCGGGCAGGCGGTGTCCTCGTCTGCGAGCGGCTGCATACAGTTCATGCACAGTTTTTCTTCCATCACGATTGCTCCTTTCGTCAGTTCCGCATGGCGGCGGTGCGCTTTTGCTGTCGGATGTCCTTGCCGACAAACAGAAGCGGCTCATAGGCGCCGGTGATGCGGGAAACGGTCTGATCGCCGTAGCGGCTTTGCAGACCTTCCTGTGTGAGGTTGGTGCTGATGACGGTGGGCAGCCCGTCCAGCATGCGGGTATTGATAATGGTATATAAGGTGGCGGCGACAAACGAGGTTTCAAACTCCGTGCCCAGGTCGTCGATCACCAAAAGGTCGCAGGACAGCACCGTTTCCAGTGTGTTGCCGCTGCGTCTGCCGAAATGCTCTTCCTCGAGAAGCCCGAAAAGCCGACCCGCCGGTTGATAGACAACCGAAAAGCCGTTTTCCGCGACCTCCCCCGCGATGGCGAGGGACACATGCGTTTTGCCCGTTCCCGTTGCACCGCGCAGCAAAAGCGACGGCGCGTGGACGGAAAAGGCGGCAGCATATTGTTCGCAATAGGCGAAAATGCGGCGCATCCGCTCGCGCGGGGAAAGCGCCCGTTCGGCGGACGGCGTGTCGTCATAATAGGCAAGCGAAAGATCGGAAAACCGTTTCGGGTCCTTCGACAGCCCCTTGCACACCCGCGCTGCCGCCTGCTCCTTCAGAAGCCGCATGAGACAGGCACACATTTTGCCGCCGTGATAGCCGGTGTCGTCGCAGACGGGGCAGGTGTAGTGCGGCGTGAAATTGCGCACGCCGAAGCCGCCCTTTTGCAGAATGTCCGCCATTTCCGCCTGCAGCCGTTCGTTCTCTGCCTGGATGCGGGCGATGGCGGCGTCGATGTCGCCGCCCTCCAAAATGGCATGAGCGATCTGCGTGCCGGTGGCGGCAAGCGCCGTGTCGATCTCTTTGAGCCGCGGGAACTGCGCACACGCCTTTGTCCGCAGGACGGCGGCGTTTTGCTCCGCTGCCGCGCGGCGATCCGCCAGCGTTTTCACGGCGGCGGCATAAATTTCCGGATCATATGCCATTTTTTCTCAACTCTTTTCTTTGTCGGCGGGCAGTGAGGGGACATAGTCCTCCAACAGCTGCTCATAGCCCTTGAGGTCAAGCGAGCTTTCCTCTGTTTGCGCGCGCCTTTTGGCGGCGGGCTTTATGCTGCGCGTGAGCGCCTTTTTCGCTTCTTCGGGGTCGGTGATGCCGTTTTCGTGCCAGTCGGTCAGAATGGCGTTGGCATAGGGGACGGGGGGCTTGCCGTTGTCGACGGCATAGCGCAGCGCCACCGTCACCAGCTCCTCTGACATGTTCCACACATACAGCCAGGTGTGCGCCGTGTTGCGGCTGCGTCTGTCAAGCTCGCGCGCCCGCCCCAGAATGCGGCGCACGCGGGCGGCGGCGTCATCCTTTTGTTCAAGGATGCGCAGATATTCCTCGGCGGCGGGCAGCGTGTTGATGCCGTCGTCCAGCCAGTTCAGCGCGACCGTCTCGACATAGCGCATGTTGATCTTGCCGCGCGCCACGGCATAGGCGACCACCAAAAGGATCACATCGGCGGGGATGCCCGCCGTGTCATACAGATATAAAAGCGTTTCCATGTTGCCCGGCGTGATGGGCTTGCCGAAGCGCGCCGAGACCGAGAAAAGCAGGTTTGAAAACGTCTCGTCCTCTTTCTGCTTTTGCAGCACCTCCGCCATTTGCGGCTTCACGGGCTGCGGCCGTGCGACGGGGGCGGGGGACGTCTCCGGTTCTTCGGCGGGAGCGGGCGCTTTTTTCGGCGCGGGCTCTCCCTCACCGATGAGGATGCCGGCGTTTTTCCAATATTGCAGCGCTTCCTCGACGGCGTCGATCGGTTTATGCAGCACCTTTGCGCAGGTGCACAGATCAAATGCGTCGCCGTCCGCCGCAAATTGCAGCAGCACGCGCCATTGCAGCGGGCTTGCCAGCCCGATATGCTCCCGCACGGCGGCAACAGGCAGCACGCATACGCTGCACAGCGCCGCAGGATCCCAGCGCCATGCCATATGCCGCCACCCCCTATGGTACAAAATTACACTTTATCATACCATCTTTTCGGGGGAAGTGCAAGAAGATTTTACGGTTTTAGCACTCTTTACATCGGAGTGCTAATTTTTACAATTTCGTTACAAATTTTCGGGAAAACGGGTGTATAGTATAAGAAAAGGAGTGATAGATATGAACGCACAGAAATTGACGCAAAAATCATTGGAGGCCGTGCAGGCGGCGCAGGATCTTGCCGTTTCGGGCGGACATATACAGATAGAACCGCTGCATTTGCTGTCGGCGCTTTTGTCGCAGCAGGAGGGACTCATCCCGTCGCTGCTGCGGAAGATGGGGAAGGACCCCACGGCGCTTGCGGGACGGGTGAATGCCCGTCTTGACGGCATGCCGCGTGTGAGCGGTCCGGGCAGAGAACCGGACAAGGTGTATATTTCTGCCGCGACCGACGCGGTGCTGTCCGGCGCGGAAAAACTCGCGGCGAACATGAAGGATGAATATGTCTCGGTAGAGCATCTGTTTTTGTCGCTCATCGAAAACGGCGACCGCGACACGGCAGCCGTTTTGTCGGAAGCAGGCATCAAAAAGGACGCGTTTTTGCAAGCGCTTGCCGCCGTGCGGGGCAACACCCGTGTGACGGACGACTCGCCGGAAACGACCTATGATGCGCTGAAAAAATACGGAGCGGATCTGACTGCTCGTGCCCGCGACAAAAAGACCGATCCCGTCATCGGGCGGGACGACGAAATTCGAAACGTCATTCGCATTTTGTCCCGCAAGACGAAGAACAACCCCGTGCTCATCGGCGAGCCGGGCGTTGGCAAGACCGCCATCGTCGAGGGATTGGCACAGCGTATCGTCAAGGGCGACGTCCCGATCAATCTGCGGGACAAGACCGTGTTTTCGCTGGATATGGGCGCGCTCATCGCGGGCGCGAAATACCGCGGCGAGTTTGAGGAACGTCTGAAAGCAGTGCTGGGCGAGGTCGCAAAGAGCGAGGGCAAGATCCTTTTGTTCATCGACGAGCTGCACACCATTGTCGGCGCGGGCAAGACCGATGGCGCGATGGATGCGGGCAACCTCCTGAAGCCGATGCTGGCGCGCGGCGAGCTGCACTGTATCGGTGCGACGACGCTCGACGAATACCGCCAATATATCGAAAAGGACCCCGCGCTCGAAAGACGGTTTCAGCCGGTGCTGGTGGAAGAGCCGTCCGTTGAGGACACCATCGCCATTCTGCGCGGACTGAAAGAGCGCTATGAGGTCTATCACGGCGTGAAAATTCAGGATTCCGCCATCATTGCCGCCGCGACGCTGTCCCATCGGTATATCACCGACCGTTTCCTGCCGGACAAGGCGATCGACCTCATCGACGAGGCGTGCGCCATGATCCGCACCGAGATGGACTCCATGCCCACCGAGCTGGACGTGGTGGAGCGCAAGATCATCCAGCTGGAGATCGAGGAAGCGGCGCTGAAAAAGGAAAGCGACAAGCTGGCGCAGGCGCATCTTGAGGAAATTCAAAAGGAGCTTTCCGAGCTGCGCGCCGATCTGGCGGAGAAAAAGGCAAAGTGGGAAAATGAGAAAGCGGAGATCGGCAAGGTGCAGAGCCTGCGCGCACAGATCGAAAAGCTGGGCGCCGAGATTGAACGCGCCGAGGAGAACCACGATCTCAATCGCGCCGCCGAGCTGAAATACGGCACGCTGCCCACGCTGCAAAAGCAGCTGCAGGCGGCGGAAGCCGAAAGCGAGGAGCACCACGGCAGCTATCTGCGGGACAAGGTGACGGACGAGGAGATTGCCCGCATCGTGGAACGCTGGACGGGCATCCCCGTGGCGCGGCTGATGGAAGGCGAGCGGGACAAGCTGTTGCACCTGGAAGAAATTCTGCATCGCCGCGTGATCGGGCAGGACGAAGCGGTGACGCGCGTTTCCGAAGCCATCCTGCGTGCCAGAGCAGGCATCCAGGATCCCAACCGTCCGATCGGTTCGTTCCTGTTTTTGGGACCGACGGGCGTCGGCAAGACGGAGCTTGCCAAGGCGCTTGCGGAATGTCTTTTTGACGATGAGCAGAACATCGTGCGTATCGACATGAGCGAATATATGGAGAAATTCGCCGTGTCGCGGCTCATCGGTGCACCTCCCGGATATGTCGGCTATGAGGAGGGCGGTCAGCTCACCGAAGCGGTGCGCAGAAAGCCCTATTCCGTGGTGCTGTTCGATGAGGTGGAAAAGGCGCACCCCGATGTGTTCAACATCCTGTTGCAGGTGCTGGACGACGGGCGTATCACCGACTCGCAGGGACGCACGGTGGACTTCAAGAACACCATCATCATCCTGACGTCCAATCTCGGTTCGAACATCCTGCTCGACAGCATGGAGCAGCACGGCAAAATCACTGATGAAGCAAAGGCAGAGATCGACGCGCTTTTGAAGCGCTCGTTCCGTCCGGAGTTTCTGAACCGTCTCGACGAGATCGTGTATTACCATCCGCTCGACAAGAAAGCGGTGACGGGCATTGTCGATCTGCTGCTTGCCGACCTCAACCGCCGTCTGACGGATAAGCAGCTTTCCTGCACCGTCACGCCCGCGGCAAAGGCATTTATTGTGGACAACGGGTTTGACCCGCAGTTCGGTGCACGTCCGCTGCGCCGCTTCATCCAAAGCAAGGTGGAAACGCTGCTCGGCAGAGAGATCATCGAAAAGGATCCCGCGCCGGGAACGAATCTCACGGTGGATGTCGAAAACGAACAGCTGGTTGTGCGGTAAGACGATCTTTGGGAGCTGCGGCAGATGACTGCCGCAGCTCCCCTTTTTTTGACAAAAGAGCCGAGAAATGATAGACTGAAGGGAAAGAAAGGGGGGACTTTCATGACCGGAATTTATGTGCATGTGCCGTTTTGCGTCTCGAAGTGCCCCTATTGCGATTTCTATTCGCTGCCGCTGGCGGCTGTGGACGCGGACATGCGGGAGCGGTATGCGGCGGCTGTTGTGCGGGAAATGGGGCGGTATGACGGCGTTTTCGCCGATACGCTGTATTTCGGCGGCGGTACGCCGTCGCTGCTCGGCGGGCAGCATCTTGCCGCCGTCATTGCGGCGGCAAGAAAGCACTTTTCGCTGCCGGACGACGCGGAAGTGACGCTGGAAGCCAATCCTGCGGATGATCTCTATGAAACGCTTGCCGCCTTTGCCGCTGCGGGCGGCAACCGCCTGTCACTCGGCATGCAGGCGTCCTCGTCCGACCGTCTGAAAACGCTCGGCAGACGGCACACGCCGCATGATGTGGCGCGCACGGTCGCGGACGCCCGAAGGGCGGGGATAGAGAATATTTCGCTTGATCTGATGCTGGCGGTGCCGGGACAGGACGCGGCAGCGGTCACGGCGGATGTTGAGACCTGTGCGGCGCTCGGTGTACAGCACGTTTCCGCCTATCTCCTCAAGATCGAGAAAGGGACGCCGTTTGAAAAAATGCGGGACACCCTGTCTCTGCCCGACGACGACACGGCGGCGGAGCTGTATCTTGCGGCGGTCGCGGCGCTCGAAGGGGCAGGCTTTGCGCAATATGAAATTTCGAATTTTGCAAAGCCGGGCTTTGAGAGCCGCCACAATCTCAAATATTGGACAGGCGCGCCGTATCTCGGCTTCGGCCCTGCCGCCCATTCCTTTTTTGACGGCAGGCGGTTTTACTATCCGCGCGATCTTGCCGCTTTCATGAACGGCGGCGGGGTGACGGCGGAAGAGGACGACGCGCTGCCGTCGGGGAGCGAAGAGGAATTTGCGCTTTTGCGCCTGCGCCTGACGGCGGGGCTTTCCGCCGCGGCTTTCAGAGAGCGGTTTCGAAAGGAGCTGCCGCCTGCGTGGATCGCGCGGGCAAGGGCGCTGCCGCCGACGTTTTTGCGGGTGTCGGACGACGGGATCGCCCTCACGCCCGCGGGATTTTTAATCTCCAATACACTCATTGCGCACATACTGAATTTATGATTTGTTCATACACGCTGCGGAAAATGCAAGTATACTGAAAGAAAAAGGAAGGGGAATGACAATGGCTGCACTGAAAATCATGGTCGTGGACGACGACAGCAACATCTGTGAGCTTTTGCGGTTGTATCTGGAAAAGGAAGGGTATGAAGCGGTGATCGAGGAAAACGGCGCGCAGGCGCTCGAACACTTCGACCGCGAGCAGCCCGATCTGATCCTTTTGGACGTGATGATGCCGCAGCTGGACGGCTGGCAGGTCTGCCGCGAGCTGCGCAAGAAATCCGATGTGCCGATCATCATGCTCACCGCCAAGGGTGAGGTGTTCGATAAGGTTTTGGGGCTGGAGCTCGGCGCCGACGACTATATCGTGAAGCCCTTTGAGACAAAGGAAGTCATGGCGCGCATCAAGGCGGTTTTGCGCCGCAGCGGCGCGGACGGGCAGAAGAAATACCGCGAGCTGCGCTATGACAAGCTGACCATCAACATGGAGACCTTTGAGATGCGCGTCAACGGCAAGCCGGTGGACACGCCGCCCAAGGAAATGGAGCTTATCTATCATCTGGCGAGCAACCCCAACCGCGTGTTCACGCGCGACCAGCTGCTCGACGAGGTGTGGGGCTTTGAATACTACGGCGACAGCCGCACCGTGGATGTGCACATCAAGCGGCTGAGAGAAAAGCTCGACGGCGTTTCGCCGCAGTGGACGCTCAAGACCGTTTGGGGCGTCGGCTATAAATTTGAAGTGAAGGACGACTTCAAGGGAGACTGACGGGGATGTTCAAAAGTATTTTTTCAAAATATTTTGCGGTCATCTCCGCCATCATCGTGTTCAGCTTTTTGGCGATGCAGGGCGCACAGCTGTTTTTGTCCTCGCGCTATTGGTTGGATGAAAAGCACCACCTTTTGGCGGACAACGCCCAGACCATCGCCACCCACACCGCCGACGGCGTGTCGCCGATCAGGGAAAGCAACGGCATGACGGTATACCGTATCGAGAAATCCACGCTTTCTCCGTTCATCAAGCTGCTGTCCATGACGATGGACTGCACGGTGGTGATCTCCGACATGGACGGCACCGTGCTCATCATGTGCGATGAAAACGGGGACGAAATGTCCACCGAGGGTGCTGTGTCGCTTGCGGGCGCGTTTGATGCCGACGGCACGGAGTTTTATGCCGTCAGCACGCTCAACGGACTGTATGAGGAACGGCAATACACCGCCGGTGTTCCCATCCGACACGACGGAAAGCTCCTCGGCTATGTGTTTGTGTCGCTGCCCGCGAGCGGGCTCGGACAGTATCTGCGCAGCAACATTCAGATCTCGCTTTTAGCGGCGCTGGGTGTTCTGACGCTGACGTTTGTGGCGCTGTATATCATGACCGAGCACATGGTGCGTCCGCTGCGCGAAATGGCGCAGGCGACGCGCAAATTCGCCGAGGGCGATTTCAGCTATCAGATCAAAGTCAGCGGTAGGGACGAAACAGCGGAGCTGGCGCATGCGCTCAATTCCATGGCGCGGTCGCTGTCCTCCGTGGAGACCATGCGCCGCAGCTTTGTTGCCAACGTGTCGCATGAGCTGCGCACCCCGATGACGACCATCGCCGGATTTATCGACGGCATACTGGACGGCACAATCCCCGCCGAAAAGCGGGACTATTATCTCAAGATCGTGTCGGACGAGATAAAACGGCTTTCGCGCCTTGTGAAAACCATGCTGTCGCTGTCCCGCATCGACAGCGGGCAGCTGCGGCTCAACATGGTCGACTTCGACCTTTTGGGGCTGACGGGGCAGACGCTTCTGACGTTTGAAAAGCGCATCGAGGAAAAATCCATCACCATCGAGGGCCTTGAGGACGCAGAGCCGATGCCCGTGCACGGCGACTATGATCTTTTGGGGCAGGTGCTGTATAATCTGCTCGATAACGCCGTAAAATTTACAAATGTGGGCGGCAGTATCCAAATCCATATAGAGAAGCGGGACGATCGCACGGTGTGCAGCATCCGCAACACGGGTGCGGGCATTCCTGCCGAGGAGATGCCGCGCATCTTTGAACGGTTCTATAAGAGCGACCGCTCGCGCGGGCTGGACAAAAACGGCATCGGACTCGGACTGTATATCGTACAGACGGCGGTGGCACTGCACAAGGGCGAGGTGCTGGTGCGGTCGGTCGAGGGAGACTATACCGAATTTTCCTTCTGGCTGCCCGATCAAATTCAAAAGTAAATCACGCTTTCTTCAAGAAAACGACACATTCCGTCGGTATAGTAAAGACAAAGAAAATTCCACGAAAGGTCGTGTGCATAATGTCTGATTGGAACAAGGAAACACCTGAAGAAGAAAAGAAGGTTACGCCGCCTGTCGACGATACGCCGTCGGTGACGGCAACGCCGCAATATGACAAACCGGCATATACCGCCGGCGAATGGCGCAGTGACGCACAGCCGGAAACGGCTGCACCCGCGCAGGAGCAGCCCGCACAGGCAGAACCTGTGCAGACGGAGCCCGCACAAGAACAGCCTGCGGCGCATGAAACGGCAGCGCAGCACCAGACTGCGCAGCCCGAAGAAGCGCCGAAAACGGATTGGCGCGCAAACCCCTATGCGGGCATGCCGCATCAGACGGCGCATCCGCAGCCGCCGCAGACCCAGTGGTATCACGCCCAAAACGGCGGCGGGGCAACGCCGCCGCCCTATACCGGCAATTTTGTCACGCCGCCGCAGCCGCCGAAAAAGCGCAAGCACACCGGCGCGATCATCGCTTTGTCCGTTGTCGGCGCGCTGGCGGTGCTGGTACTCACCATCACGGTGGCGTTCTCGCTCGGCAGAACGATCTCGTCGGATATCTCCGACATCGGCTCTACCGTTTCCGGCAAAAAGGATGACAACAGCAGCACGGGAGACAACGTCATCAACGACAACGCCCCGACACTGAACATCACCGACTGGTCGGATAATGACGGCGGGCTGACCGCAACGGAGGTCATCAAAAAGAACCTCGATTCCACCGTAGTCATTACCATCTATCAGATGAAAAACGGCAACAACTCCGCCTTTGCCTTCGGCACGGCGTCGCTCACTCAGGTTGGCTCCGGCAGCGGCATCGTCATGACAAAGGACGGCTATATCATCACCAACTGGCACGTTGTGACCGACACGGAGACCGGCAAACAATATGACGAGATCGATGTCACGCTGCACAACGGCAAGGTGTATAAAAACGCAAAGGTCATCGGTGCGGATCAGTCCACCGACCTTGCGGTCATCAAGGTGGAAGCCACCGACCTCACCCCGTCGGAATTCGGCGACTCCTCCAAAATGGTGCTCGGCGCACGCGTGATCGCGCTCGGCAACGCGGGCGGTCTGCAATGGTCGGCAACGCAAGGCATCATTTCCGGTCTTGCCCGCGATGTGTATGAGGACACCGGCTATTCCATCAAGTGCATGCAGACCGATGCCGCCATCAACCCCGGCAACTCCGGCGGCCCGCTCATCAACAATCAGGGACAGGTCATCGGCATTAACTCTGCGAAGATTGCCGACACCGATGTGGAGGGGCTCGGTTTCTCCATCCCGATCAACGAGGCAAAAACCATCATCGACGATCTCACCAAATACGGCTATGTCAAGGGACGTGTGCAGCTCGGCATCACCGGCTATTCGGTGAACAGCAACGGCTATCACGGGTTTGTTATCCAGTCCATCAACAGCGACTCCGTGCTGAAGAATACGAACGCAGCGGTCGGCGATCTCATCACCGCCATCGACGGCACCGACATCTCCGGCTACGGCGACCTGCGCTCCGCACTTGCAAAGCACTCCGTGGGCGATGAGGTGCAACTGTCCATCCTGCGGCTCGACAACCGCAGCGGCGAAAAGACCACCTTCACCGTGACCTGCAAGCTGGCAGAAAGCAAAAACTGAAAACACGACGGCAAACCGCCCGCATTCCGAAAGGAATGCGGGCGGTTTTTTACCGTTCACGCCGTTTTTTGACCGTTTGGGTAAATATACTTGCGGAAAACGCTTTGAGCTGTTATTACAGTAATGTAAAACTATGCCTGCTTCAAGGGGAGTTTTTTGCGGCGATCGCGAAGCGCGTGTAAAGGAGTAATGAAATGAACACAGCCATGACACAGAAAAAGCGGATTTTTTCCGTGCTGCTGACGGTCATCCTGCTGTTTTCCATGATGCCGTTGTCGGTGTTTGCGGCAAACGATGCGGCGACGGTGACGGCCGATGACTTCTCGCTCGGCGGGGACGACGCCGCGAACTATGTGCTGACGGCGCAGCCCGCAAGCACAACGGCGACCGTTTCCGCAAAGGAACTGACGATCGCGGGGCTGAAAGTTCAGGATAAGCCGTATGACGGCAAAAACATTCCCGCGACCGGCGACACGCCGACGCTCGTCGGTGCGGTGGACGGCGACAATATCGGGGCAGTTGACGGCATCACCGCAGACAATGCAAAGCCCTTTGGAAAAGCTCGAAACCGTGAAAGCGTCGCTTGCCGCCATTGCCGAGGAGGAGAAAAACATTCCTGCGACCGGCGACACGAGCCATCCGGGACTTTGGATCGCGCTGCTCTTTGTCAGCGGTGGCATCGCGGGCGGCACGGCGGCTGTGCGCAAAAAGAAAAAATATGCCGTGAAATGATCAAAAAGCGGGGCAGTCTCTCGATGACTGTCCCGCTTTTGACGAAAAATGCGCTGCCCGCGTTTTGCGGACAGCGCATTTTGCTTTGATAAAACCGGCTCAAATGTTGCAGGAGACGACCTGCTTTTCCTCCGCCGAACGGAAGGACGCTTCGATGACCTGCATCACGCGGCGCAGCTGCGCATGGGTGACAAGCTGCGTTTCCTCGCCCGCGATCGCCTTGCAGACGTTGCGGTAGAAGTCGTGCACATCCGAATGGGGCTGTGCGATCTCATAGGTGTCGGTGGTGATGTCGTCACGCGGCGCCATGGTCTTGGTGAGACCGGCAGCGGTCTGCACGGGCAGCACGTCGTTTTCATGCCAGTATTTGCATTTGACGACCTTGCAATTCTCCCGCCAGTCGGTGATGAGCGCCGTGCCGTCCTTGCAGCGCATATAAAAGCGCGGCATGGCAATGAAGTTATAGGTGCCGACCTCGACATAGGCTTCCTTGCCGCTGGCAAAGGACATGGTCAGCTTGAAGCCGTCGTCCACTTCCTTGTTGGTGATGTGGTCAAAGCGGCAATCGACAGCGGTCACGGTCTCGGGAATGATCATCATGACCTGGTCGATGAGGTGGATGCCCCAGTCATACAGCATACCGCCGCCGTGCTTCTTCAAACCGCGCCAGTCGCTCGGAATACCGCGCGAGCCGTGGATGCGGGATTCGATGTTGAGAAGCTCGCCGATCTCCCCGCTGTTTGCCACCTGCTTCATCGCAAGATAATCGACGTCCCAGCGGCGGTTCTGATGCACGGTGAACAGCTTTTGATTCTTCTCTGCGGCAGCGATCATTTCGTCAAGCTCCGCCACCGACAGCGCCACCGGCTTTTCGCAAATGACGTTTTTCCCGGCGTTCAGCGCCTTGACGACAACGTCCTTGTGGGAGTCGTTCGGGATCGCCACGGTGATGAGATCCACCCGCTCGTCGGCAAGCACATCATCAAGCGTTTCATAGGCAAAAATGCCCTTTTCGCGGGCAGCTTCGCGCCGCTCGGGGAGAATGTCATAAATGCCCAAAAGGTTGACAACATCGCTTTCCAGTGCGTGCCGCACATGGAAGCCGCCGCCCATGCCGCCGTAGCCCACGACGACGAGATTGCATTTTTTCATAGAAAGTGCCCCTTTTATGCCCACCACATGGCAGCAGGCTGTTCGTTGATGATAACTTCCTTGAGGAAGGAGATAGCTTTTTCCAGCCCCTCTTTGACCGACATGAGACCGTCCTCATGCTCGATGCTGACCGCGCCGTCATAGCCGATCATGCGCAGCGTGGAGATCAAGTCCTTCCACATTTTCATGTCGGAGCCGTAGCCGATGGTGCGGAACACCCAGCTGCGATCCAGAAGATTGCCGTAGGATCCGGTGTCGAGGACACCGTTTCTCGCCTTGTTATAGGGGTCGACCTTGGTGTCCTTGGCGTGGAAATGATACACAGCCCCTTTCAGCTCGCGCAGCGCCGCGACAGGATCCATGCCCTGCCAAATGAGGTGCGACGGGTCGAAGTTGGCACCGAGAATGTCGCCGACAGCGTTGCGCAGACGCAGCATCGTTGCGGGGTTATAGACGCAGAAGCCCGGATGCATCTCGAAAGCGATCTTCTTGACGCCATAGGACTCCGCGATCTTCGCCGCTTCTTTCCAATAGGGAATGAGCACCTCGTTCCACTGCCAGTCGAGGGTCTCGCCGTACTCCGGCGGCCAGGAACAGGTCACCCAGTTCGGACGCTCGGAATGCGCGCAGTCACCGGGGCAGCCCGAGAAGGTCACGACGGTCTCCACGCCGAGCTTTTGCGCCAGCTTGCAGGTGTCCACAAAAATCTTGTGATAGTTCGCGGCAATTTCCTTGTTCGGGTGAACGGGGTTGCCGTGGCAGGACAGCGCGCTGATGGTCAGATCGTATTTTGCCAGCAGTGCCTTGTATTCTTCGATCTTGCGGTCGTCCGCCAGATACACCTCGGGCTTTAAGTGGTTGTTGTTGGTGTACCCGCCGGTACCCAGCTCCACCGCTTCCACGCCGAGGGAGTGCAGATACTTGAACGCATCCTCTGCGGGCATGCCCTGCAGCGGGACTGTCAAAACACTGAGTTTCATACTGTGCATCTCCTTTTTTTCGATGGCGGAATCTCCGCCTTTTTTCTGTTTCTATGGTAGCACATCCTTTTGTGAATTACTACCCCCAATTTTGCGTTTTTTTATCAATATTTTGTCATGAGACTGTCAAAAAAGTCCGCAGGACGCAAAAGCGCATTCATGCGAAAAAGGTGTCTGCAAAAGCTACGGTGAATAAAAAAGGAGCGTTTCTCTGAAACGCACGTTTTTGCTGTCTGCGTCAACCGCCCCTTATCATATAAGAATATGCCTACAGGGGCGGTTTCCTCTCACTGCGGTTTTCAGACAGTCTCACGGCGCGTCAAAAAAGTCCGCAGGACGCAAAAGCGCATTTTTACAAAACGCGAACGGGTAAGAGCGCTGCCGAAAGGCAGCGCTCTTACCCGTTATTTTACGGCTTTGTCGGCAAAGGTGTTGTTGACCACCTTATCAAACGGTGCGGGAGAGGAAAGCTCGCCCGCCTCGGCGATCACCTTTTGCAGCAATGTGAAGGACGCTTCGGACATCACGGGGGTGTCGCAGAAAGCGCCGATCTTCTGATACCGCTCCACGGAAGCGGTCAGCAGATCTGCCGAGGTGTCGGGAAATTGCTCTTTGATCGCGTCGGCGATCTCGGCGGCGGTGTGGGTCTTCACCCATTGCTGTCCCTTGTATACCGCGCGGGTGAACGCGGCGATGAGGTCGCTGTTTTTCTCGATATAGCTTTTCTTGGCAAAATAGGCGGTGTAGGGGATCTCGCCCGCGGCATCGCCGACGGCGGCAACGATGTAGCCCTTGCCCTCCGCTTCCAGCATGGATGCGGTCGGTTCAAAGCAGGTGAAATAGTCGCCTGTGCCCGCAGTGAACGCCGCGGTCATCATGGAAAACTGCACGCTGCTGTCGAGCGTCAGATCCTTTGCGGGATCTACGCCGTTTTGGCGCAGCGCATATTCGAGCGCCATATACGGCACGCCGCCCTTGCGGCCGGGCAGCACGACCTTGCCTTTCAGCTTTTGCCAGTTGAAAGCGTCGTCCTTTTCGCGTGCGACGAGGAAGGAGCCGTCGCGGCGGGTGATCTGTGCGAACACCTGCGTGTAGTCGGTCTTGCCCTCATTGTATACATATACCGACGCTTCGGGACCGGCAAAGCCTATGTCCATATTCCCGGACAGCACCGCGCTCATCACCGCGTCGGCGCCCTGCCCGTTGGAGAGGTCGATGTCGATCCCTTCCTCGGCAAAAAAGCCGCGGGCGATCGCTACATATTGCGGCGCATAGAACACCGAGTGGGTGACTTCGCACACCCGCACCTTGGTCTTGTCACCCGTTTTGCCGCATGCCGCCATGGACAGCAGCAGCACGAGCGCCGTTCCCGCGCAAAGGATACGCAGAATTCTTTTCATCAAAAAGCCTCCTCTATGAATGTGAGATCCGATGCACGACAAAGCGCTGCAAAAGGCAGACCGCCTCATACATGAGTGCGGCGACAACTGCCAGGACGATGACGCTTGCCATGACCAGATCCAGCTTGAACACCTGACCGCCGTAGACGATCAGATAACCGAGCCCTGCTTTGGACACCAGAAACTCTCCGGCGATAACGCCGACAAGGGACAGTCCGATGTTGATTTTAAGGGAGTTGAAAAGGGTCGAAACATTATACGGCAGCACGATCTTGAAAAACACCTGCCACCGCACCGCGCCGAAGGTCTCTGCCATGCGGATATATTCCGCATCGGTGCGGTGAAAGCCGCCGAGCATTTCAAGCACGGTGACGATGAGGGAGATGGCAAGCGCCATGACGACGATCGCCCGCGTGCCCGCGCCCGCGATGATGATAATGACCGGACCGAGCGCGATCTTCGGCAGGCTGTTGAGCACCACAAGATACGGCTCGCTGACCTTTGACGCAAAGGGACTCCACCACAAAAGTGTCGCCAGCACCGTGCCGGCGCCCGCACCGAGGAGAAAACCGGCAAGCGTCTCAAAAACGGTGACGCCGATGTGCTGCAAAAGCCCGTTGTGCGCCATGCCGACATAGGTCTTGAAAATGCGGGAAGGCTGACTGAAAATAAAGCTGTCGATGATGCCGACAGCGGCGAGCACTTCCCAGAGTCCGATGAAAACGATGAGAATACCGATCTGCCAAAAAAGAATCTTGCGGCGGTGGCGCTTCTCGTTTTTGAGATAGAGCTGCCGCCTTTTGGATATTTTTTCAGTCATGTCGCTCCAGCTCTTTCCAAATATGGTCGAAATAGGCGGAAAACTGTGGGGTGTTGCGGCAGGAAAGCGGCGTGCGCGCGGGGAGATCGAAGCGGATGGGGAGAAGCTCCCGCACGGTCGCGGGACGGGGCGTCAGAATGACGACCACATCGCTCATGCTGATGCACTCCGGAATGTCGTGGGTCACCATCAGCGTGGTGACCTGCTCGCGCTTCAAAATGCCGTAGACATCCTCGGTGACCGACAGGCGCGTCTGATAATCAAGCGCGGAAAACGCCTCGTCGAGCAGCAGAATGTCGGGACGCACCGCCAGTGTGCGGATGAGCGCGGCGCGCTGCCGCATGCCGCCCGAAAGCTGTGTCGGATATTTGTCGCGGAATTCAAAAAGTCCATAGGTCTTCAGCAGATGATCGGCGTGCGCGACGGCCTCTTTGCTCAGCTGCCGCCGGATCTCCAGCCCGAAAAGCACGTTCTGACGGATGGTACGCCATTCGAGCAGGTTGTCTTTTTGCAGCATATACCCGATACGCGGCGAGCTGCCCTTCACTTCCTCGCCGCCGATGAGCACCCGCCCGCCGGACGGGGGAAGCAGTCCCGCAATGATGGAGAGCAGCGTCGATTTTCCGCAGCCGGACGGACCGACAAGGCTGTAGAAATCGCCGCTGTTCATCGAGAAGCTCACATCCCGCAGCGCGGTGACCTCGCCGTTTTTCGCCTGATAGGTCTGCTCTATATTTTCAACGCGTAAGATCTCCATAGAAAGCCCATCCCTTCGGTGGGCGACCGCCGCCGCCCTTCTTTCCATTGTATGCACCGAAAGCGGGAGTGTGTAAAAAGAAAAAAAGAGGTCCCCGGCGCGAAAAAAAGAAGCCCTCGCTTTCAAAAGCAAGGGCTTCTTTTCGCTTCAGTTAACCGGCTTCAGCGGCGACCAATTGCTGATGTCATCATAGTCGGCGCCGATCCGTTCGCGGATCTGACATTCCACCAACTGCATGGCGGGAGCAGTATACTGCTTTTTCATGAGACACCTCCGATGCTACTGATCTGAAGACAGTATACATCATTTATTTTTACTTTGCAAGTCTTTTTTGGGCGAAAACACAAAAAAGCAGAAAACGGCAAAAATAAAACAGATTGCGGACACAATGCCGACAGCACCCCAGCGCACATCGGCAAGTCCCGTGATGAGGAAATTGCCGGTCTCGGCATCCTGCAGCTTTGCAAACACCTCACACACGTCGAAAATGAGCGCGCCCACCACGGCAACGCCGCCGAGGATTGCGGGCACATTGAGCGTGCGGCTCTCGTCGGTGAGACGCGTGACCGTGTCGTGACGGAAATCGAGCACGCGCCCGATGAGCGCCGCGCCGAGCAGGGTGACGATGGTCTCGGGGATCATATAGGTCGCGTTGTAGGCGAGGGAATAAAGCAGCGCATCCGCAGAGGGAATGGAAAGTCCCGCCCAGACGGTGCAGCCGGAAATGACGTGGCAGATATACCGCACAAAGCAGGCAAGCAGCGTGCCGAGCTCCAGTGCTGCCGCCTGCCGACGGATGACCTTGCGGAAGGCACCGCCGAGTCCCAGTGCGGCAAAGGCGAGGATGTAGTCAAGAATGATGACGGCGGCGATGGACAGCGGGGTCGTGAAATACAGCACGTTCTTCATGCCGAGCAGCATCTGCACAACGCCGTAGACAAGGGCGGTGAAGCTGCCGAAGCCGACGCCGTGGCGATAGGCGATGATGAGGATCGGCAGCATGCTGCACACGGTGACACTGCCGCCGTAGGGCAGCTCGAGAATTTTGAGAAGGCTCAGAATGACGGCAAATGCCACCATGACGGCACCTTCAACGAGACGGACGGTTTTTTTCTGCATACCAAAAACTCCTTAAAAAACAAAAATTTCCCCGAAAAACGGAGAAATCCAAACATCACGCCAAGGCGCTCTATTTGCTCCCTCCGCCGGCATTACCCGGATCAGGTTAAAGGGTTTCGGATGTGCGCATCCGCTCTCAGCCGACGACAAAGTCAGCGCCCCTTGCTTTTTCCTTATTGTAGAGCGGTTTTTCGGAATTGTCAAGCATTTTTCGCCGTTTTTTCGCATATGGTGTGACGAAGGGGGGAAACGCTATGTATTGGATCGTTCGTCGGCGTCATATTCTGACGGCGCTTTTCTGCTGTGCCGCCGTGCTGGTCGGCACCGTCGCGTGGGCGCGGCTGCATACCGCCGTTTCGGTGGCGACCGCCGCTGCCAACACCAACTGGGGGCTGCGTTTTCAAAAGGACGGGGAAACGCCGGTCGGCAACGCGTCCGCCGAGGCGCTGGCAAAATATAACGCCGTGTATACGGGGGATACCTCGAAAAAGGTGATCTATCTCACGTTTGACGCGGGGTATGACAACGGGTATACCGCGCCTATTTTGGATACGCTCAAAAAGCACAACGTTCCCGCGGCGTTTTTCATCGTCGGCAATTTTGCCGAAAGCCGGCCGGAGCTTGTGAAGCGCATGGTCGCCGGGGGGCACATCGTCGGCAACCACACCTATCATCACCCCGACATGTCCGCCATCAGCACAGCCGAGGGCTTTGAAAAGGAGCTCGGCTCTCTCGAAACGCTGTATAAGGAGATCACGGGCAGCGACATGCAGAAATTCTATCGCCCGCCGCAGGGGAAATACAGCGAACAGAATTTGCAGATGGCGCACGAGCGGGGATATAAGACCTGCTTTTGGAGCCTTGCGTATGTGGATTGGTATGTCAACGACCAGCCGACACGGGAGCAGGCATTTGCAAAGCTGCTGCCGCGCGTGCATCCGGGCGCGATCGTGCTGCTGCACAGCACCTCACGCACCAACTGCGAAATTCTCGACGACCTGCTCACAAAATGGAAAGAAATGGGCTATAGCTTCGGAAAGCTGTCGGATATCGGATAATCCGAAGACGGCGGGGCATACTGTGAAGGAGGGCGTTTGCCCTCGGAGATTTCCGGAAAGGAGGCCGCCGTCATGGGATGTTCTAAGGAAAACCATTGCATCCAGTGCAGCGTTGAGCAGTGCAAAAATCACAGCACCTGCGGCGCATATTGCTCGCTGGACTGCATCACCGTCGGCACGCACGAAGCCAATCCGACCATGGATCAGTGCACCGATTGCCTTTCTTTTGAAAAGAAATAACGGATTCTCGCCGAAAAGAGCCGTTCAAAACCGTGTTTTGAACGGCTCTTTTCTATTGCGTATTTGCAAAAAGTGTGCTACACTACTCTTACTTATGGTATAAAAAGGGGTGCGACGCTTGGAGGTTCTCATTTCCATTGTCGGCGAACAGGACGCAAACGGGCAAAAGGATCGCTCGGAGCTTCTGACCGACGGCATGATGACCGTCACGCCTGACGGCGTGCGGCTTTTCTATCGCGAAAGCGCCGCCACCGGCATGGAGGGGACGGACACGACCCTGACGGTGCAGCCCGAAAAGGTGACCCTGTCCCGCACGGGGACGCACGCGGGGCTTTTGGTGCTGGAGCACAAGCGACGACACCTGTGCAGCTACGGCACGCCCTACGGTGATCTGATGCTGGGTGTGTTCACCGAAAAAATGGAGCAGGAAATGACGGAAAACGGCGGCAGTGTGCGGCTCGCCTATACGCTCGATGTCGGCGGCAGTATGCTGTCGCGACAGGAGCTGTCCGTCACCGTTCGCCCGAAAAACTGAAAGGATGTTAACATATATGTCAGTGATCGTAGAAAAAACCGAAGCCACCCTGAAAGCGCGCCTTGCCGCGGCGGCTGCCGCCGCTTTTGCGGCGGGGGAGCTGCCTGCGGGAGAACTGCCGCCCTTCACGGTG
>ERZ791927.1317-NODE-1317-length-19550-cov-2.722955_pt1 | contig 19550 bp, 19 predicted proteins | sample MGYA00510130_ERZ791927 | MGnify/ENA primary metagenome ERZ791927 (study PRJEB30046, sample SAMN00792055) | human gut metagenome | study: EMG produced TPA metagenomics assembly of the A metagenome-wide association study of gut microbiota in type 2...
CAGCCCTCCCGCCGGGACGGCATGCAGAAGATGTCCGCCGCCCCCAGCAGATCCGGAATATCCGTGCGGTAGCCCAGCAGATGCACCCGCTCCTGAAGCCGGAGATTGGCAATCAGCTTTTGCAGAAATGCCATATCCGGGCCTTCGCCGCAGATCACATAGTGGAGCTGTTCCATATCCCGGAGCCGCGCCATTGCCTGGAGCACAATCCGGAGCCGTTTCTGCATCCGCAGCGTGCCCACGGAGAGCAGCACTGTGGCATCCTCCGGAATCCGCAGCTCTGCCCGGACTTCATCCCGGCTGCGCGCCGGAATGGCATAGCGCTCATAATCCAGTCCCATATCCGGCAGTGAAATCACCGTCCTGGCGTGGAGGTGTTTTTTGGCATAGTTGCCGTCCTCCGGGCAAACGGTATACATCACCTGGGTGCAGCGGCTGTAGCGCCGTTCCAGAAAGCCGAATCCAAGCCGTTCCGGCAGCAGACAGCCCCGGTAAATCCGGAAGTCGTGAGCCGTATAAAAGGCCGGAATCCCCAGGTGCTCTGCCGCCCTTCTGCCGTAGATGCCGGCAATTGTCCCGTGACAGTGCACAAGCTCCGGTTTCAGTTCCTCCAGCAGCTGTTCCAGCTCCTGCCCGGCCTTCCGGTTCCGGCGAAAGGCATGGAGACTGTCGGTAAACGCAATATCATGCCAGACAAGCTGCGGAAACCGCTCTTCCAGCAGGTGCATTGCCTCCTGGGAAATATAGGGCTTTTCCAAGGGACAGGCCAGGTGAACCTCACAGCCCAGTGTCTGAAGCGCGGTCAGTTCCTGCGCCGTAAATTGTACCAATGTCGCTGCTGATGCAGCTGCAATTACTACACGTTTCATCTAATATTCCATGTCCTTTCCGCACAGAGCGTCTGTCGCCGCCCTGGCTTGCGCTGTCTCGTCCAATGCCAGATTGATCACCGGAATGCCCTTGTGCCGTGCCATTCGCACCGTCTGTGCCGTGCCGGTGCGTCCCTCTGGTTCCCGGCAGTAACAAATGCAGCAGTCTGCCAGTGTCACAAGCCGCTGATTCCGCAGGCGCATGCAGTCTCTGGTATAGGATTCCGCAATAAATTCACAGGAGTCTGCCTCCCGGCAGATGCAGTCATAGGCGGCGCGCTGCCGCTCTGACCACCGGGCCGTCTGCTCCTCCCGGGAGCAGGGCAGCACCAGATGCAGGGCAATTCCCGGATATTCCTCCCGGAGATCCAGCACCATCTGGGCACAGTAGGTGTCCCAGCCGATGGCGCCCCCGGTGTAAAAATCCACGAACCCTCTGGGAATTGCCGTTTCCAGCACACGCTGCAGCTCCCGCAGCACCCCTGGCAGCACCGGCCGTGCAATTACCCGGTGCCCGGTAAAACAAATGGATTTCGTCATATGCCATAACACTTTCTCTCAGCGTTTCAGCGGCAGCCCGTTCACCTGGCTTCGCTCTCTGGCAATGCTGCCGATCAGGAGCACCAGCCCGGCCGCCAGCAAAATACCGCCGAAAATCAGCATACCCAGCACCAGCGCCTTCATCGTTCCGGTAAAGACGCTGTAAACCGCCGCATCCTTGAGGGAAAACCGGGAGATCACGCCGCTGCCCAGAATCACCGCCGCAGGCAGCGTGAACAGCACACCGTCTGTAAACAGGCCGGAGCCGATCCAGTACAGGGGATGGTTCCGCAGCACCAACAGCACCGCCGCCAGCACCAGCGTCAGCACCACACCGCCGCCAAAGAGAAACCACAGCGGCTTCGACAGCACCTGCACCTTGTGCCAGATGCCGGCCTTTTCCAGCGTACCCAGGTGGTAGACATCAATCACAGAATCTACCTTCTTTTCTGCATCCTGGATGGTGTTTTCCAGCTTTTGCGTATAGCTGTCATCTTTTTCATAGCCGTTTTCTGCGGCATAGGTCTCAAAATAATCCGTGATAGACTGTTCCAGTGCACTGTAATCCGGCTGCGCCGCCGTATTCTTTCCGTGCAGCTGGTCATAGGCCGCCGTAATTTTCAGTTCCATGGCGTCCCGGAGCCAGTTCTCTGACAACACGTCCAGGTATACCTCCGGCGGCACTGCGGTTGCGTTGTATTCTGTCTGGTAATAGGACTCCAGAGCAGACCGCGTCTTGGCCGGTGCCTGCTGCCGTTCCAGCTGGGACAGCAGCAGCGAGGGAGATGCCGTAAGAAAGACGCCGACGCCTCCGGCAACCGCCGCCAGAATGGAAAAGATCAGCATCAGACTCAGCAGCAGCTGTACCAGGGTTTTTCCTACACTTTGCGGACGTTGTTTCATTGTGCATCCCCTCCTGTCTCCGCGGCAGTGCTCTCTTCGGCAGAAGCCGTACCGGAATCGGACGCATTCGTCTGCGTCTCATAAAAGGCGCTGTCTGTCAGCTTGCAGACCACGCCCACGCGCTGTGCCGAAGCCCCCAGAAGCTGTATTTCGCAGGTATAAAGCGTCAGGCGGTCGTCCTCTGTGGTTTTCAGATAGGATTCATCATCCTCTGCAAAGGCAATCTTTTGCGTCACCGTATAGGTAAACTTGCCGTATGTGGTATACGCCGTGACAATATCCCCCTCTTTCAGCTGATTCAGCTCGTGGAAGAAGGTATTGACATGGGCGCTGATCACAGAGTTTCCGCTGCCGCCCAGTGCAGCCGAAGCCGGTGTCTGGCAGGCGCCCTTGTCCAGCAGTTCACTGCCGCTGCCCCAGTACACCGGAACGTAAAGATCGATGCTCTTCGCTTCCAGAATAGCGCACTGACTGCCATAGGTGGGAATCAGCGCTTCTCCTTCTACCGCAGTTTTTCCGGTGTAGTCTGTGTCGATATCGGTTTCTGTAATATGCAGTCCCGCCGTGCCCCCGTCAGAGGATGTCCCGGTGCTGTCCATGAAACCGATACGCAGATAGGTCTTTGCCAGCTCATAGGGGCGAATGGCGCAGAGCAGCAGGATTCCGCCGCAGAGCAGCGTCAGCAGCAGCGGAATGCAGATCCGCACCGCCAGGGGCATGCGCCCGGCACTGTTTTTCACATGCTTCATTCTCGTGCTTCCTTTCGTTTGCTGTACCACAGCGCGCCGCCCAGTCCGGCCGCCGCCAGCACAATGGCGCCCACGCCGGTCAATACCGGCACTGTATAGGGAATGCCTGTGGACTCTACGCTGTTTCCATAGGTGGTCACATCCACCAGGTTGCCGTCTGCATCCCGTGTGCTGATCACAATGCCGTCATCGGAGACGGAATCCAGGGAAAAGTTCAGCCCCATGCCGCTGCTGGTGTCCAGCATATCGGATACCATTTCCAGCTGTCTGTCAGTTCCCATCTGTTTCAGAATGCTGTTTTTGGCCTCATTGCTGAGGCTGTTGATAAAGGTGCTCCGCTGCTCCTGGGGCAGTTTGTTCACATACTGGATTTTCTGATCCAGGGGTAGCTTTGTAAATTCCGCATCGGACATTGTGCCGCTGCTGTTGCTGCCGGAACTGCCGGAAGAAGTATTCCCCCCGGTGTTCCCGGTATTGCCGGACGCAGCAGCCGTGGTTGTTGTCTGGCTCTGGCTGCCGTTGTTGTCCCCGGCAGCTGTGGTAGTCTGGTTCAGAATATCCTCCACGTTGCTCTGCCGCTTGGCATCCCACGCCTGCAAGGTTGCCATGGCGCTGGCACAGTAGCTGGAAATCTCCTCCGGCTTTACCTTGCCGGACTGAATGGCCGCATACGCCTGATTGACATAGGAGGCCGCATTGGGATAATTGATGGAATAGGCATAGGCCGCCACATCCTCCGGCGTATAGGCCGAAGCCGTCAGCGTGCCTGTGCCCATTGCAGCCAGGATTCCCAGGCCGCAGAGCAGTCCCATTGCTTTTGCATATCGTAATTTCATCATAAACATTCCTTTCTCAGAAGCTGCCGGTTTTCCCCTCCCGACAGGATGTCTGATGTAAGCCGGACGGATGCGCCGTAATCCTTTTCCCCTTTCGCGCATCTTTCCTGCACAAACTCCCATGGAGAATGTGCATGAACATCCAGCATAACAACATTATACAAGATTTTGTTCAAAAATGCAACCCTTTTTCCCGCATAGCATGCAGAATTACAAAAATTCCCTGCCTTGACGCATTTCTCGTTTCGTGCTACAATAAGATAGGAAAAATTTCGCGATACGGAGGACATCTGCATGAAAATATTAGTTGTCGGCATGGGACTCATCGGCGGTTCCATCTGCAAATCTATAAAAGCAACCACCACTCACACCGTAGACGGCTGCGATGTACAGCCGGAAGTCCTGGAACAGGCTTTGCAGGACGGCGCCATTGACGGCACCGGCCGCATGGAGGACGGCACCTATGACATGGTGATTCTCTGCCTGCACCAGCGCATTGCCATCCAGATGGTACAGAATGCGCTGCCCCACATGCAGGCCGGCACCATTCTGGTAGACACCTGCGGTCTGAAAGGGCGCATGGTACGAGATCTCACCTACCGCTGCCGGAAGCACGGCGTGCGCTATGTGGGCACCCACCCCATGGCCGGCCGGGAAAAGAGCGGCTATTATGCCAGCATCCCCGACCTGTTTCTCCGGGCAAACCTCATTGTCACCCCTGTGGACGACACCGACTCGGAGGCGCTGGAAACTGTCACCGCCCTGGCCAGGGAAATGGGCTTCGGCAAGATTGTCACCGCTACGCCCATGTGGCACGACAACATGATTGCCTATACCTCACAGCTGGCCCACGTGGTGTCCAGCTCCTATGTCAAGGATTTCTGTATGGATGATGCCCTCTCCTTCTCCGGCGGCAGCTTTCAGGATATGACACGGGTGGCGACTATGGACGAATCCATGTGGTCTGCCCTGTTCCTGGACAACCGGGACAACCTGCTCTATCACCTGGATCTCCTCATTGAAAACCTCACCGACTATCGGGATGCCCTGAAGCAGCGGGACGAAGAGCGCCTGCAATACCTCATCGCCGAGGGCAGACAGATTCAGGAGGAAAATGTACGCAAGCGGAAGGAACAGCTGGAAAACAGCTGAGAAAGGAAAAGCACCCATGAACTGGACACAAGTCGATATCTATACCACAACAGAAGCCATTGATCTGCTCAGCAGCAAAATTCAGGATTTAGGCATCCGGGGCTGCATGGTGCAGGATGCCCAGGACTTTCAGGAATTTCTGGAGCAAAAGGACGGCAGATGGGACTATCTGGAGGACGGCCTGATGGAACTGGCGCACTGTGAAACCTGCATCACCGTCTATCTCCCGGAGGATGGCCAGGGCACAGAAACACTGTCTGCCCTGCGGGATATGCTGGCACAGCTCCGGGCGGCAGATCCGGAACACATCTACGGTCGCCTGGAAATGCAGTGCTCCGGCATCCGGGAAGAGGACTGGGCCAACAACTGGAAGCAGTACTTCAAGCCCTTTCCTGTGGGAAAAAAGCTGTACATCAAGCCCAGCTGGGAGGCACCCACTGCGGAAGCTGCCGGAAGAACCGTTCTGGAAATCGACCCGGCCAGCAGCTTCGGCACCGGCCAGCACCACACCACACGGCTCTGCCTGGAACTGATGGAATCTGAAATCCAGCCCGGCGCTACACGTCTGTTGGATCTGGGCTGCGGCAGCGGCATTCTGTTTATCGGCGGCCTGCTCCTGGGGGCAAAGTCTGCCTATGCTGTGGACATTGAAGAAAACGCCGTCCGAATTGCCGGAGAAAATGCCGCCGAGAACCATCTGGATCCGGACAGCTATACCATTTCCTGCGGCAATGTAATCACAGACGCGGCGCTGACTGAGGCAATCGGCACCGGCTATGACGTAATCACCGCCAACATCGTGGCAGATGTCATCAAGGCCATGGCTCCCCTCTTCCCCCGGTTCCTGAAACCGGACGGCACCCTGATTCTGTCCGGCATTATTACCGAACGGGCAGATGAAGTGCTGGAAACGGTAACGGCTCAGGGCTTTGCTGTCCTGGAAAAGCGGGAAGCCTCCGGCTGGTGCGCCGTAAAGCTCTGCCGGAAATAAAAACTTGCCCTCACAAGCATATACACGTGTGTTTTCGCATATATGAACACGAAAAACCGGAGACCCAGGGAAAACGTCTGGGGCTCCGGTTTTTTCATTTTGAGGGGGAAAAAAGAATCCGTTGCTTGCCTGAAAACAGGTATTTTTCAAAAAGGGAATCTTTTAGAACGGGCGGTTGTTATTGCCGCCGCCGGAATTGGCAGTGACTGTGGTGCCGCCGCTGATCGTGCCGCCGTAGCCGCAGCGGTTTGTGCTGTCCTGGCTTGCAAAATAGGTTGTGCCGGAGAGTGTGCCGCCGGTATAACAGGTCACACTGGACGAATCACTGCACATTACCATTTCCGAAGAGCCGTTGGGCAGGGTGAAGGTTGCCAGGATATTGCCGCTGGCATCCGTAAAGGTGATGGTCTGGCCAGCAGAAACAGAGGTCTGGGACAGGAAGGAATAGCTGCTTGGCGTTTCAAACATATCGCTGCTGCCGGCCGCAATCACGGTACCGCCGGAATAGGTGATGGAGTTATTGCTGTCGCCGCAGTCCAGCGGGCCGTTTCCGCCGCCGGTCTGGGATACAAAGACATAGCCGCCGTTGAAGGAAATGTTGCCGTTGGAATCCAGTCCGTCACCGGCTGCATTGACATAGGTATAACCGCCGTTAAAGGTCATGGTCTGACTGCCGTTACTGGAGTTTCCGCCGCCGGGGCCGCCCCAGCCGCCTTGTCCCCAGCCGCCGTTGTTATTGTTGCCGCTGCTGTCTGCGCCGCCGGCTGCATTATAGCCGTCATCGCTGGAGGTTACCATCACTGTGCCGCTGTTCTGTGTAATGTCCACACCTTCAATGCCTTCATAGGACTTGGTGATGTTCACATAGGGAGCGTCATAGCTGCCGCCGGTGCTGCCGATGGTGAGAGCGTGGTCACTGTGGGCACCGTCATCTGCGGTAGCAAGGGTCATACTGCCGCCCAGCAGCTGCATATCGCCGCCGCAGTGGAGACTGTCGTCCGAAGAGTCAATGGTGATGGTACCGCCGTTGATGATCAGATCGCCGCCGCTCTGCCAGGTAGTGCCGGCTTCGTCATACAGCCCGACTGCCTTGATGCCCTTGGCGCTGATGTCAATCTTGCTGGAATTACCGTCATTGCCGCCACCGCCGGGGCCGCCCCAGCCGCCGTTTCCGCCGGAGCTGCTGCCGGTATAGTTCGCGCCCTGATAAGTGGTAATATTCAGGTCGCCGCCGTTCATGGTAAAGGTCTGCTCTGCCTGAATGCCGTCTGCATAGGAATCAATGTTGACAGTACCGCCGCTCATGGTGATATAGCCCTTTCCGTCTTCATCAGAGTTGGTCTTGATGCCGTCTCCGCCGAAGGTGCTGTTATTGGTGTTTACTGTCACAGACAGAGTGCTGTAGTCGGTGGCATCCGGATCGCCGATGCGGACGGAATCGTTGCCGCGGATGCCGTCATCTGCAGCGTTGACAGTAATATTGCCGTTCCAGATCTTGAGATCGTTTTTGCACACAATGCCGTCCTCGGTGTTGCCGTTGACAATCAGGGTGCCCTTGCCCTTGAGCTTCAGATCATCCCGGGAGAAGATCGCGCCGTTTACAGGATTGGTATTGCCGTCACTGTCCACATAGCTATCCGTGTGGGAGGTGCCGTCTGAAATGGTATTGGTGGTGCCGTTTTTCGCAGAAATCTGCACCTCATCGCCAATGGCCTCTACATAAATTGGTGCGGCAGTGCTGTTGGAAAGGGTCAGTCCCTCCAGATTCAGCACAACCTTTCCCGCCGGCTCTGCGGTTTTATCCACATTGACAGCCAGCTGACCGCTGGTGCTCTCGCCGCTGACAGAAATTTCACTGGAAGCCGTTACGGTAACATTGGCACCGGAGATCGTCAGGTTCGAGGGGTTAGAAACCACACTGCCGGATGCATTGGTGGCCGTTACACTGCTGCCGCTGTAGACCAGACTGGTGACAACATCATCCTCATCCGGGAGCGTGCTCTGTGCCATCTGCCGCAGCCGTGCCAGATCCAGTCCGTTCAGGACACCATCTGCCACAACATCTGCACTGGCCGCCTGATCTGCGGTCAGGGAAGCGGATTGCAGCAGATACTGCTGTAAAATGGCCACATCTGCACCGGTAACGCTTTCGTCTCCGTTCAGATCACCGGAAGCCGCTGCGGCTGCGCCGGCCGGAAGTGCCAGCATGCCGGGAATGGCTGCGGTACACAGCACAGACAGTGCAAGCAGTCCGGCTGCTGTCTGGCGTGCAATACGGCGTTTGCTTCTTTTCATAATCGTCACTTCTCCTTTTTATGAGCGGCATGCTCCCTCGTCCGGGGGGAAACATGCGCAGACATTTGCGCTTTTTTGGCCGGCGCCGCAGCCAAAATTGCAGCGGCCGTGCCGGAAGGGAGCCGTTCTGCCGGAACATTGCAGAACCAGTCGCTCCCGTGGAACAGTATCGCGGCAGCGTGCATCTGTGTCGGTACAGCGCTGCCCTTCGAAGTGAGAAGCATCTTCTTGTTTTCCAGTATACAGCCCTTTCCTTAAAGATTCCTTAAAACTTACGGCATTCGCATGCAAAATCCCGATTTTAGGGACTGCCTGCAAATTTTTCTCCTTTCCCTTGCAATCTATCGGAAAATATGCTATACTGTACATATCATCCCGCAAATTTCTAGGAGGAAAATCATGGCTAAAAATAATCAGAAAATGGTGTCTGAAATCACCGCAATGGACGTGGATTTCGCACAATGGTACACCGATATCTGCAAGAAGGCAGAACTTGTTTCTTATACCAGCGTCAAGGGCTGTATGGTAATCCGTCCCTACGGCTATGCCATCTGGGAAAATATCCAGCGGATCCTGGACGGCATGTTCAAGGCCACCGGCCACGTGAATGTCAACATGCCCATGTTCATTCCGGAGAGCCTGCTGGAAAAGGAAAAGGATCATGTAGAGGGCTTCGCTCCGGAAGTGGCATGGGTCACCTACGGCGGCAGCGAAAAGCTGGAAGAGCGTCTGTGCGTCCGTCCGACTTCGGAAACCCTGTTCTGCGATCACTATAAGGACATCGTGCACAGCTACCGGGATCTGCCGAAGCTGTACAACCAATGGGTCAGCGTTGTCCGCTGGGAAAAGACCACCCGTCCGTTCCTGCGTTCCCGTGAGTTCCTGTGGCAGGAGGGACACACCATTCACGCCACCGCAGAGGAGGCAATTGAAGAAACCGAGCGTATGCTGAACGTATACACCGACTTCTGCGAAAAGTGTCTGGCTATGCCGGTAGTCAAGGGCAAAAAGACCGAGAGTGACAAGTTTGCCGGTGCGGTTTCCACCTATGCCATTGAAGCGCTGATGCATGACGGAAAGGCACTCCAGGCCGGCACCTCCCACTACTTCGGAGACGGCTTTGCAAAGGCATTCGGCATTCAGTTTGCCGGCAAGGACAATAAGCTGGCATATCCCCACCAGACCAGCTGGGGCGTGACCACTCGTCTGATCGGTGCCATTATCATGACACACGGCGATGACAGCGGTCTGGTTCTGCCGCCGGCTGTGGCTCCGGTACAGGCTGTGATCATTCCGGTGGCACAGCACAAGCCCGGCGTACTGGAAAAGGCAGAGGAGCTGCGGCAGGCACTGGCTGCAAAGGGCATCCGGGTAAAGCTGGACAACTCCGACAACTCCGCCGGCTGGAAGTTTGCAGAATATGAAATGAAGGGTATTCCGGTACGAATCGAAATCGGCCCGAAGGATATTGAAGCCGGCCACTGTGTGGCTGCCACCCGGTACAACGGCGAAAAGCAGACCATTGCACTGGACGAAAACTACACCACCCTGTGCGACACGGTATGCAATCTGCTGGAACACGTTATTCCGGAAGGCATGCTCCAGAAGGCAAAGGAAAACCGCACCAACCGCACCTATGTCTGCCGCAGCCTGGACGAAATCACAAAGGCGCTGGAAGAACACGGAGACGGCTTTGTAGAAGCTATGTGGTGCGGCGAAGAAGCCTGCGAAGACAAGGTGAAGGAAGTCACCGGCGTAGGCTCCCGCTGCATTCCGCTGGAACAGAAGCACATTGCAGACACCTGCGTCTGCTGCGGAAAACCGGCGAAGCACATGGTGCTCTGGGCAAAGGCATATTAAAAAAATCGAGATACAGGGAAAAAACAGGAGGATTCATACATGCAGTATCAAATTCAGGGACAGCCGTATCCGGTTGTTATACTCACAATGGAACAGGAAGAAACCGTATGCTGTCAGAAGGGCGCAATGGCCTGGATGACACCTAACATGGAAATGCAGACCAAGGGCGGCGGCATTGGAAAAATGTTCAGCCGTGCCCTGACCGGGGAAAGCATGTTCCAGAACGAATATACCGCAAAGGGCGGCCCGGGCATGATTGCCTTTGCTTCGGCGCTGCCGGGAGAGATCATGCCCATACAGGTGACGCCGGACAAGCCGATTGTTGCGCAGAAATCTGCATTTCTGGCATCGGAGAGAGGTGTTTCCTTCGAGCTGTTTTTCCAGAAGCGGCTGGCCGGAGGCTTCTTCGGCGGCGAGGGCTTTCTCATGCAGAAATTTTCAGGAAACGGCATGCTGTTCCTGGAAATTGACGGCAGCATGGTTGCCTATGATCTGGCACCGGGGCAGTCCATGATGGTAGACACCGGAAACCTGGCTGCAATGGAGAGCACCTGCACCCTGGATGTTCAGACGGTAAAGGGTGTGGGCAACGTCCTGCTGGGCGGCGAAGGCCTGTTTAACACAAAGGTCACCGGCCCCGGCCGGATCTGGCTCCAGACGCTGCCTCTGTCCAATATGGCCAGTGCACTGGCAAAGGTAATACCCTCTTCCAAATAACCCGAAAATTTCCTATGAAAACAAAACAGACGGATGCGCCTGTACTCCCTTTTACAGGAGACTGCGCATCCGTCTGTTTTATTATGGATTGTCAGCTGTCTATTTTCATGCGTGCCTGTACTCAGAACCTGTCTTCACAAGAAATGTATGTGGATACGCTTGTGAAGACAGGTTCTCAAAGTGCCTGGTCACCGGTTTCATCTGTGCGGATCCGGATGCACGCTTCCACCGGAGAGATGAAGATTTTTCCGTCCCCCACCGTTCCGGTATAGGTGATTTCCTTGATCAGCTGTAAAAAGCTCTTCACCTGATCATCCGGCACCACAGTCATCAGATAGACCTTCGGCAGGGTGTTCATCATAACCTCATTGCCCCGGTGATAGGCGATCCAGCCGTGCTGGTTGCCGCAGCCGTGCACCTGATAGATGGTGACACCCTGGATCCCGGCCTCCAGCAGTTTATCCTTCAGCGGTTCCAGCTTTTCCGGCCGGAAAATCACTTCAATCTTTTTCATCTTCCATCACCTCATCAGTCCAGTCCGTTGAATGCCGGATAAGCACGCTCGCCGTGTTCGATCAGATCCAGTCCCTGTGCCTCTTCCAGATCCGGTACCCGGACACCGCCGCACTTTTTCAGCACCAGCATAATGAGCGTTGTCATCACCACTGCCACTGCAATGGAAATGCCGATTGCCCCCAGCTGAGACAGGAACAGGCGATAGTCTCCGTACAGGAGTCCCTCATGGGGAACGGCTGCGTTCACCTGCTTTGTGGCAAAGATACCAGTGACAATGCCGCCCCAGATGCCCCCGACACCGTGACATCCGAAGGAGTCCAGCGCGTCATCATAGCCCAGCTTGTTCTTGAGTTTAGAAATGGCCAGGTAACAGATCGGCGCTGTGGTTGCGCCAATGAGAATGGAGGTCCACAGAGGGACGAATCCGGCTCCCGGTGTAATGCCTACCAGTCCTACAATGCCGCCGGTCATGGCACCCATAATGGTACACTTTTTCTGAACTACGGCCTCTATGATCATCCAGACAATCATGCTTGCTGCGGAGGACAGCGCCGTATTGGCAAAGGCCAGCACCGCAATGCTGTTCGCACCGCCGGCACAGCCGCAGTTAAAGCAGAACCAGCCCATCCACAGCATAGACGCACCCAGCAGAAACAGAGGAATGTTGTGAGGATGATAGGACATGGCGCCGTATCCTTTCCGCTTTCCCAGCAGAATGCAGGCCGTCAGGCCGGAAACGCCGGTACTGATGTGAATGACGTTGCCGCCGGCAAAGTCAATGGAACCGATCATTTCCAAAAGGCCACCGCCCCAGGCCATATGCGCCAGAGGATAATAGACCAGCAGCGACCAGACCACCACAAAAATCATCATCTTGGAAAATTTCATGCGCTCTGCCACAGCACCCAGAATAATTGCCGGTGAAATGACGGCAAACATCATATTGAACAGCACGGAGATCATCTCCGGCGCTTCGCCTTCGCCGCCGGTGACCTCCCAGGATACGTGCCGGAGCAGGATATTGTCCAGATCGCCGATAATGCCGGCGTGATCTGTTCCGAAGCTCAGGGAATAGCCCACCAGAATCCACAGAAATATGCCGATTCCCAGCATTGCCATACAAAACATCATGGTATTCAGGGCGTTTTTGCGCCGTACCATGCCGCCGTAAAAGAACGCAAGCCCCGGTGTCATAAAGAACACCATAATGGTACAGACGAACATAAAAGCAACGTTTCCGGTCATCCTAGTTCACCTCTCCTCTTTTTCTCTTTTCCGCTGTGCAGAACCTGATCTTAGTACAGATACGGTGCATCCCACAGGTTCAGCTTGGTTCCGATGCCCTTTTCCAGCGCTGTTTCATACACAGTCTTGCCCCAGGCAACGTCCTCTACCGGCATGCCGCCAATGGAGTACAGAATAATCTGATCGTCCGACTCTCTGCCCGGCACCTTTCCGTTGGCAATGGCACCGATGTTCTGTACCACGCCCCAGTCCAGCTTGCCGTCATGATCCAGGTCTGTAAACTTGTCGCCCAGCAGGAACATCTTGTCGAAGGTGGGATACGGATATTCCTCCGCCCATGCCTCATACAGCTTCTTGTTGTCTACTACCAGCTTTACCTTGGGATCGCAGACCAGCTCATCCGGGAAATCTACGGCACCCGGCGCACATACCAGACAGCCCGGCTTCAGCCATTCCCGCTGAATAAACGGATAATTGGTGTGGCCGCCGGTAGGCGTGGAAACCGCAATGGTCATAATATCGGCATCCTTGCAGCACTCCTCCAGGGTGTCGCACACGATAATATTCTTGAACTGCGGACAGTGCTCCTTGACATAGGCAATGCAGCGGTCAATGGAGGCCTTGCCCCGTCCCTTAATTTTCAGCGTATCCAGAGAAGGCCGGAGCGCCGCAAAGGTTTCAATGGTAATGTTGTTGATAAAACCGGGGCCGACTACGCCCAGCACCTTGGAATCCGGCTTGGACAGCAGCTTTACGCCAACGCCCGGAATGGCAGCGGTACGATAGGCACTGATCAGGTTTGCGGACATGAATGCCTTGGGTGCGCCGGTTTCCTTGTCATTCAAAATGACCATCAGAATGGAACGGGGCAGGCCCTTTTCCCGGTTTTCCACGTTAGAGCCGTACCACTTCACACCTGCCATATCGAACTTGCCGCCCAGATATGCCGGCATTGCCATAAAGCGGCGGTCCGGACCATTCTTCGGCATGTTCGGGAATGCGGGATTATCCGGAAAACTGATCATACAGCCGTGAGAGTTGCCGTTTTCACCGCCCATGCGGTAATCTCCGTCGTCCAGAAGCTTCACCACTTCTTCCATGGTGTCGGTGCACTTCACAACATCATTTACACCAGCGTCCAGCATGTCCTTTTCACTCAGATACAGAATGTCAACTTTCGGATAACTCATAATGATACACTCCTTTTAATTGGGTTGGGAACGAATCGTTCCAATCTATACACAGACATATCGCCTGTACGAATCACGTTAAAAGTTTACTGCCAGATCGTAATAGCAGGCTTTCAGCAGCTGCTCCATTTCTTCCTGCGAGGGAATCCGCGGGTTGGAACCGGTGCAGGCATCAGCAATGGCACTGCCACAGCAATTGCTGACTGCTGATTCATGCCGCTTGGAGCGAATCGTCCGGCTTCCAGAATGGTATCTACTGTAGCGTTATGCAGTATCATGGGGTTCCCCTCCTCTCCAATTGAAAAAGGACAAAGTGCCTGTAGTGCAGACGTCTTTGTCCTTTTTTCTCTGTTTTTTCAAAATCAGCTGTGAAGACAGGTTCTTAGCTCTTTGCCTTGAACCGGTCATAGGTCAGCTGGCTGATATCAATGGTTGTAGACTTTCCGTCCAGAATCAGTTCACTCAGCGCAATGGAAACCGCCGGACTGATGCCGAAGCCGTGTCCGCTGAATCCAAATGCAACAGTGAGTCCCGGCACTTCCTTTACGTTGTCGATCACCGGCAGCACATCAATGCACTGGTCATACCAGCCCGACCAGGTACGCACCACCTTGACATTTTCCAGGATGGGGAAATATTTGATGATGCCGCGGGAGATGGACGGTGCGGTCAGGCTGTTGGTGACGAAGTTGTCATTGTTGGAGGTGAACGCCTGCAAGCCGCTGTTGCCGCCCAGGACGAAGGAACCGTGTTCTGACTGGTGGCCGTAGAATTCACCGCCGGCCACGCCCAGCATAATATCAAACATCTTCGGCTGTGCCTCGGTGACCAGTACTTCATTGAACTGTCGTTCTACTGGAGCGTCAATGCCCACGGTATTGGCAATCTTCCGGGATTCATAGCCGGCGCACAGGAGAATCTGATCTGCCTCATACACGCCGTCATCTGTGATTACTCTCCGGATTCTGCCCTTGACCTTTTCCAGCGCCGAAACCGTTACGCCTGTAATAAAGGTCACGCCCAGCTGGAGCGCCTTTCGGTAAAATCCCAGCGTGGCTTTCAGCGGATTGGCGTGGCCGTCAGAGGGACACCAGCTGGCTGCTACGACTTCCTTCGACATATAAGGACACAGTTCTCTGGCAGCATCGCCGCTGATCATCTCCACCTCCAGCCCCAGCTTTGTGCTCTTGGCGGTGTGGTTTTCCAGCACCTTGATATCCTTTTCCGTGAGTCCCAGACGGAGGTTTCCGCCCTGGTGATATTCCACATCCACACCCAGCTCTTCACTAAGCTGCGGCCAGATATTCTGCACGGCATACATGGCCAGGGGAAGCTCCTTCGGGTCACGGGCAGACTGGCGGACACCGCCTGCATTCCGGCAGGAACCACCGTTTCCGATCTCTTTCTTTTCCAGCACCAGGACATCCAGACCGCGTTTTGCCAGGCGATAGGCTGTGGCGCAGCCCATAATGCCGCCGCCGATAATAATCACATCTGCTTCTCGTTTTTCCAGCATGGCTCAGTCCTCCTTTACGTCTGTCACATTCTTGCTGAATGTACCGATCTCCACCGGCCGCACCGGCGCTCTGCCCTGAATCATGCCCAGCTCGCCCGGGCGCATTTTCAGTTCCGATGCGATGATGCCCTGTACCAGTCTCTGACAGGTCTGCCCCTGGCACAGTCCCATGCCGGAACGGAGATAGCGCTTGACTTCATTCGTGGTACGCATGCCGTCATATACTGCACGGCGAATCTCTCCCTTTGTAATTTCTTCACAGCGGCAGATGATCATGTCGTCATCTTCCCGTTCTATAAAAGGCTCCGTTTGGGCAGCCCGAATGATTTTACGCATAGCTCTCTGCACCTTTCCTTTCGTCTCACTCACAGACTGTTGGCCGGTAGAATCTGGCGGTGTGCACATATTCCAGAGGCACCTTCATGGTGACAACTGCGGTCTTGTCCATAACCGGTGATTTCTTGACACCTACAATTTCCGCTTCGCACACAGGCTTGCCCTGACGATCCAGCGCGGTGCCCTTGTCCCCGATTTCCGGCATGGGCAGGAACTCATAGGGGAATGTCACGGAAGCGAAGCCCTCTGCATACGTTTCGTCCACCAGGAAAATGGCCTGGCCGGAGCAGGAAGCCACACAGAGACCGCAGCCGGTACACTGCTTTTCTGTATCAATTGCCGGCAGCCGGGTGATATTTTCGCCCACCTTGATGCACCCGAAGTGACAGGCATCCTGACAGGGGTTGCACGGAATATTCTGGGTACACTCAATTACCGGATGAATTCCCGGCTTGGTATAGGAAGCTGCTGGGAATTCCTTCAGTTCCTCCTCGGTCATATAGCCGTGCGCCAGGAGCGTTTTTGAAATGGGATAGCCCTCATCGGTTACGGTAAAGTCGTTTCGGCCCTTATTCTGGGGAGCAAACATGCCCTGCCGCAGCTGTCCCAGCGCTTCCTGAAATCCCTGATAACGGGCTTCAAAGGTTTCCTGGGAAATATAGCCGGCACACAGGCTCACACGGGATGCAACGCTTCTGCCCTGAATCATGGCGGAGCTGGCTTCTTCAATGCCGGCCACGTCACCGGCACAGTAGATGCCCTTGACGGAGGTTTCGCCGTACTCGCTGAGCAATGCCACATGGCCGCCCTTCTGGGGAATCAGTTCCATGTCGCAGGTGGCATTGCTTGCCAGCTGTGACATAGGGGTCAGACCAACGGCAATACAGATGGTATCCACATCCAGTTCCTTTTCTGTGCCCGGAATGGGCTGGAAGTGGCTGTCTACCTGTGCAATCACTGCGCCGGTCACCCGGTCGGTTCCCTTTGCCTCCACTACGGTATGGGACAGATAAAACGGTACGCCGGTTCTGGCCAGCTTTGCCGCATGCACACCATAGCCGCCGACTCTGGGTGCCGCATCAATGATGGCTGCCACCTGACATCCTGCCTGGAGCAGCTGAAAGCTGACAACCAGTCCCACGTTTCCGGAGCCGACCATCAGGATCCTGCTGCCCGGCTGTACGCCCTGAATATTCATCATGGTCTGCGCCGCGCCGGCACCAATAACACCCGGAATATTCCAGCCCTTAAACGGAATCATATTTTCTGCGGCACCGGTGGCAATGATAATGGCATCGCCCTTATAGTGATGCACCTCACCGCTCTGCTTGACAGTGACTTCTTTATTTTCATAAATGCCCATGACTGTGGAGTCCAGCTCTACCCGAACGCCCAGATCCTCTGCTTCCTTCAGCAGCTGCTGGCCAATGCGGAAGCCGCGCACCTTTGCGTGGTGCTCCTTGGAACCGAAGAACTTGTGAATCTGCTTGAACAGCTGTCCGCCGGGGCGCTGGTTCTCGTCAAAGACAATGACATCCATGCCGTTTTTCTTTGCTTCAATGGCGGCGCTGAGTCCGGCCGGCCCTGCGCCGATGATAATGAGTTCATGTCGTTTCATTTGGTCAGTCCTCCTTTTTCGGCTCTACACCATATTGCGTCTGAATTTTCATCCCTGCCTCCAGGGGTGTTACACATGTCCGCACATTGGGCACGCCGTTGACAATCATGACACAGTCCGTGCATCTCCCGATCGCACAAAAGATGCCTCTGGGTTTGTGCTGTTTGGCGGTGTAGCGGTGTACCATTACGCCTGCTGCTTTCAGTGCGGCGGCAATGGATTCTCCTTCATAGCCGGTGAGCTCTTTGCCATCCAGTGTGAATGTTACGAGCTTGCCTTTATTGTAGCTCTCGATAATGGGATGCGCAGCAATTCGCATAACGAAGACCTCCTCAAATGTCATCATTCTATTCTCATTTGAAACAAGGCTGCCGAAAAACAAAAAAGGCACATTCTCCGGTCTGCTTCCCGGAACATGCGCCTTTGCAATGCTTTCGTTGTGTTTGATTTTCTGTTTCTGCTATTAGTATACACCCTTCTCCGACACTTTTCTTGAAAAAAACAGACACGGTTTTTGACGAGAAAAAGAACGTTTTGCAGGATGTATGCGTAACAAATCAGCTTATATTACTTTTAAAAATAAAGTGATGGAGAAAAATACAGTCCAAAAAAGAAAAATGTTCCAGTTTGAATTGACAAACCCCATGCAGAGTTTTTATAATAAAGGCAGTTTAAGCGGCGGCGACCGCTCTGGAAGCTGCCGCAATCTGAAAGGAGCCATGCTATCATGAGAAACCAGTATCAGACCTATCAGGACTTTATGATTCAGCAGCCGTTTTTCTCCTTTGATGTCCTTCACTACGAGGAACAGACGCAGCAGGAGCCGTTTGCGGCGCGGTACTATGCCTTTACCTCCCCGAAGGTAATCCGCCGGACACAGGACAGCGTATTCATGTGCTGCATTCCGGACGGCTGTCTGGACATCGTCTTTATCCGGCAGCACGGCACTTATAAAATGGAATTTATCGGCTCTCCCTTCCTGCACAAATCGCTGATTGTCTATCCGGATGCCTGTTACTTTGGCGCGCGGCTGAAACCCGGCATGTATTTCCCCGGTGAGCCGGTCTGTCTCAAGGAGCTTACCAATACGGAAACCTTCGTCCCCCAGCTTTCTACCAAGCTGCGCGTCCTGCTGGAACGGCTGTTTGACACCCAGGTGCTCACCCGGCGCATGGCGCTGTTTCAGGAATATCTCCAGAAATTCGAGCCGGAAACCTATCAGGTGGAAAAAGCCGTACAGCATGCCCTCTATCTCATCAGCGCCTCCTGCGGGACGTGGGACATGAGCAGCGTTGCAAAGGAGATCTGTTATTCCGAGCGCCATCTCACCCGGCTGTTTTCCGAATCAGTGGGATATTCCCCCAAGATGTTCGCCCGGATTGCCCGGTTTCAGCGCGCGCTGTATCAAATGGTACAGTGTGGCGGCACAGATGCCGTTTCCAGCTATCTGGATGCCCTGAACTATGCTGATCAGGCGCATTTCCAGCGGGAATTCAAGGAATTCACCGGCATGACTCCCCGGCACTTTTCCGCCTATCTCCGGGCATGCGGGCACCCGGTCTTTCCCACGCCGGCGGCTCATTCCGCATAGGAAGGAGGTGATCTGTGATGAACCCAGCTGCACTGGAAATCTACTCCTTCCTCATGGCGCAGAACCTGGAATTCAGCCGCATCTGTCACCCGGCCTATCACACCAGAGCCCAGTGGAAACAGGCGCTGAAAAAATCCCGGACGCAGGCCGTCTGTCCTGTAAGCGTCGTCTGTCAGGAAAAGGAAAGCGGCAAAACCGTACTCTTTCTCGCAGCAGAATCGCTAGAAGCACAGGTCTGTTCTCCGCCGCCGGGACTGCTTCCGGCCGGAGCGGCAGAAACTGCGGCGCTGTGCCAGCGGCTCCGCTGTCTGCCCCACACCCTGTCTCCCCTGGCGCTGCTCTTTGATGCGCCGCCGTACTGCGGCATTCTGGTACAGCCGGAGCTGTACCGGGAAAAGCTGTGGTGTCTCTCCCCCTGCTCTGAAGAATCCAGCGTTCTGATCCCCCCGGAAACACTGCTCCGGCAGTTCCTTCCGGCGGCAAAACAAAAATAAAAAACCGTCTGTCCCCATTTGCGCGTTTTTTCAAACGGCTCTGCGGAGACAGGCGGTTTTGGGTTTTATAGAAGGTTTTTTATGGCAATACCGCACAAAGATTGTGCGACAGATGCGTCGTCAAATTTTTCG
>ERZ791927.1340-NODE-1340-length-19395-cov-3.489555_pt1 | contig 19395 bp, 10 predicted proteins | sample MGYA00510130_ERZ791927 | MGnify/ENA primary metagenome ERZ791927 (study PRJEB30046, sample SAMN00792055) | human gut metagenome | study: EMG produced TPA metagenomics assembly of the A metagenome-wide association study of gut microbiota in type 2...
CCGGCTCCGCGGAACGGCCGGCGCAGACAAAGGGGCATTCTCGGCCGCTTCGACGCTCTCGACCGACGGCGGGGAGATAGCCCTGCAAGGTCGGCTGGATACCCGCAGCGAGGCCTACGGAATCGAATTACGGTGCGACAGCTTCCCGCTGAACAGTTTTCTGCCGGCCGATTCGCTGGGCCTTTTAGACCTGGCGCTGCAGGCCGGGGGCAGCGGATTCGATCCGCTCCGGGCGCAGACCCGGGGGAACATCCGCCTGCAGGTTGACCGGGCGGAGTTCCGCGGCAGGGATTTCGGAGGCGTGAAGCTGAACGCAAACCTCGAAGGAGGGCAGCTTTCCGGCCGCCTGTCCGACCGGGACGAGGCGCTGCGGCTGTTGCTACTGATCTCGGGCACGCTGACCGAACGGAAACAGGAAGTCAGGCTCACGGGCAACGTCTTCGATTTCGACCTGGCAGAGCTGGGAATCTCCCCGCAGAAAATCGGCGGGTCGTTTGCGCTGGAGGCCGGGGCGTCCGCCTCGGACGCCGGCAGCTATACGGCCCGGATAGCCCTGGACAGCATCGAGGTCAGAACCCGGCACCGCACAGACCGCATCCGTCCGACGAGCCTGTCGTTGAGCTCCGACACGACGGCGACGCGGGCCAAACTGGCATCCGGCGACCTGTCGCTGGCATTCGTCTCCCCCGGGCCCGTGGACTCGCTGGTTCCGGCCCTGACGCGGAGCACCGACATACTCGCCCAACAGATACGGGCACAAAGCGTCGACATGGAGGCCCTGAAACCCGCATTGCCCGATTTCAGCCTGAGTGTCACGGCCGGACGCGAAAATATCCTGAATAATTTTCTGAAAACAAAAAAGGTGTCGTTCGGCGCGCTGGACATCGAAGGCGTGAATTGCGACTCCCTGCCGGTATCCCTCCGGATAAAGGCGGAGAGGCTGGCCTGGGGAGGCGTCGTCCTCGACACGCTGACGGCAGGCATCGCGCAGGACGGCCGCCGGCTGGATTATTTCCTCCGCACGGCGAACGTCCCGGGGAACCTGGACAACGTAGCCCTCGCAGGGCTGTACGGCCATGTGGCCGGAAATAGGGGCCAGGTAAACCTCTGCCAGAAAAACCGGGCGGGACGCGAGGGGTTCCGCTTCGGGCTGGATGTCGCATGGAACGACAGTCTGGTCAGGGCGGGCGTAACGCCGCCCGACCCGGTATTCGGGTACGAACCCTGGACGGTAAACCCCGGCAATTACCTCGTTTACAGGTATGGCAAAAGCATCGACGCCGACCTCGACATGAGGCACGGCGACCAGCGGTTCGCAATCCGGACGGTTCCCGGAGCGGGGGCGTCCGACGACATCCGGCTGGATATCGCCGGCCTGAACATCGGTTCCGCACTGGGGCTGCTGCCCTCCGCCCCGCCCGTCGACGGGGTATTGGGTACGGACATGACGCTGGGCATGACGCCCGACAGCCTGACCCTGCGCGGCGACCTGTCCATCGCGGAACTGTCGTACGACAAACGGCGCTTCGGCAACATCGACTTCGGACTCTATTACAAGCAGGATCAGGGACATGTGGCGGATGCGCGGCTGACGCTCGACGGCGCCGAGGTACTGACCGTCCGGGGAGATTACCGCGCAGAGCGCGAAAGCCCGCTCGACCTCACGGCGACGATCCCCGGATTCCCGTTGCAGCAGGCCAACGTGTTCCTGCCCGACGACCTCATCCGCCTCTCCGGCCGGTTGCAGGCGAAAATCCACGCAGGAGGCACCGCTGACCGGCCGAGGCTGGACGGGGGCGTGCACTTCGCACAGACCGAAATCCGCGTACCGATGATCGGCACGTCGTTCCGGTTGTCGTCCGACACGATCCGCATCGACGACAGCCGCGTCATATTCGACAACTACACGCTCCTCGCCCCGAACAGCAAGCCGCTGACGATCGTCGGCGAGGCCGACCTGGCCGACTTCAGCCGCATGACGGCCGACCTCGCGCTCCGGGCGTCGGATTTCCAGGCAGTCGACGTAGCCCGGAAGGAGGGTACGGCCGTCTACGGAAAGGCCTACCTCGACCTGGACGCGACGGCCAAAGGCCCCCTGAACGAACTCGTCGTCCGCGGCAACGTGGCCCTGCTGGGCGGAACGGACATCAACTACGTCATGCAGGACTCCCCGATGGACGCGAAGGAGCGTCCGCAAAACATCGTGACGTTCGTCTCGTTCCGGGAAATGGACTCCCAGGGACAGGAAGAGACATCGCAGGCAATACGCATCGGAGGCATGGACGTGCTGGTGAATGTCGACATCAACAACGACGTACAGGCGGCCGTAGACCTTTCGGCGGACGGCAACAACCAGATCGACCTGAAGGGAGGCGGCAACCTGACCTATACCATGAACCCGCTGGGCGACGTCCGCCTGTCGGGGAAATACGTGCTCTCGGGCGGAAGCGTACGCTACAATCCGCCCATCATCTCCCAAAAAATCTTCAAGATCACGCCGGACAGCTATGTCGAATGGATCGGGAACATCGCCGACCCGGCATTCAACATCACGGCCGTGGAGACCGTACGTGCCAACGTCTCCTCGGACGGGCAGGACAACCGTGCGGTGAATTTCGACATCTCCATCAACATCCGCAATTCGCTCGACGACCTGGAGATCAGCTTCGGGCTGTCGGCCCCCGAAGACCTCACCATGCAGAACCAGTTGAATTCGCTCACGGCCGAGCAACGCGCCAACCAGGCTATGAACCTGCTGATATACAACACCTACACGGGCCCCGGAACCACGGCGAAGGTCAGCTCTGAGAACCCGCTCAACTCGTTTATCCAGAAGGAGCTGAACCAGTGGGCGCAGAACAACCTGAAGGGCGTAGACCTGAGCTTCGGCATCAACTCCTACGGCGAGGACGACCCCAACGGCCAGCGCACCGACTACTCCTACCGGTTGTCCAAAAACCTGTTCAGCAACCGCGTGCGCGCCGTCATCGGAGGCAAGTTCAGCACGGACGCCGACCCGTCGCAGAACCTCAAGGAGAACCTGATCGACGACATTTCGCTGGAATACATGCTGACCAAGCGCGACAACATGTACCTGAAAGTATTCCGCCACACCGGGTATGAAAGCATCCTCGAAGGCGAAATCACCGAAACGGGCGTGGGCTTCGTGATCCGGAAAAAACTGCTGAGGCTGGGCGACCTGTTCAAGTCGACGAAACCCAAAGCGAAAAAACAGAAACGAGATGAGGCCGGCACACATTAGAAATACCTGCATCCTGGTTTGCGCCGTGCTGTCGGTAGCGGCCTGCTCCACCACCCGCCGGCTGGGGTCGGACGAGGTGTTGTATACGGGCGTGAAGAAAATCCGGATCGAACCCGACTCGGGCGTCGTGCTCTCCGCCGCAGCCGAATCGGCCGTGAAGGAACCGCTGTCGGTCGCCCCGAACAACCCGCTTTACAGCCCCTATATCCGCACCCCGCTGCCGATCGGGCTGTGGGCCTACAACTACCTCTACACGCCCAGGCAAAAGGGATTCAAATACTGGTTATTCAAACGGCTGGCCAAACAGCCCGTGCTGATCTCGAAGGTACAGCCCCGGCTCCGGACGAAGGTCGCGGAACAGGTGCTCGAAAATTACGGCTATTTCGGCTCGCACGCCGCAGACTCCCTGCTCTACCGCAAACACGGGCGGAAGGCAAAGGTGTACTATACGCTCGGCATAGCGCCGCCCTGGCACTATTCGAAGATCGCCTACCCGGAGGTGGACAGCGGCATGGAGCATCTCATGGACAGCCTCCGGGCCACGTCCCTGCTCCGCGTGGGGGCGCAGTACAACATGGACAGCCTCACGCTCGAACGCAAACGAATCTCCCAGCTGCTGCGCAACAGGGGATATTACTATTTCCGTCCCGAATACCTGGAATACCTGGCCGATACGACCTCCGGTCTGCGGCAGGTCGACCTGCGCCTGAACCTCAAGCCCAACCTGCCGGAGGTGGCGCTCAAGCCCTACCGGGTGGGCGGCATCACGGTGCGGCTGACAAACATCAAACCCGGCCCGACGGACACGCTCCGCCTGCGCAATGCGACGGTCATCGCCCAGAAGCCGATGAAAATCCGCCCCAGGATCCTGTCCGGGGCCCTCACACTCCGAAGCGGGCAACTCTTCACGGTAGATGCCCAAAACCGCACGCAGACCGACCTCAACAAGCTGGGCATTTTCCGTTCCGTCAACCTGAGCGTCACGCCGCTCGACTCGCTGCGGGGCTCCGACACGCTGGACGTCGCCATCGACGCGCAGTTCGACTATCCGCTGGAAGCCGCCCTGGAAACGGACGTAACCTCGAAGTCGAACAGCTTCATCGGCCCCGGCATCACCTTCAAGGTCAGCAACAACAACCTGTTCCGGGGCGGCGAAGTCCTCGCCCTGAAACTGAACGGCTCGTACGAATGGCAGACGGGCAACAAAAACTCCGGCGGCCGTTCCTCACGGCTCAACTCCTATGAACTGGGACTGAATGCGAACCTCAGCATTCCGCGGCTGTTGCTGCCGTCGTTCATCACGCGCAGGCTGAAATACCCCGGGAGCACGACGTTCCAACTCGGGGTCGACCTGATGAACCGCCCCAGCTTCTTCCGGCTGATCGCGTTCAGCGGCTCGGCAGGATACAATTTCCAGACCTCGCCTTACAGCCGCCATTCGCTGACCGTATTCAAACTCACCTACAACAAGCTGCTGCACACGACCGAAGCCTTCGACAAGACGATGGACGAGAACCCGGCCATCGCCATGAGTTTCCGCAACCAGTTCGTACCGTCGATCAACTATACCTATACGTTCGACAAGACCTACGGCAGCACCGGCAACCGCCGCTTCTACTGGCAGAACAGCGTCACCTCGGCCGGGAACCTCCTCTCGGGCATCCTGAGCCTGTTCGGCGAAAAACAGCCCCAGCATCTGTTCGGAAACCGCTTTTCGCAGTTTGTCAAGGAGGTGAGCGAAGTGAAGTTCTACCACCGCATCGGGCGCCGGAACAACTGGCTGGCGACGCGGCTGCTCGTCGGCGTGGGATATGCCTACGGGAATTCCGAGGTGATGCCCTACAGCGAGCAGTTCTACATCGGAGGCGCCAACAGCATCCGCGCCTTCACGATCCGGTCGCTCGGGCCGGGCAGCTACCGTCCCCCGGCCAACGACCGCAACGGCTATCTCGACCAGACGGGCGATTTCAAGCTGGAGGCCAACGTCGAATACCGCTTCGGCATCATGGGACGCCTGAACGGCGCCGTTTTCCTCGACGCCGGGAATATCTGGCTGCTGAAAAAAGACCCCAAACGCCCCGGTGCGGAACTGAAATGGAAAGGGCTGCTCAATGAAATCGCGCTGGGCACCGGATTCGGGTTGCGTTACGACATCAGCTACCTGGTCATCCGTGCCGACCTCGGAATCGGCATCCACACCCCCTACCCCAATCCCGACAAGACGGGGTATTACAACATCTCCAGTTTCAAGGACGGGCTCGGGTTCCACCTGGCGATCGGCTATCCGTTCTAAAGTGCGGGCAGGTCATCCTTACGAATACGAACAGGCCGGCTGGTATTACCAGCCGGCCTGTTCCATATCTGTCTTTCCTTCTAAGGCGAACGGATTTCCCGCCGCATGGACACCGAATCAGAAGACGAACTTTTCGAGTTTCATCTCGCTGAGCTGGTGCAGGCGCGGTACGAGGGTCGTGAAATGCGACGCCTGCTCGTGCGCAGCCAGCGCCTTGGCGTCGCTCCACGTCTCGCAGATCATCAGCACGTCATTGCGCGTAGTGCTTTCGAACAGGTCATAGGCAACGCAGCCCTCGTCCTTGAGCGAAGCCGCCACCAGTTCCTTGGCCGTATTTACCACTTCCTCGCGGTTGGAATCCGTCGTACGGATAAAAACATTCAATCGTATCATTTCTTTACTATTTAAGTTTATAAGGCTTTCACGGCCTCGACGGCCGCATCGTAATCGGGTTCCTCGGTAATTTCGGGCACGAGCTGGGTGTAGACCACCTTCCCCGCCTTGTCGATCACCACCACGGCACGGGCGAGCAACCCGGCCAGCGGGCCGTCGGCCATCAGCACGCCATAGGCGCCGGCAAAACCCGCAGCACGGAAATCCGACGCGGGAACGACGTTGGCGATGCCCTCGGTCGTGCAGAACCGGGACTGCGCGAAAGGCAGGTCTTTCGACACGGCCACGACGACCGTATCGGGCAGCGAAGATGCCAGCTTATTGAATTTTCGCACCGAAGTCGCACAGACGCCCGTATCGAGGCTGGGAAATATGTTCAGCACGACGCGCTTGCCTTTCAGGTCGCTGAGTTTCAGCGGGGAGAGGTCGCCCCTTACCAATTCGAAATCGGGAGCCTGGACGCCGGCCCGGATGAATTCGCCGTCGATATGCACGGGCGTGCCCTTGAATTTTGTCGTTGTCATGGTCTTTAATTTTTCTGTCGTTTCATAAAACGTAAAACCGGCAGGTTTATTGTCCGTCCGGCAACATGCCGCCAACGGAAACCGTGCACGGATGCCGCACCACAAATTTAATTCCTTTTCGGGAAGATTCCAACGGCTATTTCATATTCTTTTCAGGTTTACCGCGCAACTTTGCAGCGACTTAACCGGGTAAGAGCATATTTTTTGTATTTTTGCCCGAACCCGGCCGAAACGAAACAAACAGACAGACAAGACCGACATGAAAAAGACACTCCTTCTGCTCCTGCTGACATGCAGCTGCGCAATCGCTGCAGCACAGGAACGCTCGCCGCTGAGGCAAACCGAATTCATCTCCGCCGATTCGCTCGAAGACGAACACGAACTGTTGGAGCGCGTACGCAACATGCCCAACCTCGAAGTCGGCAAGGGCATCACGTTCCGCCCCAAAAGCAACTGGTTCTCGCTGACAATGCGCTTCCGGATGCAGAACATGGTGGGACTCTCGTTCGACAAGGATTTCACGCTCACGAAAACCGATGCGCAGGTCAAGCGCCTGCGCCTGCGCTTCGACGGGTACATCTATTCCCCGAAACTGGTCTATTCGGTTCAGCTGGGATTCACCTCCTACGACACGGAACCGCTGCCCAACGGCAATATGAACATCGTCCGCGACGCAATCGTCTACTACGTCCCGAGTCCCAAGTGGAACATCGGGTTCGGGCAGACCAAGATCAAGGCCAACCGGGCGCGCATCAACTCTTCGAGCGCCCTGCAATTCGTCGACCGCAGCATCGTCAACAGCGAGTTCAACCTCGACCGCGATTTCGGGTTCTTCGGCGAATACAACATGCGCGGGGGCGAGGGCTTCAACCTCTCGGCCAAAGGTTCGGTGACGCTGGGCGAAGGCCGCAACTGGGGCAGTTCGTCCAACGGCGGGCTCGCCTACACGGGACGGCTGGAGCTCTACCCGCTGGGGCGGTTCAAGTCGAAAGGCGACGTGATGGAGGGGGATTTCGAAGGCGAGGAGCAGGTCAAGATACTCGTGGCCGGAGCCTACTCCTACAACCACAAGGCATCGCGCCTGAAAGGCCAGCGCGGCGCCGTCATGCCGGACGACGCGACCCGCAACATCGGCTCCTATTTCGCGGATTTCATCCTCAAATACCGGGGCTTCGCATTCTATACCGATTTCATGGGACGCAGCTGCGACCGACCGCTGTTCGACCCCCAGAGCAATGCCTTCGTATACAGCGGGCAGGGGCTCAACATACAGACCAGCTACCTGTTCGACAAGAAATGGGAGGTCGCCCTGCGTAATTCGACGCTCTTCCCCGAGCACGAGGTACAACCCTTTGCGGGGTACAAGCGCTGGAACCAGACGACCGTAGGCATCACCCGTTACATCATCGGCCACAGCCTAAAAGTACAGGCCGACATGTCGTACAACCACCGCAGCGAATCGTTCGACCCCGACTACAACCGCTGGGAAATCCGCTTCCAGCTGGAGCTGGGGCTCTGACCCGGCAACAGGAAAATACGAAAACTCCCGGCTATTGCCGGGAGTTTCTGTTTCGGGGCAGGAGCCCCGTTACAGGATTTTCAGCGCGATCCGCGCGCACGCCTCGGCATCGGCCAGGGCATGGTGGTGGTTGGCAAGGTCGAAACCGCACGCCGCCGACACGGTATGGAGCTGGTGGTTGGGCAGGCGGCTGCCGAACGTCCTGCGCGAGGCACGGCACGTACAATAGAACCGGTAGCCGGGATAAGGCATCCCGTACAACTCGAACACGGCGCGCAGGCACCCCTCGTCGAAGGGCGAGTTGTGCGCCACGAGCGGCAGCCCCTCGATACGGGGCGCAATCTGCTTCCACACGTCGGCGAAATCGGGCGCCTGGGCCGTATCCTCGTAGCTGAGGCCGTGGATGGCCGTGGTGAAACGGCTGTAAAAATTAGGACGCGGGCGGATCAGGCTGTAAAGCGTGTCGACCACCTCGCCGCCACGCACCACGACGACGCCCACCGAGCAGACGCTCGTACGCCGGCCGTTGGCCGTCTCGAAATCTATGGCTGCAAAATCTTTCATCGGTCAGGAGTGAATATCCGGGGCAAAGATACGGATTTTAACGCTTCCCGGTATCACCGGCAACGAAAAAACGGCCGCCTTTCCGAGGGCGGCCGTCGTTTCTGCCGGAGCGGGTTATTCGGTATACTCGTCGTCCGACGTGTCGGGCGTAACCCACGAGTCGGCCGGCGTCAGCTGCTCGACTTCCGCCTCCGTCAGGAAGGCGTCTTCATCGAACATGATGTCGTCGAAATAGTTGACCGTGCACTGGTAAGCGCCGTAGTTGTATGTCCAGTCCTTGGAGTAGATGCCGAAGATGGCCATGATATCGCCTTTCGCGCCGTCGCGGACGACGGGATACTGGGCGAAACGCGAATAACCGCTCGTGCGCACCGTATAGACACCCTTCTTGTTGGTCGTCGAAGGCAGGGTGCTGTCATAGGTGAAAAGCACCGAACCGTAGAGGTTCGTACCAGCATTGCTGAACGCCCACCGATACCAGACCTTGTTCATCACCGGGCGGATGTCGGTATACATCCACGCGGGATAGATGTTCGACCCTACCGTCCCGTAACGGCACGTAACGCCGCGCAGGATCACCAGGCGCCCGAAATACTGCTGCCCGTTCTGGCCGAAGAAATCGTCGCAGTTGGCTTCGGTGACCTCGAGGATCTCCTTGCCCAGCTCCAGCTGCGTCTCCCCGCCGAGGAATACGCGCTTGCGGATCTCCGTCGGGTCTTCGATGTTCGAGTTGGCATAGAATTTATGTTCGCCCACCTTGTTGTAGGAATCGGTAGGCCCCTCGCCCAGCGACAGCATCATGCGGTAGTTGCCGATATAGAGACCCGAGACCTTGACATAGACCCAGTTCGAGGGGATCGTACCCGTGGCCTTGTCGAAACGCCCCATCGGATAGGTAAAATAGAGCCCCGTAGTGAGCTTCACCTCGATGGCACCCGAATCGTCCACCAGGTAGAGCGACTTGTAGACGTTGCCCTCCTCGTCGCTCGACTGCACCTTGCCCTTGATGTAGTAATCCAGCCCGTCGGACGACTGGCCGATCTGTACATACTTCGTATCGCCCCAGCTCGAGTTGCTGCCCGTACCACCGAGCGACTTGTGCTCATCGAGGAACATCTGTTTCACATCGGCGATGGAGATATGCTTCATCCCCGCGAAATCCTCGTCGGTATAGACTTTGGCGGGCTTCGGCGCATCGAAATCATTATAGCACCCCGTAACCGCAAACATCACGGCCAGCACGGCACATAACTGAAATATCTTTTTCATAATCGTCATATCGTATTAGAAGCGGAAATATACATTCAGGTAATAGGTCGTCCCCAGCAGGTAAAAGTACTTCGAATCGAACGGTACGTAGTACTGGATCGGCTGGGCGGCCGCACCCTCCTTGTTCACATAGGTACGGCGCGAAAGGCGCATCTGTTCGTAACCGCCCGTGCGGATCGTCTGGTCGTTGAGGATATTCTTCACCTCGAGGCTGAAGCCCAGCTGGTAGATGCGGTGGATGTACCAGTTCTTGCCGACGCTCAGGTTGAGTGTATAGGCCGAGTCGAATTTCTCCTGCTCGCGCAGGTTCATCAGCGCCGTGTATTTCACGGCGCCGGGAAGCTGTGCCGCCTCGTCGGGGCGCAGTACCGTGGCATAAGCGGCACGGGTACGGCGCGCGGGGTTCATCGAGAGGTAGATACGGTCGTAATAGTTGAAATCGACCGAGGCGAACCAGTTGCGCGGGCCGCGGTAGCTCAGGCCGAGGTTGAGCGCCGTCTGGGGCGTGCTTTCGACGTAGAGGTCGTCCCAGAGCACCTTGTCGCCGCGGAGCACCTCCTCGCTGTTGTCGCGCGTCTGTGTGAAGTTGGCGTCCGACGTATAGCGGTAGTCGCCCAGGCTCAGGGCGCCGTTGAACGAGATGCCGCCCCAGATGGGAACCACGACGCCCACTTCGAGGCCGTAGTAACGCTTGTCGATGCCGCTCATGGCGAAGTTGGTGAACGACGACTGCGTATCGTCATAGTACGAGATGACCTTCGACTGGTCGGCGACCGAGGTATAGTAACCCGAAACGCGCGCCGTGATCCACGGCAGGTTGAGGTTGTACGACAGGTCGACGCCGAGTACCTTCTCGGAATCGAGGCCCGGCGTAGTCGTATTGCGGGTACGCGCCGAAACGAAAGCGTCGCGGAACTGCGGGGGATTGACCATGTAGGCCACATTGGCGTCGATGGCATGCGCACCCGAGAAACGGTACGAGAACTCGCCCTTGAGCTTGTAGGTCAGGTAGTCGAGCGTCTTCGATTTACCGAGCGAGTTGTTCGCGAAGAGTCCCTTGCGCAGCCGGCCGTCGCGCCACATGGCCGTGTAGCCGACCTCGCCGCCGAGGCTCATCGTGAAACCGCCGAACGAGGCGTAATACTGCGCCCAGACCTGTGCCTGGCGCAGGTTGGCGTAGTAATCGTAGCTGAACTTGTCGCCTTCCCCGACGCGGCGGGCCTCGCCGTGCTTGAGGTAATAATCCAGATCGTTCTGCGAAAGCAGCGGGTTGTAGTTGCCGTTGTCGCGCAGGGCGAACTTATCCACGTCGAGCCAGTAGTCGGCGCCGAGCAGGTCTTTCACCTGGTCATAGTACTCCGTGCGGTTGATACGCGCCGTCAGGCCTCCGCGCAGCACGGACTGGTTGCGGAACGTATGGGCGATGTTGGCCGCAAAATTGAAATCGCGCTGGTCGGTATGGCGCTCCTCGATCATGTAGATGCCCGAAGCCCCGGACTTGTTGCGGTTGTAGTTCATGCGGAACATGTTGTCGTAATCCATCAGGCTCTTGCTGGGGTCGGTGATCCACTCGCGCATCGAACGCAGCGCAAGGTCGTTGTACGTCCCCAGATCCGAACTCTCGATGCCCTCGGACAACTGGAGGATACGGTTCGTGTAGAAGCTGGGCAGGTAACGGTAGTAGTCGGGGCGCGGGTCGGGGCCATCCGTCCACGTCAGGGCCGAATAGCCGTTCTTGCCGAAGCGGAACGAAGCCGCGGCGGCAAGTTTGGTATTCGACGAAATGTCGAACCCGTAGTTGAGCATCACGATCGGCTCGTGGTAATCGCGCACGCGCGAGTTGCGCAGCTTGCCGTCCTGCTTGCCCACATTGGGGTTGTAATAGTTGTTACTCAACAGGTCGTAGGCTTCCTGCGTCGACGCCTGCTGCGCTCCGCGCTCGGTCGGTGCCCCCAGGATGGTCAGCGCCAGGTTGTGGCGATCGCCGCCGAAACGCTTTTCGACCGATGCGAAGTAACCGTAGGCATTGTAGTACACCCCGTCGACATAAGAGTTGCCGCCCTGGCGGGTCGAGAACGAGAAGGCGTACGACCATCCGTTGTCGAGCAGGCCCGAAGCGTAGGAAACCATCGCGCGGAAGCGGTACATCGAGTTGCCGTTCACGACGCTGGCACGGAAGCCCTTGCGCATCTGCGAAGCGCGCGCATTGACATTGGTCGTACCGCCGATGCCGTCGATGCCGTAGCCCGACGAGCGCAGCCCGGCGGTATTCTCCTGGTTACGCGTGGCGTCGTTCAGGCCGCTCCACAACGACCAGGGGCCATAGCCCGTCATGGCATCGTTGAACCGGATGCCGTTCAGGTAGATGCTCGAATACTGCGAGTCGTAACCGCGCACGTTGAAACGCATCTCGCTGAATTTATACGAGGCGATGTTGTTGAAGACATCCTTCGACGACGAAAGCGACGAAGGCAGCGACTGCCCGTCGGCCGCCGTATCGGAGTCGAACTCCGCGAACACGGCGTCGTCGATGACATACTGCACATCGGGGGACATCACCACCGAATTGAGGTTCTTGACCATCTTGTCGACACGGATCGCCAGGTCGAGGTTCTCGAACTCGGGGGCTTCGAATTTCAACTGGTATTCCCCTTTGGGCAACTGGTCGATATTGAAATTACCGTGGTTGTCGGTCATGACGGTGACGCCGAGCGGTTCGACGACCACCTTGACATTGCTCAGTGCGACACGGCCGTCACGCGAGACGACCTTGCCTTTGACGCCCCCGTCCTGGGCATACGCCCCGGCACAGGCCAGCGTGAGCAGGATAACAAGTAAAGCTCTGATCTTCATAATTACTTTGTTGGGTTATTTACCGATGTAAATGAATACGGGAAGGTGATCGCTGTATCCCCCCTGGAAATTGTTGCCCACGAACGTACGCAGCGGGTAGCCCTTGTACTGGCCTTCCTGCTGGAACAGATAGGGGACACGGAAAATATTGCCGTAATATTTCCCCTTGGGGGCACGCTCCAGCTTGAGCGAACCCGTCGAGCCGGTAGCGAGGTTCTCCGACACGACGATATTGTCGAACAGGTTCCACTGGTCGCGGTAGGCAAGCGAACCGATGCCCGCCTTCAGCATGTCGATAAAGGGATTGTAGTATCCGCCCGGTTGGAGCTTGCGGATGTTGCCTTCGGCGCCGAGCACCTCGGTGATACTCTTGTCGGTGGCGTCGTCGTTGAAGTCACCCATCATCACGACCTTGGTCGCGGGGTTGATCGCCAGCACCGAGTCGGCGGCATGGCGCATGATCTCGGCGGCGCGCTCGCGCTTGGGTGCCGAAGCCTCCTTGCCGCCCAGGCGCGAAGGCCAGTGGGCCACCATGAAATAGAACGGTTCCCCGTCGATCGTCCCCCACATCGTCACCACGTCGCGCGTGCGGAAATTCGGCAGGCTCTCCATCGTAAACGGAATCGGGGCGCTGCCCTCGAGCTTGAACACGTCGGGACGGTAGTAGAACGCCACGTCCACGCCGCGGGCATCGGGCGAATCGTAGTGCACGATGCGGTAATTGGCCGGGGCGAGTTTGGGCGTAGCGATCACGTCCTCCATGACATTGCGGTTCTCGATCTCCGAAACACCGATCACCACCGGGTAGTCCTTGTTGATGGCGGCGATGTCGAACAACACGCGCGAAAGGTTATTGATCTTTTTGGTGTACTTGGGCGTATTCCACTTCTTGGGCCCCTCGGGCGTAAACTCCTCGTCGTAAATCTCCGGGTTGCGGATCGTATCGAAGAGGTTTTCGAAGTTGTAGAAAACGACCTTGTAGGGTTTCTGGGCGAAGCAGGCGACGATCAGCGCTGCGAAAAGCCCGGTAAAAAGCAGTTTCTTCATATAGTTCAGATTAATTTATACCCCAGTCCGAGGGATTGTTCTGTGCCTTCACGTCGGCGGCAATGGCCTCGTCGAGCATCGTAAAGAATTTATAACCCGTTTTCTCTTCGATGTCGGCAACGCTCGTGATATATTGTTTTATATTCCCGGTCGTGGTTGAGGAATTTTCAGCCCAATAACCGATTGCCGCCAATTGCGATGCATCGGTAATCTGGTCGATCCGCTTCCCCGTCCTGCCGCTTTTGGTACGTAGCAGCACCTTCCAGCAATACTGTGGAATCGCGACCCGATTCCCCTCTTTATCCGTCGTATATCCCTGTACCCCATAAGTTCCCGTAACATTGTACAAGGTATCGGGATATGAAATATATTTCAGGGTAAGATCTTCCAAATCCCCCCACGACCCGCTATTAAAATCAGGATCCTGAGGCATAATATTGGTCGAATAGAACGTCTGCTCATTCAATAGCGAAGAATAGCTGACATAACGATGGTAGGACATACACTGATGCCCGCGGATAGGCCGCCCATTATATGAACCGCGGCTCAAATCGACCTGAAATTCCTCCGGCACTTCAGGATCGTATTTCCATGCATTAGAACGCTCATATTTTCCAACCCGGTAACAGGAATGGATCGGATAGGCGACCCAGTTGGCGATACGTTTCTTCGTGTCGTAGCAAATCGTAAAGTTACGTGCCGTCACGGTCGAAGAGAGCGGCGCATAATGTGTTACGTAACGGTAGTCGGGAGCTTCGACATAGGCGGGCAATTCCGCCCACGCATGATCCATCGATGCCGGAACCGAGTAGTCCGCCTGGTCGATCGTCAACGTGAATTCGTGTCCGCCGTCGAAAACGACATCGACCGCAGCCCGGCGCGAAGCGCCCGTTTCGTTTTTGTCCAGGTAGAGGTAAATGACCTCGCTTGCGGCGACCAGCTGCGCCGATTTGGTCGTGGCTTGCGTCCTGCGCGACGTCCAGCACCAACTGCCGCCTTCGGTCACGGTGACGGTATAAGCCGTACCCACGGGCCCCGTCAGCACGAGCCGAGGGTCGGTCGCATAGCCTTTGGCAGCGAGCGTGGTCGTCTCCGTATCGAGGAACAGCGCGGAAATATTCGCCGGGGTGTCGTCGTCGGAGGACCCGCAGCGCCCGAAAACCAGCAGGAGCGCCCCGAGCACCATAGCCCGTCCAAAAAGTTTCAATAACCCTTTTGTCAAAATCATGTAGGAATTTGCAGATAAAAATGTCAGGTAGAAAATCCGACAATCATCCCCGGCGGAAGCCAATCCGCCGGGGATGGATTATAGGAAAACACCTACTTTCTTATTTTGAATAAGTAACCGTGATCGCAGTAATACTTACCGCTCCAAGAGTCGGGAATATCGAAAACTGCGTAAGGTTCTTAGCACTGAGGTTGTCAATTACAAACGTAAACGGTTCGTTATTATTTACATCAGACGGAGTCTCGTTGCTGATTGCTATAGCATCCTTCGCAAGTTGCTCTTTCATCTTATCAAGTGTGTCTTTTGTATATGTGTACCCAACCGGAAAAATACCGATAGCACGTCCTTTATAAGGCTCACGAAGGTCACCTCAATCTTCTCAATCGTCCCATCAACGGCAGGAATCTGCACGAACGATCCAAAAGCCGAATTGTCTTTTACATTAATCTGTAAACATTCCTTTCCGCTGCTACCACCAGCTGCTTTACCCGACCATTCGCCGAAAGTATTCGTATATGTAAATTTGGCATAGGCTCCACTTTTCCCGCCGATAGCGATAATATCGTCCAACGTAAGGGTAATCTGCTGGCCGTCCCCGCCCGCTCCGGATTTCCCGGCCTGCGAAATCGCAACGGTTTTGGTATCCACAGCCGCGCCGTCCTTCATCAGTTTGATGGTCAGCGTGGCGGTGATAGCCTGCTCCGTCGTGTTTTCCTTGGGCGTCACGGTTACGACCATCCCGTTTACGAAGGTCGTGAACTGCTCCGATTTATCCGTAGCGGCTTCGATCGTGCAGCCGTCGGCATTGGCAGCCGTCACCGTCACGGTCTTGGCATTGTCCGTCGCAGCGAAAGAAAGCGACGTCGGGTCGAGCTTGGTAATCGCCGGGTCGGTCGAAGGCTCGCCCATGAAAGCTGCCACATCCTCGGGACGCTGCGGACAAACCTGCGCGGCATTGCTGTTCACCGAAGCGTAACCGGTAATATCCCCGGTGGAACCTGCCACGAACTGTGTCCCTACGAGCCCGGGCATGGCCTTCTGCACGAATACCGTCATGTTACCGGCCGAGGTCGTAAACGTATGCTTTCCGAAAGCTTCGTTCGTAGTCCAGTCGGCAGCCGTAGCAGGGGCGGTCACACCCTTGACCGTCACGACCATACCCTGATATTCGGCCAGCTTAGCGGGATCGACTACGACAGGCGTGATGGTCTCTGTACCGATCTTTTCGATCTCGACCCAGTCGGCACCCTTGCTGCCGGTAACCTCGTACAGGCCGTTGTAACTAACGATACGCGCTTCGCCCTTTTTCAGCGTCACCTTCACCTTGTCACCCTTGACAAACGTAAAGCCATCGTCATAGGGATCGGTATACTTACCGCTGCCGTAGAGCGTGATACCGTTCTTGGCGGTAGTCGCCCCCGGGGTCATCACCTGAAGGTTCTGGCCGTTGAAGTTCCCGCCTTCCTTGTCGGTTACGACGACGGCCTCGAAATAACGGTCGTTATTCGTATCGAGGGCTACCTGCGACGTCGTAAGTTTGGCGATGATCTCGGGAATCGTGATAACCACAGCCTCGCCCGGGGTCGGGGGAGTTACGTTGCCCAGGTCGACCTCCGTACCACCGATGCCCTCGAAAAGTTTCACGTCGTCGACACGGTGCGCGGATGAAAGATCGGAAATGAAACGGATATAAAGTTCAGAGGGAACCTCTTTCAGCGTAAAGTTGGCCGTTGCCAAAGCCCAGGTGCCGTAGTTGGAATGTTCGTCGGCCTCGACAGGGCGGTCATAGGCGATTTCCGCCCAGTTTTCGCCGTCCTTGCTCAGGTATACATGGAATTCCGAGGTTACGAACGCATTATCCTCAGCGCCAAAGAGGCTTTTATACGAACCGAACGTCAGGCAAAGGTTTTTCTGAGCAGGATCGAGTGCAATCTTGTGGATCTCGAACTCGGCACCGGCACAGAACAGCATGTTGTTGACGCCGGATGCATCGTCCTTGTATTTCGAATAGTTGCCGTTGGAAGCGGAATTCGCACGAACAGATATACTGTTGGCCACATAAGTCACATTATCGGCACCCGTACCAGTCTGATTCTTCCAGCCCTCGAATGCATCTGCGAAGGGGAACTTACCATCTGCCCCCTTTTGAGCCTGCTCCTTATCGAAATCGTTAGCATAGATAGCATCGCCCGTGGGGGGGGGTGTAACCCCGCTGCCGTACTGTTTTACGGCTACGGACGACTCGGCCTGACCCCATTTGCCGAATTCGGGGTGGATAAGCGTGAAGGAGATTTTGCCTTCGCGCAGGTTCGTACCGGCGGGCAGCTCGGAAACCGTAACGGAGATCGTTCCGTTGCCTTTGCCGCTCATCGGGGAAATGGTAGCCCAATCCAGGTTACTTGCAGTAACCGTCCATTCGCAGTTCGCCGTGATGGCAACGGTCTGCGTCGTCGCCGTCTCATCGGTGAAATCAAGCGCCGTCGGATCCGCCGTCAACTTCGGCGTCAGCGACTTGTCATCGTCGTCGGAGCATCCCGTAAATGCCGTGGCAGCCACAAGGAAAAATGCACCGAAGACCAACCTAAAAAGATGTTTACTCATAAAAATAGTTTTAATTAGGTGATTATAAACTAATATCCGTTTGCAAAAATAACTTACGATTCTTCCGTTTTTTAAAGGGGAAACTATTACAAAGATAACTTTTATTTCAAAAATACAAAAGGATTTCGGCATATATTTACTGTTAAGGTTCCGTTACATAGCAAAAAAACGTTCCATGCTGCCTCGGAAAGGACAACCCGTGCGGCATACAGCCTCGCCAGCACCCAAATCAAGGCATCGGCGGAGGCTTCCGTCCGGAACCGCCCCCCTGGCGCACCTTCGGCCAGGCAAAAAAAATTCCGCCCCGGAAACCGGGACGGGCGAAGTTTCAAGGCTGGTTGGCGGATTGCATCGGCAGGAGTCATAAACCGGCATCGTTTCCGATGCTGCAAAATTACCCTACGGCTATTTCATCGTTGCGACAGTCCCGTTACAATCCCAGGAATATGGCATTGCACGCACGTTGCAGCAGCCGGCAAAGCCGCTCGGCCACACCACCCGGCCACAAAAGCAGCCTGCCCGGACTGTAAACGTCCGGGCAGGCCATGCCGAATAACGGGTTCGGCAACGATTGCAATACGGCGGCGGCCTGCCTCACACAGCGGCCGCGCAGGGATCATACCCTATTCCCACTCGATGGTTGCAGGCGGTTTCGAGGAGATGTCGTAGACGACGCGGTTGACCCCTTTGACTTTATTGATGATGTCGTTCGACACATTGGCAAGGAACTCATAGGGCAGGTGCACCCAGTCGGCGGTCATGCCGTCGGTCGAGGTCACGGCACGCAGTGCGACGCAGCTCTCGTAGGTTCGCTCGTCGCCCATCACGCCGACGCTCTTCACGGGGAGCAGGATAGCCCCCGCCTGCCACACCTTGTCGTAAAGCCCGGCATCGCGCAGGGCGTCGATGTAGATTTTGTCCACGTCCTGCAGGATTCCGACCTTTTCGGGCGTAATGTCGCCCAAGATACGGATCGCAAGGCCGGGCCCCGGGAAGGGATGGCGCCCGATCAGCTGCTCGGAGATCCCGAGCGAACGGCCGACGCGGCGCACCTCGTCCTTGAAGAGCAGGCGCAGCGGTTCGACGATCCCGAGGTGCATCTTCTCGGGCAGCCCGCCGACGTTGTGGTGCGACTTGATCGTCGCCGAGGGGCCGTTGACCGACACCGACTCGATCACGTCGGGATAGATTGTCCCCTGCGCCAGCCAGCGCACGTCCTCGATCCGGATCGCCTCCTCGTTGAATACCTCGACGAAATCGCGGCCGATGATCTTGCGCTTGGTCTCGGGATCGCTCACGCCAGCCAGATCGCCCAGGAACTTGTCGCCGGCCTTCACGCCCTTGACGTTCAGGCCCATGTTCTTATACGACTCGAGCACGTCCTCGAATTCGTTCTTGCGCAGCAGGCCCGAATCCACGAAGATGCAGTAGAGGTTCTTGCCGATGGCCCTGTGCAGCAGCACGGCGGCCACCGACGAGTCTACGCCGCCCGAAAGCCCGAGCACGACCTTGTCGTCGCCCAGTTTCTCCTGCAACTCGCGCACGGTGGCCTCCACGAAACTCTCCGACGTCCACTCCTGCCTGCAGCCGCAGATACCCGCGACGAAATTCTTCAGCAGGTGCGTGCCGTCGGTCGAATGGTAGACCTCGGGGTGGAACTGAATGCCCCACGTCTGCTCGCCCTCGATGCGGAACGCAGCCACGCGCACGTCCTCGGTGCTGGCCACAATCTTATAGTTCGCGGGCACCGACGTGATCGTATCGCCGTGCGACATCCACACCTGCGTGGTCGCAGGCAGGCCGCGCATCAGCGGGTCACCGGCATCGCCCACCGTAAGCACC
>ERZ791927.1342-NODE-1342-length-19387-cov-6.243379_pt1 | contig 19387 bp, 16 predicted proteins | sample MGYA00510130_ERZ791927 | MGnify/ENA primary metagenome ERZ791927 (study PRJEB30046, sample SAMN00792055) | human gut metagenome | study: EMG produced TPA metagenomics assembly of the A metagenome-wide association study of gut microbiota in type 2...
CTGCTGACGGCGGAGCGCCGCGCGGGCGGCGTGCTTGACGTGGACACCGAAACGGTGGCGGGCGTGACGGCGTTTGCACCGGGGTATATCGACAAAGAAAACGAGTGCATCGTCGGCTTGCAGACGACAAAGCCGCTCACCCGCGCCGTCAACCCGTTCGGCGGGATGCGCATGGTGAAACAGGCGTGCGCGGCATACGGATATACGCTGAGCGACAAGGTGAAAGAAGCGTTCCGCTATCGTACCACGCACAACGAGGGCGTGTTTGCTGCTTATACCGACGAGATGCGCCGTGCGCGGCACGCGCACCTTTTGACGGGGCTGCCCGATGCCTATGGCAGAGGGCGCATCATCGGGGACTATCGGCGGGTGGCGCTGTATGGCGTGGAGCGCCTGATCGCGGAAAAGAAAGCGGACAAGGCGGCGCTGGCGGCGGGTGATTTTGACAGCCCGCACATCCGCCTTGCCGAGGAGCTTTCCCTTCAGATCGCGGCGCTTCATGCCCTGTGCGACATGGCGAAAAGCTATGGCTTTGACATTTCCGCGCCCGCGACAAACGCGAAAGAAGCGATCCAGTGGACCTATTTTGCGTATCTTGCCGCCATCAAGGAGCAAAACGGCGCCGCCATGTCGCTTGGGAGGGTGAGCACGTTTTTTGACATCTATATCGAGCGGGACATGGCGACGGGCGTTCTCACCGAGGAGAGCGCACAGGAGCTTGTCGACGATTTCGTCATCAAGCTGCGCCTTGCCCGCCATCTGCGCACGCCGGAATATAACGAGCTGTTCGGCGGCGATCCCATGTGGATCACCGAGAGCGTCGGCGGCATGGGCGAGGACGGCAGAACGCTTGTCACGAAAACGAGCTTTCGGATGCTCAACACGCTCTATACGCTCGGCCCTGCGCCCGAGCCGAACCTCACGGTGCTGTGGGCGGCGGGACTGCCCGCAGCCTTCAAGCGCTTTTGCGCCAAGGTGTCGTGCGACACCGATTCCATCCAATATGAGAACGACGATCGGATGCGTCCGCTCTACGGCGACGATTATGCGATCGCGTGCTGTGTCTCGGCGATGCAGGTCGGCAGACAGATGCAGTTTTTCGGCGCGCGCTGCAATTTGCCGAAGCTGCTGCTGTTGGCACTCAACGGCGGCTTTGACGCCGAGAGCGGCATTGCCGTCGGCCCTGCGGGGGAAGTGATGCAGGATGAGGTGCTCGACTTCAACCGCGTGATGCAGGCGCTGCAAACGTATATGCAGTGGGCGGCGCGGCTGTATGTGAACACCATGAACGTCATTCACTATATGCACGATAAATATGCCTATGAGGCGTCGCAGATGGCGCTGCACGACACGGCGGTGCATCGATTCATGGCGTTCGGCGTGGCGGGGCTTTCGGTCATCACCGACAGCCTTTCCGCCATCCGCTATGCTGCCGTGAAGCCGATCCGCAACGAGGCGGGCTATATCGTGGACTTCGAAACGGTCGGCGATTTTCCGAAGTTCGGCAACGACGACGACCGCGTGGACAGCATCGCCTGTGCCCTCACGGAAGCGTTTCTCGGCGAGCTGCGCAAAACGCCTGCCTATCGCGGCGCGGAGCACACGCTGTCGGTGCTGACGATCACCTCGAACGTGATGTACGGCAAAAACACCGGCGCGACCCCCGACGGCAGAAAAGCGGGTGCGCCTTTTGCGCCCGGTGCGAACCCGATGCACAACCGCGAGGAAAACGGAGCGCTGGCGTCGCTCAATTCGGTGGCAAAGCTGTCGTATGACACCTGTCGCGACGGCATTTCCAACACCTTTTCCATCACCCCCGCCACCCTCGGCAGAAATGAGACGGAGCGGGTGGACAATCTCTGCGCCATCCTTGACGGCTATTTCGGCAAGGGCGCGCACCACATCAACGTCAATGTGCTGCAGCGGGAAACGCTGCTGAAAGCCTATGAAGACCCCGAGGCGTTCCCGAATCTCACCATCCGCGTATCCGGCTATGCCGTGAATTTCCACAAGCTGTCCAAAGAGCAGCAGCGCGAGGTCATCAGCCGCACGTTCCACGAGGTGCTGTGATGACGGGACGGGTGAATGCGCTGCAAAGTCTCGGCACGCTGGACGGGCCGGGGGTGCGGTTCGTGGTGTTTTTGCAGGGGTGTCCGCTGCGCTGCGCCTGCTGCCACAATCCCGAAACATGGGAGAAAGACGGCGGCACGCGCAACACGCCGGAAGAACTTTTTGCAAAGGTTCTGCGCTTTCGCGGCTATTTCGGGGAAAACGGCGGGGTGACGCTGTCGGGCGGCGAGCCGCTTCTGCAGCGCGATTTTGCGGCGGCGTTTTTCCGCCTGTGCCGCGAAAACGGGATCGGCACCTGTCTGGACACGTCGGGTTGTCTGCCCGGCGGCGAGGTGCTGGAATATACGGACTATTGCCTTTTGGACATCAAGTATACAAACGATGCGGACTATCGTCGCTTTGTCGGCTGCGGCATGGACGCGCCGCTTGGCTTTCTTGACGAGCTGGACGCGCGAAAGGTTCCGACCCGCCTGCGGCAGGTCATCATTCCCGCCGTCAACGACACGGCGGAAAATGTGCGAGCGCTGGCAAAACTTGCTGCCGCGCACCCCTGCGTGCGGGAAACGGAGCTTTTGCCGTTTCGCAAGCTGTGCAGGGAAAAATATGCCCGTCTCGGCATCACCTTTCCCTTTGCCGATCTGCCCGAGCCGACGGCGGAAAAGATGGAACAACTGAAAGCGCTGCTGTGATTCTCACAGCAGCGCTTAGACTGTCAAAAAAGTCCGCAGGACGCAAAAGCACATGTCGACGAAAAAGAATAAGCAAAGGGTTTAGCAAGTAAGAGGGGCGTTTCTTTGAAACGCTCGCTTTTGCTGTCTGCGTCAACCGCCCCCTAACGTATTGGGATACGTTAGGGGGCGGTTTTCTTGCCCCTGCGGTTTTCAGACAGTCTCACAGTGTGTGCAGATTCTTTGTTGCGGCTTTCATTTGTCGGCGTTGGCAGCGTGAAATTCGTTGATGAGACTTTGAAGCAGCGCTATCTGACTGTCCGTCAGCCCGTCCACGCGGATGGTCTTGTCGGTGTCCATCCCCAAAAGATAGTCGGTGGAGACATGAAATTCCTTTGCGTATTTCACGAGCATGTCGAGACTCACCGGTCTTGCATCGGTCTCATAAGCGGAAATGATAGATTTTTTCACCCATAAGCGCCCTGCCAGCTGCGCCTGTGTTAAATTTTTTGAAAGCCGCAGCTCCTTGGCAATTTCAGAAAAGTCCCGCATTTTGTGTCTTCCTTTCCACAGATATAGAACTATAATAACAAGCTTGTTTCTATTATTGTGGAATTTAATATTGACTTTCGTGGATTTATTATGTATTATAGTGAAAAAGGGGGAATACAAATGCGACATTTTTTGATGGGAATTTTGGCTTTGACGGTGTGTCTGTGCCTTTTGGCGGGGTGCGGCAGTGCTGCACGCTATACCGGCGGCGGGTATACACCGGCGACAACGGCAGCAACAACGGCGGAAGAGGAAATATCCCTGTGCGGAACATGGAAACTGAACAGCACAGATGTGACCTTTGCGAGCGCGATAGTGGGGAACAGTTTTTTGACACTGAGCGGTGCTAACGTTGACGCTTTAGATGAAGATGAAACCGGAACTCTTCGCTATATGTTTGAAAAGGACAAGATCACCGTGGATATGATGACGCCGGTTGTCAAAAAATTCTGCGACGGTTTGGTGCTGAGCTTTGATGAACGCGATACCGTCAGTGTAACAGTCGATCCCGAGGCCTGCAGAGCCTGTTTTAAGGATGCAACCGATATTTTTTTTGATGCAATAGATAAGCTGTCTGAGATGGAGTTGGCAGAGCTTTTCGATGCTTCGGTTGAAGAATTACAGAAAAAAGATGCAGATGCTGCTAAGCAGCTGGGGGAAAGTATGCGGTCAATTTCTCAGAAAAGCGTTGAAGCTATGACAGCAGAAAGCATAGCCAAGACCTATGAATATGCCACGTTGAATGCAAACGGTATGATAGAATTCCCTGCTGTTTCGTACAGCCAAAACGGGAAATATGCAACAATCAAAGATGAAAAGTGCAGTGCCGTGCGCAACATTAAGGTTGTAAAAGCGGGCAGCGGTGCCAGGATCACGGACGCCACTATAGATATCGGCGGAGAAGTGGAGCAGTTCTCTGCAACGCTTATTTTGGAAAAAGGGATGCGGCTAGAAAGGGTGTCTGCATAAGAAAAAGGGCGAGCGGAAAACAAGGTTTTCCGCTTGCCCTTTTATAATTTACTTATTGCACACTTTTTCCGCCGTCGACGAAGATGCTTTGTCCGGTGATATAGCGCCCCGCGTCGGAGCAGAGCAGGCGGACGATGCCGGTGCAGTCCTCGGGCTTGCCGTAGAAGCCGAGGGGGATGCTGTTTGTCACCTTCTCGGCATAAGCCGGGTCGGAAAGCGCCTTTATGTTGCGATCGGTGTAGATAACGCCGGGGGCGACGTTGTTGACCGTGATGCCGAAAGGCGCCAGCTGAAGCGAGAGCGAGCGCACCATGTTGGTTTGTGCCGCTTTGCTTGCGGAATACACCAGCATATCGGGGTGCGGTTTGGCTTCCTGCACCGAGCCGACAGTGATGATCCTGCCGCTGTTTTGGGCTTTCATGTGCGGCACTGCCGCCTGTATGAGCAGCAGGGAGGAGACGAAGTTGCAGTTTAACTGCTGCGTGCAGCGGTCAAGGGAAATATCTTCCCACTTCTCGCGATATTGCAGCGAGGCGTTGAGCACCAGCACGTCGATGTCGCCCATGCCCTTTGCCAGTGCGGCAGTCTCGGCGGCGTTGCAGAGGTCGGCTTTGAAAATTTCCGCCGTGCCGCCGTTTTGTTCGATCATGGCTTTTGTCTCCTCGGCTTTTGCGAGGTTTCCCGCGCAGTGGACGAGGACGTGAAAGCCGTCCTTTGCGAGCGCGACGGCGATGGCTTTGCCGATGCCGCGCGAAGAACCGGTGATGAGCGCGCGTTTTTTGTCCATACAGATGCCCCCTTACAGAATGACGGTCTTGCCGATCGCGTCGCTGCGATGGATGCCGAAGACAAACGGCGTGCCGTTTGCCTTGGCGGTATAGTCGCCGTAAAATCCGCGCAGATCGGCACAGCCGTTTTCGTCCGTTGTCACGGTCAGCTTTGTGCACCATTCCTCATGGAAAAGGTGATAGAGCGTGTCTGCTGCGGGCTTCGGGGTGAAGTCGCGACGGAAAAGCCCGCCGCGGCAGTCGTTTTCGCGCCATGCACCGTTTGGCGCATTCCACGCCGTTCCCTCGACCGTGTTCCAATAGACGACCGTTTCCATCTGCGGGATCGAGAACCAAAGGGTGTAGAGATACTTGAGAATTTCCGCTTGCAGTTCCTCCGCCTCGTCGCCCGTGCCGACGGTGGGGACGGTGACCTCGGTGATTTCGAGCGGCTTTCCGAATGAGGACAGCACGTCCATCGCCTTTATCTGCTTTACGGGATCCATCCACCGCAGCTTGTCGTCGATGTCTTCTTCCTGCGGACAGGTAGCGCCGCAGAAGATGTGATTTTGAATACCGATCTTGTCGACCGATGCGCCGCGCGCGATTGCGCGATCCAGCATCAGAATGTAGGGGTCACGGTAGTCCGCCGCCGCGATGAACGGCACACGGCAGCCCTCGTTGAACACCAGCTTTGACTGCGGGAAATGCTTGCGTGCAAGGGCGAACGCCCATTCGACGATGTCCTTGTCCGCACAAAGCACCGACTGGGTCTTCCAATATTGCTCCTCGAGCATTTCGTTGACGACCTCTACCTCGTAAAGGCAGTCGCCATAGCGCGCGGCGATTTCGGCAAACCGCTTTTCATACAGCCGCCGCATGGCGTCTGCGTCGGTTTTCGGTAGCCAGTCGGGGATCCACTTGTCATAGAAAAGGCAGTGCAGCTTCGGCGCGATGCCGTGCTCCCTGCAATAGTCCACGCAGAGATCGGGCGCGGGACGGCGGGCGACCTTTTCGCTGTCTGCGGCATAGCGCGGGTGTCCCTCTTTCGGCTCGATGCCGTTCCAATAAAACGGGACGGTGGCAAGATTGAAATAGCGGTGAAAAAGAGCGCGATAGGCGGCGTTTTCTGCGTCGGTCGGAAATTCGTCGAGCATGAAGATGTTCGCACCGTATTTGAAATCGTGCGTCTCCTGCCGCACCTCAACGGTCACGCCCGCAAGGGGCTTGCCGTCGCGGTCGGTGAGCTTCAGGCGAAAACCCCCTTTGCGGTATTTTTCGATGTTCGGACGGATGCGCTCGTTATACAGCGCTTCCTGTTCGAGAAAGGGGGAAAGACATTTTTCGCGTATTTCTGCATTTGTCATGAGTAACACTCCTTTTGCCCCTGCGGGCGGGTTTCACAGGGCGGTCTGCGTGTCGGTCGGATCGCCGTTTCGCGCCAGATCATATTCCTTTGACCAGTCGAGGTCACGATAGGCTTCGCCGCGCGGGTCGGTTTTGATCCAGTCGAGCAGCAGATCCAGCATGTCCTCGCTCCAGGTATTTTTGTCGATCTGCGCGGTGGTAAATCGCCCCTGACAGATCATTTCAAACCCGAAATCGTCCTTCACGTGCGTTTTGGCAGCGCCCTCGACCACATCGGCGACAAGGTGCGACGGAATGAACAGCACACCGCCGCCTGCGCCGAACACGACATCGCCCGGCAGGCACACCGCACCGCCGAAAGCGGTGATATCGTTCCAGTCCTTCATCACGAATTCGCGGATGGGGGTGGGGTCGATGCCGCGATAATAGACCTGCACATCCGGCACCTTCTTCATCTGCTCCACATCGCGCACGCCGCCCCAAACGACCGCGCCGCCTGTTTTGGTGCGGTTGTGCAGTGCGGTGGTGAGGTTGCCGCCGAGGAAGGTGCCCTTGTATATTTTATCATACATATCGCAAACGACAACATCGCGTTCATACAAATGGTCGATGACCCACTGGTTATAGTTGCCGACAAGCCCGTCCTCGGCGCCTCTGCCGAATTGCACGTCGTGCAGATCGGGGCGGGTCGGGCAATAGGTGCAGGTGACAGCTCTGCCGACGAGCTTTCTGCCGTCGTCGTGCAGAGCGTGAAGCGGCGCTTCCCCACCGCCGACGAACTGGTGCTCATAGCCCAGCACGAAGATCGGTTTCCACACCTCTTCGAGCGTCATGCCGCAGAGCGCATCAAGATATTTGTCCGCAACCTTCGGTCTGCCGTCGGGCAGCCGCTCGCCTTTCCAAAGCGGGGTCAGGGCGATGATGGTATCTCTGTCGTTAAAATGCATTTTCCCCACCTGCTTACAGTTCAATTTTCAGATTTCTGTCGGCAGTCTTGCCGAGATCGACGGAAACTTCTTTGTCGATGCCGTCGCCTTTGATGTGCAGACGGTACTTCCCGAAAAAGCCGCGAAATGCCGCCGTGCCGTTTTCGGCGGGCGTGCTGCCTTCGGTGTGCCATTCCTCGTTTATGAGACGGTCAAGGACCTTATATGCCGCTTTCGGCGTGCCGTTACGCACCAGTCCGCCATTGGGCAGGTTTTCACTCGCCGCGTTGCGCTGCTTGTCGCACATGATGCCGTTGTCGTCCAGGTTCCACCAGAAGATGCCCGACATGGCGGCATGGGAGAAGCAGACGCGATAGAGCCGTTCGGCGGCAAGCGCCTGCGTTTCCTCGTCGGCGCAGGAAAGCCCGATCTCCGAGAGGACAAGAGGTCTACCGAAACTGCCGTAGGTATCGAGCAGTCTGTAGAGCCGTTCGGATTGAAACACGTTTTTGTAGTACGGCTCGTCCTCAACGTGGCACTGCAGCCCGATGCGGTCGATCTTCAGCCCTTTTTTGAGCAGCTTTTCAAGCAGAAGATAATAGCCGCCGAAAACGCCGCGAAATTCGCCGAACGCTGCGCCGGTCGCTTCGTTGAGAATGAGCGTGTTGTCGGGGAAACAGCGTTTTCCGAGCGCGAAGATCTGCTCGATGTAGTCATCGGGCGGGAACACACATTTCCAGCCGTTTTCCCTGTATTCAAACAGCTGGTCAAACAGCCGCGACGGCTCGTTAACGCAGTCGAAAACGGGGATTTTGTCGGCATATCTTGCGGCAATTTCCGCAAAGCGCTTTTCAATGAGCGGATAAAGCTCGTCCCACTTTTCGGGCAGCCACCGCGGAATGAACTCCTGCCAAAAAAGCGGATGTCCCTTCATCGCCACGCCGTTTTCGCGGCAAAACGCCGCGACCCTGTCGGCAGGCGGACGGCGATAGACGTCGTTTGCGGTGTCCGCCGCATAGCGCAGATACCCTTTTTCCGGCTCTGTTCCCTCCCAATAGAGCGGGACGACCGCTGTGTTGAACAGGCGCAGCCACTGCGCATAATATGTGTCCTGCTGTGCCTTTTCGTCATATTGCTCGAGCATGAAAAGGTTGCAACCGAAATCGAAGTCGTGCCTTTCGAGGACATAGGTGACGGTGTAGTTTTCAAGCGGTTTCCCGTTTTTTTGCACCGAAACCGCAAAGTCGCCTTTGCGGTTTTTCTCGATTTCCGCCGGGTAGCGGTCTTCAAAATAGGCGATGCTTTCTTTGAGGGCGTTTTTTATGTAAGACATATTTCTCAGCTCCAAATTCTGTCGTTGGAAAATTCCTTGTTCCATTCGTCGGTCGGTTCGAAATAGCCGGGGATCTGCGGGTTTATGTGCGCTCTGATCATTTCCTCGTTGAGGTCGTCAAAGCCGAGACCGGGCTTTTCGGGAACGGTGATGAAGCCGTTTTCGAAAAGCGGGTTTTTGATGCCTGTGACGATGTCCGCCCACCACGGCACATCCACCGAGTGGAATTCGAGTGCAAGACAGTTGTGCATCGCGGCGGCAGTGTGCACGGCGGCGAGACAGGCGACAGGGCTTTCCGCCATGTGCACCGCCACGGCGACGCCGTTTTCGTCGGCGATGTCCGCGATCTTTTTCAGTTCCAGCGCGCCGCCGCAGGTGAGAATGTCGGGATGGATGACCGACACGCCGCCCGCTTTGATGAGCGTTGCGAAACCCTCTTTGAGATAGATGTCCTCGCCTGTGCAGATCGGGACGGCGGTGCTGTTTTTGAGACGCACATATTGATCGGTGTACATCCACGGCACCATGTCCTCAAGCCACGCCAGGTTATACGGCTCCATGCGTTTGGCAAAGCGGATGCAGTCCTCAACACACACATGCCCGAAGTGGTCGATCGCCAGCGGCACCTCATAGCCGATGACCTCTCTGACCTCTTTCACATAGTTTTCGAGAAAGTCAAGTCCCTTTTCGGTCAGATGAATGCCGGTGAAGGGGTGGGCGGTGGTGACGATGTCATAGCTTTTCTGCGAGCGCACCATGTCCGCTGTGACCGAGCCGCCCTGCACATTGAGGATGTGCGGGGCATAGGTCTTCATGTCGTCGATGAAGCCGAGCGGGGTGTTGATCGTGCCCGGCTCGTCAAGAAGCAGCCCGATGCCGAGATCCATTTTGAGGAACGTAAAGCCCATGTCCATGCGCTTTTTGAGCGCAAGCCCCATGTCGTGTCCCGTATGTTTGCCGTCCACGTCGGTGTCGCAATAGACCCGCACGCGGTCGCGGAATTTGCCGCCGAGCAGCTGATAGAGCGGCACACCGTATGCCTTGCCCGCGAGATCCCACAGGGCGATCTCGATGCCGGACACACCGCCGCCCTGACGGGACGGACCGCCGAACTGCTTTATCTTGCGAAAAATTTTGTCCACATTGCAGGGGTTTTCGCCGAGAATGCGGCTTTTGAGCATCAGGGCATAGGTCTTGCTGGAAGCATCGCGCACCTCGCCGAAGCCGGAGATGCCCTGGTTTGTGTCGATGCGCAGGATGGTGCAGCGCTTGGGCGCGCCATCGATGTCCACAAAGCGCATGTCCGTGATGCGCAGATCGGACGGGGAAGAACAGATATTCATGACGATTTCCTCTCCTGAAAGAATTGACTTTCCGCTTGTACAATGCTATTCTAGAAGAAATCGGCAATCTTTTCATCAAGTATATTACGCAATTTGCAAAGGATATTACGATGGTAGAGGATATCGGCGCGTTGACCGAGAGCGGCGAGAGCCTGCTGAAAATGTGGCGGGTGACGCTTTCGTCCTTCAAGCGGGTGCTGCAGCGCCACAGCCACACCCGCTTTGAGATCACGGTGGTGGAAAAGGGCGCGGGCAGCTATACGACCGCGGCGGGCGTTTTGCCCATGCGGGCGGGGGATGTGTTCGTGTTTGCGTGCAACGAGCCGCACTGCATCACGGCGGTCGAGGACGAGGGGCTGTGCATCGTCAATCTGCACTTTGAGCCGCGCTATCTTTGGGGCAGAGCGGGCGACTCACTGAGCGAACGGCATCTCAATTTCTGCTTTGCGCACGCACCCGATTTTTCCAGCCGCATTGCGGCAGAGAACGCCGCAGCGCTGCGCACCCTGCACGGGGAGATTGCAGAGGAACTGCGGGAAAAGCGGGATGAATATGCGCTTGCGGTGAAGTCGATTTTGAATTTGCTGCTCATAACGCTCATCCGCGAACACGGCTATGCCGCCGCGGACGGCGACAGCGCGGGCGTGCGGGGCATGCTGCGCGCGATGGACTATATCGATCGGCACCTTTGCGAAAAGCTGACGCTTGCGGACATCGCGGCGCAGGCGGGGTGCAGCCCGACCTATTTTTCGGCGCTTTTCAGGCGCTATAACACCGTGTCCCTTTGGGAATATATCACAACAAGGCGGGTGGAGCAGGCGGTGCGGCGCATCTGCGCGCCGGATTTTTCGGAAACCATGCTGTCCGTGGCGCTCGGCTGCGGCTTCAACAGCACGGCGAGCTTCAACCGCGCCTTTCGGCAATGCACCGGCATGACGCCGTCAGAGTACAGACACGCTGGAAACATCCTGCTGCATTGAGAGGAGAAGGCATATGATCACTCTGAAAAACGAAAGAATCACCCTGTCCATCGCCGAGACGGGCGCGGAAATGCGCCGCATGACGTTCGACGGCAAGGACGTGCTGTGGAGCGGCGATCCCGCCGTCTGGTCGGGGGTCGCGCCGCTGATGTTCCCGTTCTGCGGCGGCACACCGCACGGCGAATACAGCTATAAGGGCGTCACCTACCCGATGGAAAAGCACGGCTTTGCCAGATTTCGGGAGTTTGCCGTCGAGGATAAGGGCGACAGCTTTGCCACCTTTGTCCAGACCTCGTCCGATGAGACGAAAAAGAAATATCCGTGGGACTATACCCTGCGGATAAACTACCGTCTGCACGGCAGACAGGTGGACATCACCTACACGGTGACAAACGATGCGGACAGCACCATGCTTTTTGCCATCGGCTCGCACGAGGCATATGCCTGCCCCGAGGGCATCGAGGACTATGACATCGTTTTCGAAAAGCCGGAGACGCTTTTTGCCTATCCGCTCACAGGAAATCTCCTGGAGCGCACGCCGGTGCAGATGTTAAAGGATGCGCGGGTGTTCCCGCTGTATGACAAATATTTTGCGGTGGACGCGCTGGTGTTCAAGGATCTGCGCTCCCGCGAGGCAACGCTCAGACACCGTGCGACGGGCAGAGCGGTGACGGTGCGGTTTGACACCGACTATTTCCTTTTGTGGCACAAGCACGGCGCGCCGTATATGTGCATGGAGCCCTGGGGCGGCATCCCGAGCTTTGTGGACGAGCCGCAGACGCTGGAAACGCGCGAGGGCATGACGCGGCTCGCGGCGGGCGAGACGTTTGTGCGCACACATTCCATCCTGCTGTAAGTAATAGCAAAAAATGCGGAGACAGCTTTCTGTCTCCGCGTTTTTTTGTTATCTTACGCCGCCGCCCGAGCCACCACCGGAAAATCCGCCGCCGCCTCCGAAGGATGCGCTGCCACCGCCGCCGGAATTGCGCGCGGCAACCTCGTTTTCACGGGTGCGCATGGAAGCATACATCCCGTGATAGCAGCCGATGACAAACGGCAGATCGCTGTCGTATTGCTCGATGGCGGGCAGCTGCGCGGGACAGAGCTTTTTGAGCTGTTCGATCACCGTGCCCGCCACGCCGAACAGCATCGCATAAACAAGCATTTCCTGCCACACGGGCGCTTCGGAAATTTCCCGTTCGGCAATGAGCGAGAAATCCCGCAGATATTGCCGATAGCCCGTCACCTCGCCGAGCTTTTGTTTGCCCTCTGCGGTCAGTCCGCCGAGGGTGTGCGGCTTGTTTTTGGCGTGTGACTCGGTCTTTTTGAAGCAGTGCCGCTCGGTGAAATAGCGATGTCCCTCGCTTGCCGCCGCATCCAAAAGCCGCCGCAGCGGCTTTTCGTGCTTGCTGCAATAGGTCTTCAGTTCCTTTTCGGAAAGCACGCCGTCGCTGCCGGCGGCATGCTGCAGAACGGAAAAGAGCTTTTGCTTGAACATATCGTCCTGCGGTTCTTTCACGAGCCGCAGGGCTTTTTTCGTTTTTTCGCCGCCCATTGCGCCGACCGACACGGTCTTTTCCACCGCCAGCTCGCCGTCGACGACCATGCGCAGCATCAGCGCGCCGATGAACGTTTCTTCCTTGCAGAGACGGAAAAGCGTTGCGAGATGCGCCGCGGCGGCAAGGTCGTTGTCACAGGGAGGGTCGCGCCAATAGCCGAACTTTTTCGCAAAGTGTTTGAGCCGCAGGCGGTTGACGATGCTGACGGTGAGCGCTGTCAGCAAAACGACGACAAAAAGCAAAAGGCACAAAACGGCAATAATGCCTGCGCCGTCGTCGTCACCGTCGTCATAGCCGTAGTCGCTGCCCTCGAGGGCGCGGCGCTTCACCGCGGCAAATGTGCCGTCCGCCGTGCGGTCGGGGTGCAGGACGCCCTTTTGCAGCTCCACCATGAGCGTCATGTGGTTTTCTTCCTTGATCGGCGACGCGGTGGAGGCGGCGATACCGCCGTTTTCAAAGCGGATGTCGCCGTCATAGCCGAATGCCCAAATGCTGCAGGCGTCGTGCGTGACGGGCGTGCCGTCCGCAAGACGCATGGAGAGGCGCACATTGGTGGGAGTGACATTCAGCTTGTCGTTCACAAAGCGGAAAAGCGTGCCGTCGGTGTCCTCATAGGCGTTGAACATATGGTGCACGGTGTAGGTCACCGTGTAGATGTTTTCGCCGTAGCGCGAGATGCCGAAGCAGATCTCATAGCCGCTGTCGGTGGGCAGAAGCCCGCAGCGATAGGCTTTTTCCTCAAAGCTGCGGTCGGTGTCCCAGCCGTCCTCGGTTTCATAGACGCGCTCTGTGTCCCGCACCGAAAGGTCGGTCAGCGTCAGATAGCCGTTTGTGGAAAACGGCATATAAAACTCCGTGCCGTTGTCGGCTGCGGTCTTCCACACCTGCGACACAACGGCGCTGCCGTCGTCGTTCACGGTGACGGTGATGTCCATGTCCGTGATCTGTGCCGCCAGCGACGGCACAGACAGGGAGAAAAGCAGCAGGACGGTGAGAAAAAGGCAAAGAAATTTTTTCATGATCCTTATTTCATCTCGGGCCGCGCGGTTTTGTCCTCTTCGGTCTTGAGATATTCCCGTGCCGAGAAGTGCAGCATGCCGGCGATGAGCGAGGTGGGGAACATGCGCACGGCGCGGTTGAGCTTCGTGACGCAGTCGTTATAGACCAGCCGCGCGCTGCGCAGTGAGCCTTCATAGCGCTCGACGGCGCCCATCGCCTGTTTGTAGTTTTCGGCGGAACGCAGCGCGGGATATTGCTCTGCGACGGCGTTAATTCTGCCGAGCGCGTCGGTGATGACGTTTTCCTGCGCCGCGACATCCGCCGCCGTCGAATTGGCGGTGATGACCGTGCGGCGGGCGCGGACGGTTTCGAGCAGCGTTTCCGATTCGTGCACGTCATAGCCCTTGATAAGCTCTAAAAGCCCCGTCAAAGCGTCAAAGCGCGCGGTGAGCTGCACGCCGATCTGGCTCATGGCGTTGTTGATGTTTTCGTCCATGGCGACAAGGCGGCGCTGGCTCGAAATGAGCCAAAGAATGATGAGCACAATGACAACACAAATGATAATGACAGCGAGTTCCATAGAATCGCTCCTTTTCAAAATAATAGTACTGCTAAAGAGTATATACTATATCGTCATTTTTTGCAACCTGCTTTTTCGGTATGCATAACCGTTAAACCGAGCGGCAAGACTAACGGCAAAGGAGTGATTGTTTTATGAAAAAACTGACAGCGATAGTATTTGCGGCGATTCTGCTGCTATGCATGACAGCAGGCTGCGGCAAGAGCGACAAAACTGCCGGCGTTTATTATCTCAATTTCAAGCCCGAACAAAAGGCGGCGTGGGAAGCGCTTGCCAAAAGCTATACAAACGAAACGGGCGTTGAGGTGACGGTGGTGACGGCGGCGTCGGGCACCTATGAGGACACGCTGTCCGCCGAGATCGTGAAGGACAACCCGCCGACACTGTTCCAGGTCAACGGTCCTGTCGGGCTGGAGCACTGGAAGGACTATTGCTATGACCTTTCGGACAGCGCGGTATATAACCAGCTTACAAACAAGGACTTTGCGCTCAAGGAGGGCGACAAGGTCGCGGGCGTTGCCTATGTGCTGGAGACCTATGGCATCATTTATAACAAAACGCTTTTGAACAAGTATTTTGCGTCGGACTTTTCTTCCGTGAAGACGATCGAGGCGCTGAACAATTTTGCGGCGCTTTCCAAGGTCGCGACCGAGATCCGGGCACACAAGGACGCGCTCGGCGTCAAGGGCGCGTTCACCTCGGCGGGCATGACCGACTCCTCGGACTGGCGCTTTAAGACGCATCTTGCGAATGTGCCGCTTTATTATGAATACCGCGACCGCAGCATCACCGCCGCAAAATCCGTGGACGGGGCATATCTTGACAATTTCCGTCAGATCTGGGATCTCTATCTCAACAATGCGACCTGCGCCCCCGCCGAGATCGGCGCGAAAACGGGCGACGATGCCGCGGCGGAGTTTGCAAACGGACAGGCAGTCTTTTATCAGAACGGCACCTGGAGCTATGACAGTGTGACCGCAGGAAACCTCACTGCCGCCGACATCGGCATGCTGCCCATCTATATCGGCGTCAAGGGTGAGGAGGAGCAGGGACTTTGCACCGGCTCGGAGAACTACTGGTGTGTCAACAGCGAAGCAAGAAAGCAGGATATCGAGGCGACGCTCAAATTCCTTGAATGGGTCGTGACAAGCGACGAGGGGACGACGGCGCTCGCGGACAAAATGGGCTTTTCCGCACCGTTCAAGGCGGCAAAGGCTTCAAAAAATCCGCTTGTCAGCATCGCCGAGGACTATGTGAAGGCGGGCAAAACGCCCGTTTCCTGGAACTTTGCCACCATGCCGTCGGAGAATTGGAAAAGCGGCGTGGGCGCGGCGATGCTGTCTTATGCACAGGGCGGCATGACCGACGCGCTGTGGAAAAATGTCGAGGTGGCATTTGTGACCGGCTGGAAGACCGAATACGACAAAAATCATTGACCGGAGCGTGACTTTGCGGTGTACAGATCACTGAAAAAATGGTTTCCCCTTTTCCTGCTGCCGACGCTTGTTGCGTTTCTTCTGAGCTTTGTCGTGCCGTTTGTTTATGGCGTCATTTTCTCCTTTTGCGAATTTCAGACGCTGACGAAATTCCGTTTTGTGGGACTGGACAATTTCCGGCGGGTGCTGTTTTCGGGACAGTATAATTTTTGGCAGTCGCTGGGCTTCACGGTGATCTTTGCGTTTTTGTCGGTAGCCATTATCAATATATGCGCGTTTTTCCTTGCTTACGCCCTCACCCGCAACATTCCGGGCAGGAACGTCTATCGTACGGTATTTTTCATGCCGAACCTCATCGGCGGTATCGTGCTCGGCTATGTGTGGAAGATGGTGCTGAACTATGGCGTTTTGCTGCCGCTTTTCGGCAAGGATCTCAGCTACAGCAGCACCTTCGGCTTCTTCGGACTGCTTGCGGTTTTGTGCTGGCAGCAGATCGGCTATATGATGATCATTTATATCGCGGGTCTGCAGGCGGTGCCCGACAGCCTCATCGAGGCGGCAAAGATCGACGGCGCGACCGGCTGGCAGACGCTGCGGCGTGTCACCGTTCCCATGGTGATGCCGTCGGTCACCATCTGCCTTTTTCTGTCCATCACCAACTCCTTTAAGCTGTATGATCAGAACCTGTCGCTGACGGCGGGGCTGCCCGCCGTCACCGATGCAGGCGGCATCACGCACAAAATGACGCAGCTTTTGGCGCTGTGCATCAGCGATACCTACGGCAACAGCGCCCGTGCACACGGCACGGCGCAGGCGATGGCGGTCGTGTTCTTCCTCATCGTTGCCGCCATTTCGCTGACCCAGCTTTCCATCACACACAGGCGGGAGGTGCAGCAATGAAAGAAATGCCTGTGCGCTGTCTGCACCGCGTGGCATCGGTGCTGTTTGCGGTGTTTTGCGTTGTCTATGCGCTGCCGCTTATCACGGTGGTGTATAATGCGTTCAAAACAAAAGAGGGCATCGTCGGCAGCTTCTTTTCTCTGCCGAACCGCGAGACGTTTGCGGGACTTTCGAATTTCACACGCGGCATCGCGGAGATCGCCATTTTGAAGTCTGCGGGCTACAGCGTCATCATCACCGTTTTGTCGGTGCTGCTCATTTTGGTGTGTACGTCCATGTGTGCGTGGTATATCACCCGCGTGGCGTCAAAATTCTGCCGTGCGTTTTACTTTGCGTGCGTGTTTTCCATGGCGGTGCCGTTTCAGATGGTGATGTTCACGCTCTCCATGGTGGCAAACCGCTTTCGGCTCACCTCACCGTTTACTATCCCCATTGTCTATCTCGGCTTCGGCGCGGGGCTTGCCGTTTTCATGTTCGCGGGCTTTGTCAAGGGCATCCCGCTGGAGATCGAGGAAGCGGCGACCATCGACGGCTGCTCGCCGCCGGGGGTGTTTTTCCGCATCGTGCTGCCCGTGATGCAGCCGACCTATATCTCGGTGGCGATCCTGGAGACGATGTGGGTGTGGAACGACTATCTTTTGCCGTATCTTGTTCTCGACAAAACGCGCGGCTTTGAGACCATCCCCATCGCCATCCAAAAGGCGGTCAAGGACAGCTACGGCACGGTGGACACGGGCGTGAACATGGCGCTTTTGGTGCTGGCGATTTTGCCGGTCATCGTGTTCTATGCGCTGTGTCAGAAGCATATCGTCAAGGGTGTCATGGCGGGCGCCGTGAAAGGATAGGAGGAGAGCTATGCGCAAAAGCGGCATTTTGCTGCCGGTGTTTTCCCTGCCGTCGCCGCACGGCATCGGCACGTTCGGAAAAGCGGCGCTGCGGTTTGTGGACTTTTTGAAGGCGGCGGGGCAGCGATATTGGCAGATTCTGCCGCTGCACCCGACGGGGTTCGGCGACTCGCCGTATCAGTGCTTTTCCTCTTTTGCGGGCAACCCCTATTTTATCGATCTCGACATTCTGTGTGACGAGGGGCTTTTGACGGCAGAGGAGATAAACGCGGCAAATCTCGGTTCCGATACGGGACGCATAGACTACGGGCGGCAGTATGCCCGCCGTTTTCCGCTTTTCAGAAAGGCGTTTTCCCGCTTTGTGCCGGGGGCGGCGTTTGCCGCCTTTTGTGCTGCCCGGGAGAAATGGCTTTTGCCCTATGCGCGGTTCATGGCGCTGAAGACCGCAAACGGGGGCGCGGCGTGGTATACATGGAAAGAGAAAACGGCGGCGCCCGACGAGGTGCGGTTTTGGCAGTTTCTGCAATATCACTTTTTCGCGCAGTGGCAGGCGGTGAAGGACTATGCCAACGCGGTGGGTATCGACATCATCGGCGACATGCCGATGTATGTTGCGCACGACAGCGCCGACGTGTGGGCGGCAAGGGAGCAGTTTCTCCTGGACGAGCGGGGGATGCCGCTGCTGGTCGCGGGCTGCCCGCCCGACGCATTTTCCGTCGACGGTCAGCTGTGGGGCAACCCCATCTATAATTGGGACTGCATGGCGCGGCAGACGCCCGCCTTTTCGTGGTGGGGCGATCGGATGGCGCATGCGCTGCAATTGTATGACGTGGTGCGCATCGATCATTTTCGCGGCTTTGCGTCCTATTACACCATCCCCTTCGGCGAAAAGACCGCGCGGCGCGGCAAATGGCGAAAAGGCCCGGGCTTGGCGCTTTTCGACAGCCTCAAAAAGCGGTGCGGGGAGCTGCCGATCATGGCGGAGGATCTCGGCTTTCTGACGCCTGATGTGAGAGAGCTGCTGAAAGAGACGGGCTTTCCCGGCATGAAGGTGCTGCAGTTTGCCTTTGACAGCCGCGAGGACAGCGACTATCTGCCGCACAACTACGATCATCATTGCGTGGTCTATACCGGCACGCACGACAACGACACCGTTCTCGGCTGGGCAAAGACCGCTGCGCCCGTCGATGTGGCGTTTGCAAGGCGCTATCTGCATATGGCGGATGACGACAGACTCAACTGGAGCATGATGCGTGCGGCGGTCGCCTCGGTGGCGGACACGGCGATCCTCACCATGCAGGACATTTTGGGGCTTTCGAGCGAGGGACGGATCAACACCCCCGCCACCGACAGCGGCAACTGGACATGGCGCGTGGACGCAGGATGCCTCAATAGCCGGCTTGCCGGTATCCTGCGGGAAATGACGGCGCTCTATGGACGGACAAAGGAAGGAGTATAACATGAAAAAGGTGGCGATCGTCGGCGGCGGCGTTGCGGGGCTGACCGCCGGCATTTTTGCACTGAAAAACGGGCTTGCCTGCGACATCTATGAGAAAAACGCGGTGATGGGCGGCAACCTCACGGGCTGGCAGCGCGGCGGTTGTCACATCGACAACTGCATCCACTGGTTAAACGGCACGCAAAAGGGCACGCCTCTGCATGCGCTGTGGGAAGAGGTCGGCGCGCTGGATGCCACAGAGGTGGTGCAGCCCGCCGCGTTTTACACCTCGGAATATGACGGCAGGCGGCTGTCGCTTTGGCGCGATGCGGCGCGCACAAGACGGGAAATGATCCTCGTTTCCCCCGCCGACAGGCAGGAGATCGACCGCTTCATGGACGCGGTCGAAGCCGTTGCGAAAAAACCGCGCAATCTGGCGGGTATGTGGCTGCGCTATGGCGGGATGTCGCTTTCGACGCTCTCAAAGCGGTTTTTGCACCCGCTTTTGCGGCATTTCATGACCGATCTGCTCACCGGCGCGTTTTCGGCAGCGGGGCTGATCGTCGCCTATGCCGCGTTCATAAACGGCAACGCCGACATCCCGCGCGGCGGCTCGGCTGCCATGGCGCAGCGCATGGCGGCGCGGTTTGAGGC
>ERZ791927.1357-NODE-1357-length-19278-cov-6.195079_pt1 | contig 19278 bp, 12 predicted proteins | sample MGYA00510130_ERZ791927 | MGnify/ENA primary metagenome ERZ791927 (study PRJEB30046, sample SAMN00792055) | human gut metagenome | study: EMG produced TPA metagenomics assembly of the A metagenome-wide association study of gut microbiota in type 2...
GAGAACAATCCAACTACCAACGGGCGTGCCGTAGCGGCAGGCGACCATCTGCGCCAGTCCGCACGGTTCGCTCTGCGACGGCATCAGGAAGATGTCCGCCGCCGCATAGATCTTTCTCGCCAGCTCCGGCACAAAGCCCGCGCAATAGCAGAATTTCTCCGGATATTGCCCCTGTTTCTCGCGGAAGAAGGTTTCAAACGCCCAGTCGCCCGAGCCGAGCAGCACGATCTGCACATCCTCCTGCATCAGGCGGTCAAAGGCATAGCGCACCAAATCAAGTCCCTTGTGGGACACAAGGCGCGTCACCATGCCGATCATCGGCACATCGCCGCGCTGCGGCAGATGCAGCCGTTCCTGCAGCTTTTGCTTATTCTCCGCCTTGCCCGCCTTGACGGTTTCAGCGGTGTAGTGTGCAAACACATCGGGATCGGTCGCGGGATCATAGCTGTCGGTGTCGATGCCGTTGAGAATGCCCGACAGCTTCCACGAGCGCTCCCGCAAAATGCTGTCCAGTCCGTGCGCATACCACGGATCCAGGATCTCATGCGCATAGCTTTCGCTCACGGTCGTCACGCGGTCGGCGGTCTCGATCGCCCCCTTCATGAGGTTGACACACCCGTCGTGCTCCACGACCGAACGGTCATATTGCGGGATGCCGAACACATCCTCTAAGATCTCCATACCGTATTTGCCCTGATACTGGATGTTGTGGATGGTGAACACGGTCTTCATGTTCTGATACCACGGATCCTTGCCGTAGAACAGGGTGTAGTATACCGGCACCAGCGCCGTCTGCCAGTCGTTGGCATGAATGATGTCGGGCTGAAAGCCGATCGCGGGCAGCATCTCCAGCACGGCGCGGGAGAAGAACGCAAAGCGCTCTGCGTCGTCATAATGCCCATAGATGCCGTTTCTCTTGAAATAATACTGATTATCCAGCAGATAGTAGATCACACCGTTATGGTGCGCCTCGAAAATACCGCAATACTGCCGCCGCCACGACACGGGCACCGAAATACTGGTGATAAACTGCATCTCCGCCCGCAGCTCCTGCGGCACTGCCTCATACAGCGGCAGCACCACCCGACAGCCGACAAGCCGCTTGCGCATCGCTGCGGGCAGCGAGCCCGCAACATCCGCCAATCCGCCGGACGCGATAAACGGCAGCGCTTCGCTCGCCGCATATAAGACCTTCATACTGTCACCGTCCTTTTACACAATCGTTCCTTTTTCAATATAGATCGGATAGCTCTCCACGCCCTGCAGCGTGCGTCCGTTCTTCACCGCCACATTCTTGTCGGTAATGACATAGCGCAGCGTCGTGTTCTCTCCGATCGTCGCACCCTGCATGATCACACAGTTTTCCACCACCGCGTCTCTGCCGATGTCCACGTCACGGAAAATCACGGAGTTGCGCACCGTTCCGTTGACGATCGAGCCGTCGCCGATCAGGGAATTGGAGACGTCACTGTGCAGACCGTATTTTGCCGGCGCGCAGTCGCGCACCTTTGTATAGATCGGTCTGCCGGTCATGAACAGCGCTTCCCGCACCGACGGCTGCAGCAGCGCCATATTCGCGGCAAAATACCGTTCGGGCGAGCGGATCACCATGGTGTATTCCGTGATCTCATAGCCGAAGACCGCGATGTCCCGCACATGCCGCTGGAGCACATCCCGCTCGAAATGCATGAGATTTCTGCCGACGGCATCCTTCACCATCTGCAGAAGATACGCCTTGTTCATCACATACAGCCCGATCCCGAAGCAGCCGCTCGCCGTTTCGGACTGGTTGAACACGATATCGGTGATCCTGCCGCTGTCCTCCTGCCACACCATCATCTGACCGGTCGCGGCATGCAGCGTGTCCCGCACAAAGCCCAGCGTGACGTCCGCCCCGCTCTGCACATGTGTGCGGATCATTTTGTCGAGATCCATGTTGCACACCGTATAGCAGTCGGACAGCACCACGATGTCCTCTTTGGAATTCTGCAAAAACACCTGAATGTCGGCAAGGGAAGAAATGCGTCCCTCATAGAGATCATCGCTGCCGTGCGGCGGCAGATAGTAAAGTCCCTCGTTTTTGCGGGACAGATCCCAGGATTTTCCCGAACCGAGGTGATCCATCAGCGAAGTGTAATTCTTCTTCGTGATGACGCCGACCTTGGAGATGCCCGCGTTGACCATATTGGACAGTGCAAAATCAATGAGACGATAGCGCCCGCCGAACGGTGTCGAGCCGACCGAACGCTTCTCCGTCAGCTCACGCAGCGTGCCGTCCCCCATATTCGGGAACAGAAGTCCCATTGCCTGATTCTTATGCATAACTCACTCCGCTCCTTCCAGATCGGCTTCCACCATGGCTTTTGCCGGTACACTGACGCCCTTGCCGATGCGGATGTTCTCCGCGATCACGGCAACGCCCCAGTCCTCCAAATTCTTGCAGTCCTCCGGCCGCTCGCCGACCGTGGCATTTTCCTCAATGACGGTGTTCTCCGCCAGTATCGCATACTGGACGCACGCGCCGCGCTTGACATGCGTGCCGGGCATCAGGATGGAGTCGCGGATGACCGCCCCCTCCTCGACCGTCACACCGGAGAAAATGACAGAGAAATCGACCTTGCCCGCGATGTTGCTGCCCTCGGAGATCATGCTGTTCTGCACGGCGGCGCTGCCCGCGATATAGTGCGGCGGCAGACCCGCCGTGCGGGAATAGATGCGCCAGTTGGGATCGAGCAGATCGAGCGGCACATGCGGATTGAGCAGGTCCATGTTCGCTTCCCACAAGCTCTCGATCGTGCCGACGTCCTTCCAATAGCCGTCAAAGCGATAGGTGAACATCCGCTCGCCGCCTTTGAGCATGGCGGGAATGACGTTCTTGCCGAAATCGTTGGCGGAGTGAGGGTCCTGCTCGTCCGCTTCCAAATATTTTTTAAGCTCTTTCCAGTTGAACACATAAATGCCCATCGAAGCCAGATTGCTCTTGGGGTGCGCGGGCTTTTCCTCAAATTCATAGATCGACCCGTCGGGGTTGGTGTTGAGAATGCCGAAGCGGCTCGCTTCCGACATCTCCACCTCCAGCACCGCCACCGTGCAGGCAGCGCCGTTCTGCTTATGCTCCTCGATCATGTCCGCATAATTCATTTTATAGATATGATCGCCGGACAAAACCAGCACATATTCCGGATCATACCGTGCGATGAAATCCATGTTCTGATAAATGGCGTTTGCCGTGCCCTTATACCAGTCCGCACCCTTATGCCGCTGATACGGCGGCAGCACATGCACGCCCGCATCCAGGCGGTCAAGATCCCAGGGCTGTCCGGAGCCTATGTAGTCATTCAGCTCCAGCGGCTGGTACTGCGTCAGCACGCCGACCGTTTCAATGCCGGAATTGACGCAGTTGGACAGCGGAAAGTCGATGATGCGGTATTTCCCGCCGAACGGGACGGCGGGCTTGGCAATGCGGCGGGTGAGCGCATACAAACGGCTGCCCTGACCGCCTGCCAGCAGCATGGCAACGCATTCTTGTTTTCGGAACATAGCAGATCTTCCTTTCCCTTTGGGATTGTTTTATTTTTTATTGCGGGGATTGCGGCGAGTGAGCTTATAATACTGCGTCGAAAGCGGCGGCAGCGTGAGGGCGACCGATTGATCAAAGCCGTGCATCGGGATCTTTTCCGACTTCACGGCAGCGACGCCCTCGCCCGCACCACCGAACTCCACGGCGTCGGTGTCAAACACCGCCGTGTATCTGCCCGCCGTCGGCACGCCGATGCGATAGTTGTCGCGGCGCACGGGGGTGAAATTGCACACGACGATCAGCTCGTCGCCCTCACCGTCCATGCGGCGGAAGGCGATCACGCTGTTTTGGTTGTCGTCGCTGGAAATCCACGCAAAGCCGTGCCAGGAAAAATCGTCCCGCCACAAAGCGGCGCTGTCTTTATAGAAATGGTTGAGCGTGCGCACATAGTGGTGCAGCATGCGGTGCGCCTCATAGTCCAACAGCAGCCAGTCAAGCCCGTTTTCATAATCCCATTCCTTGAACTGTCCGAACTCACTGCCCATAAACAGCAGCTTTTTGCCGGGATGCGCCATCATATAGGCAAGGAATGTGCGCATGCCCGCAAACTTTTCCTCATAGGTGCCGGGCATCTTGTTGAGCAGCGACCCTTTCCCGTGCACCACTTCGTCGTGCGAGATGGGCAGGATGAAGTTCTCCGAAAAGGCATAGAAGAACGAGAACGTCAGGCAGTTGTGGTTGCCCTTTCTGAACAGCGGATCCATGGAGGTATACCGCAGCATATCATTCATCCAGCCCATGTTCCACTTATAGTTGAACCCAAGCCCGCCGTCGGCGGTCGGGCGGGACACCATCGGCCACGCCGTCGACTCCTCCGCGATCATCATGACATCGGGATGCGCGGCAAACACCGTCTCGTTGAGCTGCCGCAAAAAGTCGACCGCTTCGAGGTTTTCCCTGCCGCCGTAGCGGTTGGGAAGCCACTCGCCGTCCTTGCGATTATAGTCGAGATACAGCATCGACGCCACCGCATCCACCCGCAGCCCGTCCATGTGAAATTCTTCGAGCCAATACATGGCGTTGGAGATGAGAAAGCTCCTCACCTGCGGCTTGCCGTAGTCGAAAACCAGCGTGCCCCATTCCTTGTGCTCTCCCTTTCTGGGGTCGGCATATTCGAAAAGGGGCGTGCCGTCAAAGCGATAAAGTCCATAGGCATCCTTCGGAAAATGCGCGGGCACCCAGTCCATGATGACGCCGATCCCCGCCGCGTGGCAGCTCTCCACAAAGCCGCGCAGCTCATCGGGCGTGCCGTAGCGCGAGGTGGGCGCATAATAGCCGGTCACCTGATACCCCCATGAGCCGTCAAAGGGATATTCCATGATGGGGAGCATCTCGATGTGGGTATATCCCATTTCCACCACATACGGAATGAGTTCCTCCGCCATTTTGGCATAGGAAAACACATTGCCGTCGCTGTAGCGCCGCCAGGAGCCCATGTGGAATTCATAGATGTTGACGGGGATGTTATACACCGACTCTTTGCGTTTTCTTTCATACCAGTCGGCGTCCTGCCACGGGTATTCCGAAAGGGGCAGCACCTTTGACGCTGTGCCGGGACGCGTTTCGGCGTGCGTGGCAAAGGGATCGGCTTTCATCTGCCCGTTTCCCTGCCTGTCCATAATATGGTATTTATAGCCGGAATATACCTGCACACCCGAAACGGTGCATTCCCACACGCCGTCACCGATAGGTTCGAGCGGCGTGTCCTCCGTGTTCCAATCGTTGAAATCGCCGCACAGAAACACAGCGGATGCAGCGGGGGCAAAAACGCGGAAGGTGTAAGCGCCGTCCGCCGCGGCATGGCAGCCAAAAAAGCGATATGCGTGGCTTTCCGTTCCCTGTGAAAAACGCGCGGTCATATTCCGTACTTCCTGCTGCATGTCCATTTCTCAAACTCCGTTTCGTCGCAGTGATCCGATATTTCTCCCTTATCTTATCAAACTTATCGGCAAAAATCAAGTAGGTATAGGTCAAAAACCTGTAAAACCGGGAAAATTTTTCTTTTAAAATTGGTTATATTGTACAATTATCGGCGTCTGATTTTCGTCAACGCGAAAAAGTATAGCACATCCCCGCTGTCAAAAACAGCAGAAATCCGCCGTGCCGCCGAAAAACTTTTGCCCGCCGAACAGTATGTTCGATTTTTTTGGGAAAAATATGAAAAATTTGAAAAAAAGACTTGATTTTTCTGAAAATGCCTGTATAATGGCATTGTAAACAAATGTTCGGAACAACCGTTCGACCGGAGGTAACCGCTATGACCGCTCTGCATATTGCCGTGATGGCACTGGCTTTCCTGTATATGTTCAACAAGGCGCACTTTGCCGCGACGCGGCTTGTAGGGTTTGTGCCGCTTCTGATGCTTGTCGCGGACGGCTGCACTGCGGGCGTCGATTTCTTTGCCGTGCCGCTCCTCGGCGTGCTGATGGAATGCATGCGCCTTTTGGTGCTCGGTTGCTGCTTTGCCGCCATGCGGCGGGACGCGCGGCAGTATAAGGCGCAGAAAAGGCGCCGCCTTTTGCGCGAAATGCAGACGCGCACCGCAGCGCTCGCAGGGCCGTGCGATGCACCCGAGGCTCCCTGCTATGCATGATGTGCAAAATGTTCTTGCATTTTTCGACGGTTGCGTGATATGATAGAGGACAGGCGCGTGCCTGTCCTTATTTTTTATCGGGAGCTGTATCATGAATTCATTTTTAACCGTCGGTCAACAGGTGCTCATCCTGTTCATCCTGATTGCCGTGGGCGTTTTGGCAAACAAAACGAAGCTGTTGTCCGAGGAGTCGGCAAAGGGGCTTTCCAACGTCGTCCTCTATTGTGTCACGCCGTGTATTCTTATCAAATCCTTTGTGGACATCCCTTTCAGCACGGAAAACCTCAAGGATCTGTTTTTGGTGCTGTTCATTGCGTTTCTGATGCACGGCGGCATGATCCTGCTCTCAAAGCTGCTCGTGCACGACAGTGACGACGCAAGACAGCGGATGCTGCGCTTTGCGGTCATTTTCTCCAACGCCGGCTATATGGGACTGCCGCTGCAGGAAGCGCTTTTGGGCGATGAGGGCACTTTTCTCTGCGGCGCGTATATCGCTGCTTTCAACACGATGGCGTGGAGCTACGGCGTCATCCTCATGAGCGGCGACCGCAAATCGCTTTCCCCGAAAAAGATCCTTCTGTCGCCGGGACTGCTCGGCGCCGGCATCGGGCTTTTGCTGTTTCTGATGCCGCTTGTGTGGAAGGACTTTGCGCTGCCCGAGCTGATCTTCGCTCCCATCCGTCATTTGGCGGCACTGAACACCCCGCTGCCGATGATCGTCGTCGGCTTCTATCTTGCAGACATCGACTTCAAAGCGCTGCTGCATGACCTGAAGAGTTTTTATGTTGTCCTTTTGCGCATCGTCGTGATGCCGCTTCTCACCTTCGGCATTCTGTATGTCTGCGGACTGCGCGGCAGCATGCTGGTCTCGCTCGTCATTTCCGCCAGCACCCCCGTTGCCGCCATGACGACCATGTTTGCCGCCAAATATGACCGCTATCCGCACACCTCGGGCAATATCGTGTCGCTGTCAACGCTTCTGTCCATCCTCACCATGCCGCTCATCGTCGGTTTTGCCGAAATGGTGGCATAACAACACAGAAAAAGACAGAAAAGAGCCGTCCCACAGGGACGGCTCTTTTTGTCTGTTCAGCTGTGCAGTCAATTACTGCTCGCCGCGCATCTGGGCAAAGCACTCGCTGCAGTACACCGGACGATCCTCGCGGGGCTGGAAGGGAACCTTCGCTTCCTTGCCGCAATTCGCGCAGATAGCGGTGAACATTTCGCGGGCAGGTCTGCCGGCATTCTTGCGCGCATCGCGGCAAGCCTTGCAGCGCTGCGGCTCGTTTACAAAGCCTTTTTCAGCGTAGAACTCCTGCTCACCGGCGGTGAACACGAATTCGTTGCCACATTCTTTGCAGACCAGAGTTTTGTCTTCGTACATGAGATTTTACCTCGCTTGATAATAGATTTGCCCTACGACGCGAATTAACCGATACCATTCCAAAGAACTTCATGATTAAGGTGCCCGGCGGGCATGTATCTGCAACCGGCCATATGCCGTCATTGCCATAAAGAAAACCAATGAAAGCTGCCGCCCGACAGCTTTTGCCGCACCCGTCTCAGGGCATTGTCCACGGCTTTTTTGGAAACCTCGGCAGCACTTGCGATCTCTGCATAGCTCTGCCCGCTGAGATATCCCATCAGCACCCGATATTCCAGCGGCGTCAGCTCGCGCAAAAGCTGCTCCTTGAGACGTTCTCTCTGCTCCTTTTGCACCAAAAGCTGCTCCGGTCCGGCTTGTCCCGACGGGACGGCACAAAGCATCTCCTCCGCATCCGAAAGCTCAAAGCTGTCGGCAGGCAGCTGCCGCCGCAGAGCGGACAGCATGCGGTTGCGGATACAGGCAGCGGCAAACGCAGAAAAAGCGCCCGCTCCCTCGCGATAGGCACGCGTGGCGGAAAGCAGACCCAAAAGCCCCTCCTGCACCAGATCGTCCTGTCCGATGCCGTAAATGTGTCGATAACGGGCGGCAAAGCGCTTGATCATCGGCACCATGCGTTCCATCAAGGCGGCAAACGCCTCGTCGTCCCCGCCCGCTGCCAAAAGCGCCAGCGATGCGTCATCGCTCACCGATGACCGCGCGGGGAAATCATTTTGCACAGAACCACCTCAAAAGCTACTTTGCACTTGTCTTTACTATACTGTATTTTTATCAATCTGTCAACTACTTTTTTCATGATAATTGGCAATATGGTAATAATGTTCAGATAAGTGTGTACTTTTTTTGTGAATTTATCCAAAATCCGCCGAATGACAACTTTTTCCGACAGTGTTTTCGGTGGGCGAACACATAAAACAAATGCGGTTTTTGGTTGACACTGCGCACTTTTTATACTATTATATACAATAGTTCTAAGGAGGGCGACAACATGGAAAACACAGCCAAAACAATGGAAAAGATCGTGGCACTTTGCAAAAACCGCGGCTTTATCTTTGCCGGCTCCGAAATCTACGGCGGTCTGGCAAATACATGGGACTACGGTCCTTTGGGCGTGGAGCTGAAAAACAACGTCAAAAAAGCATGGTGGAAGAAGTTCGTGCAGGAAAATCCCTATAACGTGGGACAGGACGCCGCCATTCTCATGAATCCGCAGACCTGGGTCGCGTCGGGACATCTGAGCGGCTTCAGCGATCCGCTGATGGACTGTCGCGAATGTAAGGAGCGTTTCCGCGCGGACAAGCTCATTGAGGACTTCTGCGCCGAAAAAGGCATCACGCCGGAAAAGCCCGTCGACGCCATGTCACAGGAGGAGATGGTTGCCTTCATCGACGGCAACAACATTCCCTGCCCCACCTGCGGCAAGCACAACTTCACCGACATCCGCCAGTTCAATCTGATGTTCAAAACGTTCCAGGGCGTCACCGAGGATGCCAAAAACACCGTCTATCTCCGTCCGGAGACTGCACAGGGCATCTTCGTGAACTTCGTGAATGTGCAGCGCACCACCCGTCGCAAGCTGCCGTTCGGCATTGCGCAGATCGGCAAATCCTTCCGCAATGAAATCACCCCCGGCAACTTCATTTTCCGCGTGCGAGAATTTGAGCAGATGGAGCTGGAATTCTTCTGCGAGCCGAACACCGACCTTGAGTGGTTCGCCTATTGGCGTAATTTCTGCAAGGAATGGCTTTTGTCGCTCGGTCTGCGCGAGGAAAATCTGCGTCTGCGCGATCACGACCCGGAGGAGCTTTGCTTCTATTCCAAAGCGACCACCGACTTTGAATTCCTGTTCCCGTTCGGCTGGGGCGAGCTGTGGGGCGTGGCGGATCGCACCGACTATGACCTGACGCAGCATCAGAACACCTCCGGCAAGGATCTCACCTATTTTGATCAGGAAAAGAACACCCGCTATATCCCCTATGTCATCGAGCCGTCGCTCGGCGTCGAGCGCAGCGTTCTGGCATTTTTGGCGGACGCCTATGACGAGGAAGTGGTGGGACAGGACAAGCAGGGCAAGGACGACGTGCGCGTTGTGCTGCATCTGCACCCCGCGCTGGCGCCGTTCAAGGCTGCCGTGCTGCCGCTGTCGAAAAAGCTGTCCCCCAAGGCGGAAGAAATTTATCACGCCCTGCAGAAAGACTTCATGGTCGACTTCGACGATGCCGGCTCCATCGGCAAGCGCTATCGCCGCGAGGACGAGATCGGCACGCCGTTCTGCATCACCGTGGACTTCGAAACGGTCGGTGACCCCGAAAAGGGCATCCCCGCCGACAACTGCGTCACCGTGCGTGAGCGCGACTCCATGGAGCAGGTGCGCCTGCCCATCTCGGAGCTGAAAGCCTATCTCACCGAAAAGCTCGCGTTCTGAAACATAAAAGCATAAAAAATCGGCTTCGGAAAAATCCGAAGCCGATTTTTCATGCCTTATTCAATTTCCAGACGCCGCGACTGCGGAATCTCCTCGGTCTTCTTCGGCATGGTCAGGTGCAGCACACCGTTGTCATACTTCGCCGTGATCTCGTCCGCCTTGACGCCGCCGAGATCAAACTGCCTGCTGTAGGAGCCATAGGAACGCTCGCAGCGGACATATTTGCCCTTCTTGTCCTTTTCCTCGTGTTCGGAATGACGCTCGGCGCTGACGGTCAGCACGTCGCCGTTGACATCGAGGTGGATGTCCTTCTTGTCGAAGCCGGGCAGATCCGCTTCCAGCTCATAATGATCGCCCTCATCCTTGATGTCGGTCTTGAATTCCGCCAGGCTGTCGTTGCCGAAGAAGCCGAACGGATTGCCGAAAAAGCTGCGCTCCAGCTCGTCCATTTCGTGGAACGGGTTATAGAGTCCTGTGTTCTTATGCGTATACGGTCTGAGTTCAAACATACAAATCCCTCCGTAATGAAACCATATTCTTGTAAACCTGTCGCCCCCTCACGGGGGCTCCTTTTGTTTACGCCTATAGTATAAGACCAAAGGCTTGCCTTTGCAATGGTCTTGTGGTATAATATAGACGATATCAGCTGTGCTGTCAGCACAAAAGGAGAGAGACATGAACAAGAACCTGCTTTTGAAAACGTTTTTGCAGAACAATTCGCTCAATGTGCTGGTCGAGGCGGTGGGGGCTGCGTTTGACTGCCCCGTTTTGGTGACCGACAACGCCTTTCACATCGTTTCCGCCGCGACTGCGGCGGACTATGCCGATGCGGAGTATCGCCGCGCGCTGGCGCACAGTGAGCTGCCGCTGGCAGTTTGTACCGCCATCACGACGGGCGGGGCAGTCGGCGAGCTGCCTGCCGACGACAGTTCCCGCCGCGTGCTGTATGCCGCGCTGCAAAGCGGCGGGGTGGCGATGGGGTATATTCTGTATCTGCCGCAGGCAGACAGCGTCCCCGCTGCGGACGATCGGCTGTTTGCCGAGGAGCTGATCGCCAAGCAGTTTTTCGCCGAGCGGCGGGCAGGCAGCGGTGTTGCCGACACGGCACAGGAGATCCTCACCGAGCTGCTGTGCGGCAAATTTGCGGACGAGACCATTTTTGATCTCAAGGTCGCGGGCACCTATCTTGCCCATTTTCGCCCCGAACGCTTTGTGCTGCTTGCTTTTTCCGAAGTCCCGACGGCGGACACGCTGTCCCGCCTGTGCACCGGGCTGGCGCACACGCTGCCCGCTTCTCACCCGTTTGCCTTTGAGGGGGCGCTTGTCGCCTTTCTGCACGCCGACCACGATCTGTCATTGCTCAAAAACCTGCTTTCGCAATATCCGCTGCGGGCAGTGGTGTCGCCGCCGCTTTCCCGCCTGTTTTTTCTGCGGCAGGCATATCGCGACGCTGCCGACACCCTTGCCTATCTCATTGAGAAAAAGGGCGGCACCTTCTTGGCATACAGCGAAAGCTATGCGGTTCTGACGCAGCTGCGGCGGGTGGAAGCGCCGCTTTTTCACATCGACCCGTCGGTGCGGCAACTGTATGACTATGACACCGCCAACAAGGGCGCGCTGTGTCTGACGCTGTATACCTATCTCATCTGCCGTCACTCGCTCGCCGCGACCGGTGCGCGGCTGTTCACCCACCGCAACACCGTGCAATACCGCATCGAAAAGATCCGCGACGATTTCGGCATCGACCCCGACGATCCCGACCGCTGCACCGCACTGCTTTTCTCACTGTCACTGGCGCTGCTGCTGCAAGGGCACGACACACTGTTCATAGAAAAATAAAGGAAAACGCCGACGCGAAATTTCGCGTCGGCGTTTTCAAAAAGAGAGAGATTAGCTGAGTACATCCGCACAGTTGGTCTTGATGAAGGTCGTGAGTACCTGTGCAGCGGCGGTGTTGCCCGCCACATTCGGGTGCTGTCCGTAACCCGCGTTGTTCTTTGCGGAGGAAAGGTCACACCACAAAACGCGCTCGTCGTTGTTGGCCGTGCGGTATTCCTCCACGACTGCCGCGGGGAAATCCTTGTCCTTGTCAAACATCATGCCGTATGCCCAGATGATGTAGGTGTCCGCGCCGTATTTCGCGCGCACATCCGCAATCAGTCCGAGGCAGGTGTCCTTGAGACCGCTCTGCGTTGAGGCAGCTGCAGAGGTGCTCCAGCCGAAATCGTTCGTGCCGAGATTGATCACCACGATCTGCTTTTGTACATTTTCGCCCGTCCAGTTGTTGAATCTGTCGCGCATTGCCGCCGTCTTTGCGCCGGCAACCGCCACGTTGTTCACGTTCGCACCGATAGCACGCGCCGTCTTGGCGGCATAGCCGAGAAACGTGTTCATCGACGGAGCACCGTAGGCTTTGATCAGCATGCCGTCGCTTGCGGTGATGGAGTCGCCGATAAATTCGATCTGCAGGGGATTGACCGTCGGCGTTGCCAGCGTGCCCGTGTAGGTGATGTCCTTCATGGTCAGCGTGCCGCAGTTGCCCGCACCGCGGGTGATTTCCACACGATGATGCCCTCTGCCGAGTCCTTCGAGCAGCGTCACATTCGTGTCGCCCGCCCGCACCCAAACCTGTTTTGCGTTGTCGGCGTCGTCGTCCACCATGACATTCAGCACAAAGCTGTCATAGCTCGTGTTGCCGAAGTTGATGTTCATGGACAGCTTGCCGTACAGATAGCCGGAGATCGTGATGCCGGTGCTGCCGTAGTCCATGGTGTGCGCCGTGCCGGAAGCGGTGGTGCGCCCGTTGAAGATCACGTGGTTTGCATCGGTCAGCGCACCGATCGTCTCGGTGTGCGTCTTGTGACCGAACAGCTCGGTGCAGTTCTCACTGATGAACGCCGCAAGCTCCTTGCCGTTCTTTTCGTGCGAAGCGCGCGCCGGGTGACCCTCATAGTAGGTCTTATCGGAGTCGAATTTCAGCGCAAACACCTTGCTGTCGCCGCTGTCGTTCATCGACTGCACGGCGGCGAGATAGGAAGCGGCAAAGTCGTCCCTGGCTGCCATCATGTTGTATGCCCAGATGATGTAGGCGTCGGGATATGCCGCGCGCACATCGGAAAGGATCGCTTTCGCGTCGGTCAGCGCCTTTGCGGCATCCTGGTAGCCGGACCGCCATTCATCGTTCGTGCCGAGGTTGATGACCACGACATCCTGCCGGTGGCTTGCAAAGTCCCAAGCCGGCGCGCCGGAGCGCTTGTTGAGCTTCTTCCAATAGCCGTTGATCTCGGAAATGGTCTGCGAGCACTGTGCGACCACCGACAGATCGGCGCCGAGCTCTCGCGCCGCCACGCCCGCATAGCTGTAGTAGCTGTTGGAGCCGGCGACCTGCTCGGTGGTGGTATAGGTCTGACCCTTCGGCATATCGAGACCCCAGCCGCAGGAAATGGAGTCGCCGAGCACTTCGATACGCAGCTGCGTGCCGTCGCGCTTTGTTTCATAGAGTGTACCGTTATACTGCAGCTCGGTGGCACTCAGCGTACCGAAGCGCAGCGACGTGCCGCCGATAACGCGCACGGTGTGCTCGCCGCCCGCCAGTCCGCTGGCAAGCGTCACGGTGGAGGTACCCTGCGGCACATGGATGATCTGCACCGCGCCGTTGTCGACCTGCACGTTGAGCAGGCTGTCCACGCGGGAGCTGGTCATCTTGACGCGCAGGTTATCCGCCAGATCGCCGGAAATCTCAAAGCCGGAGTTGACCCAGTCCATCTGGAACTCACTGCCGACCTGTCCCGCACGACCCGTCGCCAGCACCTGGTTCGCCGCCGTCAGTGCGGCAAAGGAGACGCTCTTCATGCCGGAAACGCGCTCATAGGTGCTGCTTGCCATGTCGGCATACAGCATCTTGTCGTCCGCGGTGATGACATAGGCGCGGGCAACCAGCTTCATCGACAGTCCGCCCTCGACCTTGTCGATGTTCGTGATGCAGGTGCTCATGTCGATATAGTCATCGCAAATATCAAAATAGACCTGGTTGTCACGCACACTGAGTTTTTTCACATAGCTGTTTTCGTCCGCCAGCTCTTTGGTGAGCAGCACGCCGTTGCCGACAGCGGACTCCGCCGCGATCAGCATGCCGTAGTCCTTCACGGCGACCTTCATGCCGTCCAGCGTGATATACTCGACGCCGTCCGTCACCGTGCGGTTCAGACGGGACACAAAGCGCAGGCCGTATTTCGCGGTGTTCACCGAAACGCCGACGTTGCCGATGTTCGGGTTCGCCACGGTGGGTTTGATAAATTCCATCTTGAAGGTGACGGAGGAGGGAGCGGTCACCGTATACTGCGATGCGTTGCCGCCGTTTCTGAAGCCGACGCGCATCGGGATATAGCGGTTGCCGTCCTCATCGACCGCGATGAGCGTGCCGGCTTTCAGCTCGAAGCCCTCGTCGGGCGTCACGGTGACGGTGGTGGTGACATTTTCGCCGTCCGTCGTCTCCTCGGTCTGCACATCGCCGTTGCCATAGGGCTTCGCAGGCTCCTTGATCGGAGTTGCGTTGCCGTTTGCATCCAGCGCGTTAATGTACATGTTGGAGCCGATCACGCTGTAAATATGCCGACGGGTAGTCTGACCGTAGCCGAGATAGCCCTTGCAGTCGGTGGAAAGCGTCACGGTGTCGCTGATGGTCTCCTTGCCTGCCGCCGCATACGTGTAGGTCAGCTTGTTGCCCACCACACGGATGGTAAAGGTGCACTGGCTGTCCATATAGGTGGAAGCAAACGCCCTTTCGTGAATGAGGTTGCCGTTTTCATAGACCTTGGCGCCGTCGGTGGTAAACAGCATATAGGATGCCTGCGCCGCCGAGCCGTCACTGTTCAGATATTTGCCCGGTGCGTCCATGCGGAAGCCGACAACAGCCGCGCCGTAAGTGCTCTTGACAGAGTTCAGATGGTTGAGAATTCTGCCGCGCAGTTCAAAGTTCTTGAGATACAGCGCCTCGCCGTCGCTGTCCTTCGGCACGAGCGTGCCGATCTGACGCATCTCGGTCTGCGGGCGCTCCATATCGTCGTCGCCGTAGCCGGTGGGTGTGAGGTTCAGCTCCATCCACTCGCCCGTCAGCCAGCCGTAGTTATAGCCGACCGTGTTGCCGACCACACTCGCGTTGTGACGATAGTCATAGGCGCCGTCGTTATAGTCGTTATAGTAGACATCAAAAGCGCCGTCAAACTTGTTGAGGAATTCCGTGCGCTGTGCCACGGTGGTGGCGGCACGGTAAGAGGTCAGACCCTTTGCAGTGAACGACCAGCCGGTGGGGATGACCTCCTCGGTCTCCTCGTTCCAGTCGATCGTGTTGCCGTTGTCGTCAAGACGGGTGACCGTGATGTCGCCGAGCTGCATGCTGCGGGTGCTGACACCCACGGCAAGATAGCCCGCATCGCTGTAGTTCCAGATGCCGTTGTAGGTGTTGTCGCCGATGGTGACGGTGACCTTCGAGCCGACAACGCGCACCTTGACCTTGTAATGGTTCCAATAACCGGACGGACTGAGCGCCGACGAGAAGGTCTCGGCGTCCGCCGATGTGTAGACATCGTCGGTCAGATCGCTGCCGCCCGCAATGGTGATGCCGGTGGAGCTGATGACGACAACGCCCTGCTTGTTTTCCACCTGACCCGCAGCGGTGGTGAATCTGCCCGCCGTCTGCTGTCTGCCGCCGATGACGACAGATGCGTTCGGATAGCCGTTCCAGGCGCCCTCTGCCCAGCGCGTCGTGAAGCTCATTTCAAAGTTCTTCATGACCGCCGCCTTGCCGTCGTCGGTCTTCGGCACCATGGTGGCAACTGCCTTCAGGTGCGTTTCCGTGCTGCGGTGAGCACTCGGAATCTGTCCCTGGAATTTTTTGTCATACACATAGGAGAACGTGCCGACACCGCTGGTGGAGACAAACGGAGCAGACGAGAGCGTGCCGTCGTTGTCATAATAGCTGTCGACCTTGCTCTTCAGATAGGTCTCCGTTTCGGAACCGGCAGCAATGCTGCCGTCTGCAGCCGTGGTCGTCAGCGTGAAATCGGTCGGCGCTGCAAAGCCCGCAACGTCGCCGTCCTCGTTCAGACGGTCCACACGGATGTTGGCAATGCCGGAATCGAAGTTGCAGGAGGTGTAATACAGATAGCCTGCATCGGTGCGGTCAAGCGTCACCTGCTTTTCAGCGACCACCGCACCGGTCGTGAGATCGGTCACCTTCAGCTTCAGCTGATTGCCGACCGCTTTTGCATAGACATGCGCCTCGGACACGGTCGCGCCGTCATTCCACAGCGTGAACTGCTCGGTCGGGTTGTCGTCCGCATCCAAAAGGCCGCCCTTATAGTTAGCGGAATATTTATAGGTGTATGCCGTTTTGACATTGTCATAGATACCGATGCCCTTCGCATGGAACACCAGCGTCACCTTGTTTGCAAAGCTGTTGTTGTTGCCGCCGTTGATCACTCTGCCCGCTTCTGCGGAGCGGAAGGTCAGCAGTACGCCGGATTCGGTCTTCGCGGTGTCGCCGATCTTATAGTCAAACTCAGTGACAAAGTTCTTGGCGCTGAAATCGCCCGATGCCGTCTTGGGCGCAATCGTCAGCGTCTTGCGCAGCATTTCGCCGCCCGCCCAGACATAGGTCGCCATGAGATAGCCGTTCTGCGTCAGCTTCCACTGTGCACACGCCTTGTTGTTCACCGCGTGGATATAGCTTTCGGGCGCGATCTCCTCGGAGGTCTGATAGGGGGAGTCCATCGTGAACTGACCGCCCTCTTGGTTAAAATAGAACGAGAATCTGTCCTCAAGGTAAGCGCGCACCGTCGTGCCCTTGGCGACATACCAGGTGTCGTCAAACGCCGCCGTGATGCTGCCCTTGCCGACATACTCGAGCCACTTGGCGTCCTTGCCGTTGTTCTTGTAATACACACCGGTCTTGCCGTTATAATAGTACTGACTTCCATAGGTATCGCCGACATTGTTCTTGCCGTATTCGTCATCGGTGCGATGCGTAAGGAAATCAAAGTCCGCACCGAAACCGTAGCCGTCGGTCTCATCGCCAAAGTCCACCGGATCGCCCTCGTCGTTCAGACGGGTGATCTCAATGGAGCCGTAGCGTGCGCCGGCGCAGGAGCCGCCGATACCGATATAGCCCGCGCCGTCCACCGCCATGTCGCAGGTGGTGCTCCAGATCTTCTTCGAACCGTTATAGACCGTCGCCTTCATCTGATTGCCCACGACCGTCAGCGTCAGATGATACGCCGTCGAGCGGTCCAGCGCCGGCATCGTGCCGTTGAGGAGATCGTGCTTGTTGAGATACATGCCCTGCCCGGCATAGAATTTGCCGCTCGGCTCCAAAACGAGCGTCTGCATGTTCGCATCATACACGTTGCCCGCCACATCCGCGCGGAAGAACAGCGACAGCGTGTCGCGATAAGGCGCGTTGCCCATGCCGTATGTATTGTTGCCAATGGTGCTGCCGATCTTGTTGGTCGTCTCGTCGGTCGGCATGAAGTCCATGTCCAGCGTGAAATTCTTGAGCTTCGCCAGATCGCCGTCCGCGCTCTTCACCCACATGGTGTTCGCCTTGCGGTAGAGACTGCCGCCGGCGCTGTAGCCGGTGCAGCTGAGCCACTTGGAATAGGTGCTGCCGGCAGCGCCGCTCACCGTCCAATAGGAGAAGCCGTAGCCGTGGTTGCCCGCCGAGCCGTTATAGCCCGTGCCGTCAACCCACTGGTAGCTGGCACCCGCGCCCTTGTTCACGACATCGGGAATATAGGTCACCACCTTGTCGGCACGCGCCGTCAGGTTGTTGCCGTCCGCGTCCACGACATAGCCGTTGACGTTCGGACGCTCAAACCAGCGACCTTCCTGGAAATACATGAAGGCAAATTTTTCCGTGAGCCAGCTGACCGTTTCGGTGTCGGTGATACTCACCGTGCCGACGGGCAGCTCGGAGAAGTTTGCCTTGAACTTCTCCACCTCAGCCGCTGCCGCCGCGGGGAAAGCCCCCATGACCGCTGTCATGCCGCAAAGCATGGCAAGCGTCAGCAGCACGCTGAGCACGCGTTTGAAGCCGCTTTTGTTCATACATCTCTCTCCTTTTCTGCACATAGTTGTGCATTACATACAATTATACTATACACTCCCCTGCAAAATTGGCAAGATGGCATATTTTCTGATTTTTCAGAGTCATTTTCGGCACTATGCACAAAAAGAGCGTGCGATTTCATTTCGCACGCTCTTTTTGTGAAAAACCGTATTTTACCGCCCGTCGCAAAAAGGCAAAGGTGGCATCCTCGCCCTTTTCGGCGAGCATCGTCAGAATGTCCTCAAGCTTTTTTGCCGTTTCTTCCTCAATGAAGCGCGTCGGCTTGCCGCGGAGATAATAGGCAAGCGGCGACGCATCGGTATAGGCATCCTTCATATAGATCTTGCTGGCGGCGATGCGGTCACACGCCATTTCGATGATATAGCGATCCGGCATCGGCAGCGGACGGATGCGCTTGGTGACGGGGTCATAGTCGGTCCAATATTCAAAATGGTGACGGTTGCGCCCCTTGTGGTGCAGCCACGCTTTGGAATAGCCGTAGCTCTGCCGCTCCGCCTCGTTGGGACTGCGCGTGCCGTCGGTATAAAACCGCGCGCCGACCGCAAATTCGGCGGGACTGTATTTCGAGAGATCGTGCAAAAGCCCCTGCCGAAAGATGCCCGCGCGGCGGCAGTGACGGATCACCAGGTGGCGGTGTGCCGTGATGGTGCGAAAATGACGGATGGGATGTGCCATGCTTCTACCCCTTTATCCTTACAGTTCATAGGTCTTGAGAATTTCTCTGGCGATCTCGGTGCGGGACACCCGCCGATCCATCGCCTGCTTTTCGATATAGCGGTGTGCCTGTGCCTCGCCGATGCCGAGATACTGGATGAGCACGCATTTTGCGCGGTTTACCAGCCGCAGCTCGGACAGCTTGTTGTGCAGCGCGGCGTTCTCCGTGCGCAGCCCCAAAAAGCGGCGGCGGCTTTGCAGCGCGATCTGCAAAAGCTGCAGAAAAAGCGGCGGGGTGATATTAGGCTCCAGCGCAATGACGCCGTCGGGCGCTTCCTTTGCGGAGGTCAGCAGCACCACCGAAGCATAGGTGTCGTCCAAAAGCGTGCGACAAAGCCGCTCATCCTCATCAAGCGGAGACACGATCAGCACGAGTGCCGGGTCCGCCCCCTGTGCACAGGAAACGGCGCTTTCGGCGTCCACCGCCGTCTGCACCCGCACCTGCGGCAGCGTTGCC
>ERZ791927.1399-NODE-1399-length-18656-cov-13.339820_pt1 | contig 18656 bp, 14 predicted proteins | sample MGYA00510130_ERZ791927 | MGnify/ENA primary metagenome ERZ791927 (study PRJEB30046, sample SAMN00792055) | human gut metagenome | study: EMG produced TPA metagenomics assembly of the A metagenome-wide association study of gut microbiota in type 2...
TAGTCTTGATTTTAAGAGCAAACAGGATGCGGAGCGTTATCTGGGGCGTTTTCTGCTGGTGAACCTGGATGAGTTTGATCAGATTAGCTCCAACCAGCAGGGGTTTCTGAAACATCTTTTGCAGAAACCTGTGGCAAATTTGCGGAAACCTTACGGTTCTACCATTCAGGAAGTGCGCCGTTATGCCTCGTTTATTGGTACCAGTAATCAGATGGACCTGCTTACCGATCCCAGCGGCAGCCGCCGTTTTATCTGTATCGAAGTGACTGCACCTATTGATACGAATGTCACCATCAACTACAAGCAATTGTATGCTCAGGCCATGGATGCCATTTATAAAGGTGAGCGCTACTGGCTGAATGATGAGGACGAAGCTATCCTGAAAGAGACCAACCGGGATTTTGAACAGGTCAGTCCGCTCGAACAGCTTTTTCACTGTTATTTCCGGGTGACGGAAGAAGAACGGGAAGGGGAATGGCTGACCGCAATGGAGATATTCAATTATCTACAGCAGAAAACCCGCGATAAACTGTCGGTCAGCAAAATAGGGCACTTCGGCCGTTCGCTGAAGAAATTGGATATCCCTTGCAAGAAGACGAATAGGGGGACGGTGTATCATTTAGTGAGACTTGGATAGACTATTCTGCAGATAATCCTCCCAGCACCAATGCTACATTACCTATTAAAGAACGGTGCAATTGGAAAGGTGGATAATCAGTATGGTCGGAGACAAGCGTCAGATGCTCTTCGTCTTTTCCCGGATGTATTCGTTTTATGAGTGCTCCCTGCGGGGTAAGCAGCAGATAGATTTTGTTCCATTGGAAGAAAAGCCCTTCGTTGGAAAGGCATTTGCAGGCTATGATATCACCACCTTTATATTGTGGAGCCATACTGTTGTCTTTTACCGGAATCAGAAAGTCCGCCTCATTGAATAGAGGTAGGGAGAAATGTTCCGTAGCTTGAGAGAATGTTCCCTTTTTACCGGTAAATAGCGTCGGTAATGTTTGGTAGGAAATTAGGGGAATCCCTTTTTTTTCTGTTACCGGAGGCGGAAGTGTTATCTTCGAACCGGAACGTACCATATTGCCTTGTCCGGTAAGCAACCAATCCGGGTTGATCTCTTGATATATTCTTAGAATATTTTCTAATTTATCGGTGCCAATAGCCCCATTGTTTTTCAGGGAACGTCCAAAAGAAGCATTTGACATTCCGATACTTTTCTCAAAAGCGGAGATAGAAATACCCTTTAAATCAATATATTCTTTGATCCGCTGTAATATCATAGAACAACCCTCCTAAATAAAATTATGCAATAAGTAGGAAATTTTCTCCGATTTTATTTGTTTTGTATTAGATAATTTCCTATAATTGCGAAACCTAAGAAATACAAACAGCCGTAAATATACAAAAATAGCCAACTAAACAGAAAGCGAAAGAAACTATAACGTGACAATAAATGAATTTTTAAAAACTTAAAAGCTAATTTATGGAAAACGAGAATGCGGATTATGTTCATGGAAGTGACCTCTTAGTAGGCATTTTAGTAGAGGATGTTTTTAACCCTCTGGGACACAGTAAGACGTGTACGATTACTAACACGGCTGAGACAAAAGACCGTGCGGTGAAACCGACATTGGAAGAGAAGGCAAAGGCTGCCGCTGCCGGTAAATGGAAAGAGAAATCCGTGAGTGGATTGAGCGTAAGTATCAGTTCCGAAGGATTTGTTTTTTACGGTGATGGCATGGGCTATGACAAACTGTTGGAGATGTGGGAAAGCGGGAATCCTGTTCCTGTGAAGTATGCGCTTCGTGGAGAAGAAGACACGAAGTATCGTCAGGGCAATTTCATTATTACTTCGTTGGAAGAGGTGTCTGCGGCAGATGATGATGCTACTTACAGCATCTCGCTGGAGAATAGCGGGCCTGTGGAAGTTAAAGTGGTTACACCCAAAGCATGAGTATGAACAAAGTAATACTGTATGGTAAGGAATATCCTAATCGGGTGACGATGGGTGCCATGATTGACTTTAAGCGTGAGACGGGTAAGGATGTAAATGAAATCGGCGCGGATATGGAACTGTTGACGATGTTTATGTTTTGCTGTGTTCGTTCTGCTTGTCGTGCTGATGAGGTGACGTTTGATCTTGGCTTTGAACGTTTTGCCGATGGTATTGACCTGAGCGAGTTCAATCGGTTTCAGGAGAGTATGGTAACCGGGGGTGAGGATGGCTCAAAAAAAAAGGGGCAGGAGAGGAAGCTGTAGGCATTGAGGAATTACTGGGTTTGGCAATGGGGTGTATTGGGATGAATTTAGACGATTTTCGCCGATGCACCCCTGCTGAGTTTTCGGTTATTTATCGTTTTTGGCTGCAACATGATGAACGAAATGTACAGAATGATTGGGAGCAGACACGCTTTTTGGCTTGCTGTATGTTACAACCTTATAGTAAAAAGAAATTGAGTCCGACGGATGTTTGCAGATTCTCGTGGGAGAGGAAACGGGAACAAGAAGCTAAGAAAGAAGTTAGTACAAAAGAAAGGTTCGAAGAGATAGCAAAGAAATGGGGGTAAAGAAGGGATGTTATTTACTTTTCTTTATCATTTGAGGAGTTGTTCTCATCCACTGAATTTGTATCTTTTTCGCAAAGGTGTTGTAATTCTTTACGATTCATGAGAGCTTCTTCTTTGTATTTAGCCCACTTTTCTTCTTCTTTGCGGCGATTTTCTTTTGCTTTTTCTGCTTTAATTTGAGCTAGTTTCTCTTGTGTTTGCTTTAATTTTTCTTCCGCTTGTAGTCGCTCTTCGTGACTTTTTTGTGCAGATTCTTTTAATTTCTGTTCAAATTTGCTTGGTTGGGGTGATTTCTTTTGGGAATTGTAGTGACTTGGTATGTGACCGAATACGCCAAAGATAACCATTCCTGCAAGAATGAAATATAGTGATATAAAAAATAGTCCCATACTCTTATTTTATTAATTAAGTTAGATTGCAAATATATGGAAAAGATGACATACGATATAGTTTTTAACTTGAAAAATGATCTTTCTGAAGCGGATAAACATACTTATTTGTTATTTAAAGAATTGTGCTTATCTCCATTTAATGAGTCTACATCTTTTTTATGTAATTCCCGAATTTCTGTTTCGAGTTGTTCTATTTTTTCTTGCATTTTGGCTTGCTCCTGCATGATTCTCTGCGTCTCATTATCTTTAGAACTCGTATTCTTTGCTATTTTATGTATATTGCCATAAAAGCTAGCAGATGCGATAATACCAAGGATCATCATTATTAGTAATATATAAGGTCCCATTTTTATGAAGTATTTAATTTAGATTACAAGTATATGGAAAAAATAACATATGATATAGTATTTAGTTTGAAAAATACCCCTTCAGGAATTCTTCGAAAAATGTGTAATATATTGCTTGATATACAGAAGAATATTCAAGGTATGTCAGTTCTTTTATCTGTTCAAAAAATGGTAGTGAAAAGAGTATGGGATATGATGAAAAAAGGATGGTTGAATATTTATTTATGTTTTGCTTGTCTCTCTTCTTTTTTGCGACGCTTTTCTTCTTTTTGTTGTTCTCTTTCAGCTTTCTCACGTGCAAGTTTTTCACGAAGTTGCTGTAATTCTTCACGTTGTATGCGAACTTCTTCTTCAAGTTCATTTATTTTTTCTTGCTCCTGTTTGTCTTTTTTTGAATTATTTTTATTGGAAATTTTGTCTATATCCTTGATGAATCCCCCTGCTCCTATAAAACCAAGAATCATAAATGTTAATAATATAATGTATGTTCCCATAATTTGATTATATATTTAATTAATGCACAAAAGTATGGAAAAAAAATCATATGATATAATATTTAATTTTAAAAATAATCCTTCAGTATCTCTCCGTGAAATCAATAAATTATTGGTTGATATAAGAAAGAATACTCAAGAAATGGCAACTGATGTATCTCGACAAATTAGTGCAGTACAATCCCCTGTAGACGACCTTAGAACGAAATGGCTAGGTCTTGCAGGAGGTATGGGAGCAAGTTTGGCTCTTTTATCAGAAAATGCATCAGGAATAATATTAATGAGAAAAGGTTTAAAAACTTTACTGACTTCTGTTAATTCTACGGCTACTGGCGCTAAGATTTTAAATGGTATTATTGCCGCCAGTCCTTGGATTATTGCTGCTACTGCCGCTACCGCTTTGGCTGTCGGTATATATAAACTATGTTCAGAAAGTGATGATGCAGCTAAGGCTCAAGGGCGTTTAAATGGCATAATGGCTACTTTGAATAAAGAAGTTGCTACAGAGTACCTTACCTTGGATAATCTCTTTACTCCTTTGAATAAAGCTCGCGAAGGCACTGAAGAATGGCAGAAGGCAAAGGATAACATTGTAGCCAAATATGGTGGTTATCTTGATAAGATGGGCATTGAAATAACCAATGCGGATACAGCGAGAAAAGCGTACGATAAATTGAGTGAAGCAATAATCAATTCTGCTCGTGCCCGTGCTATGGAGTCAGCAACAGCAGGTGCTGCAGATGTTTATACGGGAAAGGAAGCTGAAACAATAAAAAATATAAGGGAGCGCCTTTATGGAAATATAGGTTCCGGAGATGGAAAAATATCATCGCAGGAGGCTGGAAAGGCTATGGGGCAAATAATGCTTGCAGTACGTAGTGGGAAGAATATTCCTAAAGAAGCGAGAGATATCTTATCTAAGTTGGAAACTGTTTGGACAGATCCTGAAGGTTTTGCGCATCGGGATAATTTTGTCGCGAACTATATTTATCAGAGTATTTCTGATATTCGTAAAGCTAAAGAAAATTATGAAAAAGAACTAGCCACTGCAAAAGTTATGTTTGGTGGAGGGCAAGATCTATTGTCTACATCGAACGCAGAAACAAATACAAATGATACAACGAATGGGACTGTAACGATTGAACCTCGTGTAGAATTAGAATCTGCCGAAGGAAGTTTGGCTGCTTTAGAAGCGAAGCTCTCTGATTTAAGAGAAAGGCAGCGAAAGGCACCTCTTGAGGCAATCGTTACTTTCTCAGTAGATATTGCCAATTTGCAGTCTGATATAGCCTCAGCCCAGTCTATTATAAATAAGACGAATTTTCAGGCAGCGCATCCGGTGAAACCGACTGATTTAGATGCAGCTCCTGTTGGAGGAAGATATATTACTACTGGTTCTTTGGATATTAATTCTAAAGATCATAAGTCTGGTTTGAAAGATATGAAACTCGAGCCGATGAATTTTGATATTCAAGATCCCTTAACCGGTATGGAGAGATGGAATGAGGCTGTGGGATTGGCAAGAGAAAAGAATCGGGAACTGACGGATAATATGGGAGCAATGGAAAGCACAGCAAGAAATATTTATTTATTTTTAGCTTGTTTTTCTTCTTTCTTGCGACGCTTTTCCTCTTTCTTTTGTTGTTCTTTTTCAACTTTTTGGTCTGCAAGTTTTTTACGAAGCCGTTGTAGTTCTTCACGTTGTATAAGAACTTCTTCTTGGGTTTTCTGTACAGAGTTTTTTAATTTTTGTTCCAAATTACTTGGTTTAGGAGGTTCTTTTTTAGAAATGTTATTTTTAGATAGCATGCCGCCTATATTCCAAGCCCCTAATCCAGCAAGGATTAAAAATAATAGTACAATATAAGGTCCCATAAATCTGTTATTGGTTATTTTAAATTGCAAAGATATGGAAAAAAATACATATGACATCGTTTTTAATTTGAAAAATAATCCTTCTGGAGCTCTTCGAGAAATAAATAAGCTCATGGTTGATATACAAGGTAGTACACAGAAAATGACAACATTAATGTCACAGCAATTGAGTATGATGCAGAATCCAATTGATGAAGCTAGAAATAATTGGTTGAATTTAACAGGAATGGCTGGTGCTTATTTTGCTGTTATATCTGAGAATACGGCTGGGGTTGCTAGTCTTATCGAAATAAGACGTTATTTGGGCGATATTGGAGTTACAACTAAAGTCACGTCTGTAGCTCAAAATATATATAATAAAACTGTACTTTTAGGACAAAAAGCTATCAATGCATATATGATGCAAGTTTTGACAGCTCGTACTGCCATTTCTAGTACCACTGGCGTAACCAAAGCTCTAAATATAGCCTTAGCAGCAAGTCCTTGGATATTAGGCGCTACTTTAATAGCCGGTGCTGCCGTTGCTATATATAAATTCTGCTCAGGAAGTGATGAGGCTACTAAAGCCCAAGGGCGTTTAAATGGTATAATGACTACTTTGAATAAAGAAGTTGCTACAGAGCGCCTCACCTTGGATAATCTCTTTACTCCTTTGAATAAAGCTCGCGAAGGCACTGAAGAATGGCAGAAGGCAAAGGATAACATTGTAGCCAAATATGGTGGTTATCTTGATAAGATGGGCATTGAAATAACCAATGCGGATACAGCGAGAAAAGCGTACGATAAATTGAGTGAAGCAATAATCAATTCTGCTCGTGCCCGTGCTATGGAGTCAGCAACAGCAGGTGCTGCAGATGTTTATACGGGAAAGGAAGCTGAAACAATAAAAAATATAAGGGAGCGCCTTTATGGAAATATAGGTTCCGGAGATGGAAAAATATCATCGCAGGAGGCTGGAAAGGCTATGGGGCAAATAATGCTTGCAGTACGTAGTGGGAAGAATATTCCTAAAGAAGCGAGAGATATCTTATCTAAGTTGGAAACTGTTTGGACAGATCCTGAAGGTTTTGCGCATCGGGATAATTTTGTCGCGAACTATATTTATCAGAGTATTTCTGATATTCGTAAAGCTAAAGAAAATTATGAAAAAGAACTAGCCACTGCAAAAGTTATGTTTGGTGGAGGGCAAGATCTATTGTCTACATCGAACGCAGAAACAAATACAAATGATACAACGAATGGGACTGTAACGATTGAACCTCGTGTAGAATTAGAATCTGCCGAAGGAAGTTTGGCTGCTTTAGAAGCGAAGCTCTCTGATTTAAGAGAAAGGCAGCGAAAGGCACCTCTTGAGGCAATCGTTACTTTCTCAGTAGATATTGCCAATTTGCAGTCTGATATAGCCTCAGCCCAGTCTATTATAAATAAGACGAATTTTCAGGCAGCGCATCCGGTGAAACCGACTGATTTAGATGCAGCTCCTGTTGGAGGAAGATATATTACTACTGGTTCTTTGGATATTAATTCTAAAGATCATAAGTCTGGTTTGAAAGATATGAAACTCGAGCCGATGAATTTTGATATTCAAGATCCCTTAACCGGTATGGAGAGATGGAATGAGGCTGTGGGATTGGCAAGAGAAAAGAATCAGGAACTGACGGATAATATGGGAGCAATGGGGAATGCTATGGGAAATGTTGGTAACCTGATAGGTGGAGCAGCAGGTGAATGGTTACAGTGGGGAGCCAATGCAGTACAGGCAATAGGACAAGCTATTCCGCAAGTTTTGGCATTATTAGGCATCCAATCCACCCAGGCTACGGCTAACACAACTGTCGCTGCAACAGGGGCGGCTGCCAGTATGTCGAGTATTCCTATTGTGGGGCCTATATTGGCTATTGCGGCTGTAGCGAGTGTATTGGCTGCTTTGGCCAATCTGCCTAAGTTTGCTTATGGTGGTATAGCCTATGGCCCCACTTTAGGCCTTTTCGGAGAATATTCCGGGGCGATTAATAATCCGGAAGTAGTAGCTCCGCTTAATAGATTGAGACAACTGATACAGCCTGCAGATGGTGGAAACGGCGGAAAAGTTGTATTCAGAATAGAAGGTCGCACTTTGGTAGGAATATTGGAACGGGAAAACAATCTGATTAGGAGAAGTTGACAAACAATTATGAATCTTCAATGATAGAATTATGGAGTATTTACGATATTCGGGACAATTCCTCAGTCATGAGAGTATAGTGTGGAAAGTTGACATTTATCAGGAAGCGGATGAACCGTTTTCGTCGATAGGTATACTGCGATTTCCGGCTGATAGTCCGTTGGTGATAGAGTGGGCACATACTGACAAAGAAGAAGTGATATGCGGTAGTACCGCCTCACTGACCATTGTAAGTCCAGGCGACCGGACTTATGAGGATCTTTATATTATCCTGCCGGGTAGCATACGTCTGGAAGTGCTACGTAACGGACTGCTTTACTGGAGTGGTGCGCTTGATCCGGAATTCTACGAAGAACCTTACTCTGCCTTCGATGAATATGAAGTGAAGCTTACATTCAGTGATTTTGGTATTCTGGACCGTCTGAAATATGACCTGACGGGTACGCGTACATTGGAGAATATATTGCAGTATGCTCTCCGTAGGAGTAAAATACAATATGGAGAACTAAATCAGGATTATCTGAGTACTTATCTGGAAGAAGGCGGCACAAGAGCGACTTTAGATAAAATAAGTGTTCGGAGCGATAACTTTTATGATGAGGACGGTGAAGCCTGTACGCTTTATGAAGTGATAGAGGGGATGTTGCAACCACTTGCTTTAAAACTGATACAGAAGAATGGAAAGATATGGGTATATGATTTGAATGGGCTTTACTTACATGGAATCACTAAAGGAATTCTCTGGAAAAGTGATGACCAGATAATGGGGGTAGACAAAGTAATTAATAATGTAAAAATAACTTTCTCTCCTTATTCAGATGGAAAATTGTTGGGACAGGAAATTAAGTATACAGGTGAATACTCCGCAGATTATGTTAATATACGTGGAGAAGGTGCACCTCCGGGAGTATATTACTATGCTTTTTATGTTGATTATGGATGGCGGGTGGAAAATGATGTTGATTATGAAAATCTTTCATTTGCTATTTTTCCGGATAGTAGGAAGGGGACGGGATTGGCTGAGATGAATTTGTGTACTTACTTTCATATACTTCCGTTGCTTGGTGCCCAGCCGGCTGATGGAGTGGCATTTACGATGTCTACAGGAGTACATATAGCCGGAGGAACACCCAATAAGTTTCCTCAAAAGCCATGGCAAAAACCAGAGCAAGTGATAATGCGTACTTATCGTACTTTCATACCCAAATTATCTGAAAAAGATAGTGAAAAATATTATATACGTCTAAGTATGGATATGCTACTGGATGCTCGTTACAACCCTTTTACGGAAGGTAGTAGTGATAATGAAAAAAGTAATTACGAATTGTTGGACTATCGGTTTAATTATGTACAGATACCTGTAACCGTAACTCTGTATGACGATGACGGTAATGCTTTGATGCACTATTCTAATGCTGATATTGCTAAACGTACAGATTTGAGAGGGGCTTTGTCTTATAAGACCAAAGGAGAGTGGCTGGATGGTGCTGCATCCTATCAAAGTTGCTGGCTGGAATGGTATGATCCGGCTGACCGGCATGAAAAATCAGGTATTCAGGGATGGAAAAAGAACCGGCATAATATAGGGTTATCTTTAGAAGATATATATAGGTCGTTCCAGAGGTTGGAAGAGGGACAGTATATACCTTATCCTAAAAAAAACGGATATTTGGAAGTTTGTATTTATGCTGGTGTATGGGTATATGAATGGACCAAAGGAAAGATAAAGGAGGCACCTGATGACTGGTATCAGAAAATACGCTGGTTGTTGTATAAAGCTCCACAGCTTGATATGGTACGTAAAAATATAATTCATGACGATGCGGAAAATGATGATATAGAGTATACAGGTGTCATAAATGAGAGTGCCAAAGAAGGAATTAGCTTGGATACGATATGCGGAACAATGACTGATACAAGTCCCACTGGGAAAGGAGTGCTTTTCCGGACGGAAGATGGTATTCAGATAAAAGAACTTACTCGTGCCGGACGGACTACACAAGCAGAACAGTTACTTATCGGAACATTATATAGTCAATATGCAGAACGGAAGACGTTGCTGACAGGAACTGCCGGAATACTGGATGGTGACCTGGCTGTTTGTTCGGAAAGTTGTCAAGATGTTAAACGATTTATTTGCTTGTCGGACAAGCAAGATGTGATAGAAGATGAGAGCCGATTGGAGATAGTAGAACTTCGTCCGGACGAATATTCATCAGATAAAGATTAAACTTTATGGAAAAGAAGTATATATCAGGAGCAATATTGCGTACAGCGCAGCCTCGCAGCAAACGACTGAGAGAGCTGGGGAGGGCAAGCGAAAATGGAGTGTCAAGTACAGTTGTATCGGTAGATGGTTCTTCTTCGTCCGATTTTACTGGTGATGGTCATACGCATGCCAATAAAGCAACGCTTGATGAAATTAGTACTGATGATGATCGTTATATCTATCTGAAAAAGTTAGAGGTGAGTGATGACGGAACTATTTATGAAAGTCTAATAAAGAAAGCAAAGGCTGGATATGCAGATAAAGCGCATGATATAGATGATAACAGTCCGGTATATGAGAAGTTTCTGCGAAAAGATGTGGAAGATACGGCAGCTGGACTTATTACTTTCATCAACGGTTTGCTGATTGGCAAGAAAGAACATGGCATTAACGTTAACGAATCAGGAGATGTCATCGCGATACTGGATGAGTTGAACAATATTTTTCGGATTATATCTCCGGGCTTCGTGTCTGGAGACCTAGGCAGCGGCTTCATTCTGAAACATGATCCGGATACTGGCCGTTCTTATCTGGAAGTTGACGAGCTGCTTGTGCGGAAAGTAGCCTACTTTGTAGAACTCGTCATCAAGCGTCTTCGCTATGTGGGTGGAGAGATTATCCTGACGCCTGCCTCCATGAAGTGTACGAAAGTGGAGGATATGGAAGAAGTGTACCGTTGCTACTTTCAGCAGGATGATGGCAACAAGAGTATTATGCAGGAGTTTGCGTCTGGAGATCAAGTACGTTGCCAGACGTTCAATATTAAGGCAGATACATCACACGATGTAACCAATAAGTATTATTGGAGGTTGGTTGTTTCCGTAGGAGATGATTACATAGACTTGAGTAAAATGGATTGTGATCCTGTTAGTTCCACTCCCGAATCAGGAGACGAGATCGTATTGTTGGGTAACAGGAATGATGTTACCCGTCAGAATGCCATTATCCTATCTACTATAGGTGACGATGCGCCCAGTATCAAGCAATATAAAGGTATCAGCAACTATACGCTTACAGGGAAAGAAGTTACGATTATATCTCCTGCTCTGAATAAATTTGTAGGACAGTTTATTTCTGAAGCGACCGGTAAAAGTTATGATGATATGATTAACGGTTTGCAAACTGATTTTGACATAGTGAAAGCCCAGACGGATAGGGAATATACGATTTGGTTCTTTGATTATATACCTACACTGAATAATTTGCCTGCATCTGAATGGAATACAGGAGAACTGAAAGCCATGCACGACCAAGATTTATTCTATAATACTTCCAATGTACCTGACGAGGGAGGAAGAGCGTGGAGATTCGGACAGGATGAAGATGGTACTTATTCGTGGAGTGATATTACCGACCAGCAAACTGTAAAAGCGCTGGAATATGCGGCTAAAGCCCAAGATACGGCTGACGGTAAACGGCGGGTATTTGTAGAGCAACCAACTGATGAACAAACTTATGATGTGGGAGACTTGTGGGTGAATGCTACTTATCCAACTGCAAAACCTGATCCTTACGAGAATGATACGCTGGTATGTCAGACAGGGAAAGCTAGTGGAATAGCTTTCGACATTGAGCATTGGAAGCCTGCAAATTATGGTACAACGGCTACTATCAAGAATATGGGTGACAGGATAGAAGTTGTTGCTAAGAAGTTTAATGAAGATGGTACACTAAAGTCGGGGCTGATTGCGGAGAGCGATTTTGCATCTTTGTTCACATCTCAGGTGGACAAGGATAAAAATATTGTAAAACAGGCGGATATAACTACGTTTATCAAACAGAATGCTGACGGGACGATTGAATCGGGAGTAAACATCAGTGCCGATCAAATCAACTTTTTGGGTAAAACTATCATCAATGGCAATTTTATCGTTGATACGAATGGGAATCTGACGCTAAACAATATCACGGCAAACAACTTAACATTATCTGGGAATATATCAGGGAATAATGCTGTGCTGAATGACATCACGCTGAATAATATTGTTGCCACAAGTGGTACATTTAACACCCTTACGGGAACTTCCGGCGAAGATGAGATGCTGTTATCTCCAAGCCTGCTCCGGTTTACAAACCAATATGTAAGTTCCTTTTTCGGTGCGGACACTACCCCGGCTACTTCGGGTGGCTTCATGATTAATCCGATACGGGTATGTGTCAACAGAGTAATAGCCCGTTATGATGCCGGTGCCAATGCTGCACTCTATTTGGATGTACAGGGTGCGAAAGCTTATGATGACTATACTGCTACTGGTAATCATGCGCTGTATATACCTCATGGAGATATATGCGGAATCCGTAGACGATTACGTCGGGTAAAAACTTCGCAAAGCCTGTCTCTTATGGATTCTGTTCTGGTATGTATCAATACCGAAGAAATCACAGTCACTCTGCCTGCAGGCGCGGAAGATGGTCAGGAGTACTGGATGATATCTGCCAACGGTAAAAGAGTGAATGTAATTGCGGCTTCCGGTGACACGATATCGACTACCGGCGATTTCTTCGCATCTACCCTATGGCATGTGTATATATACGATGCTTTAAATAAGATATGGTTTTACGGATATATGAAGAATAGTTAAAAAAAGAAGTATGAAAATCAATTTTAAGAAAATCGAGACGAAAATATCTTTCGAGGGAGATGTTCAAACATTTGATATCGCTAAAAGAATAGCGAATGCGATGAAGTATCAGACAACTGTATTGATGGATATTGGTTTTGAAAAGCTTGCTGAAGCAATTTACTATTCCGAAGGAGAAGTGGAGATTCCCTCACAATACTGCAATGCCATTATTGAAGTGGTACGGCAGTCTCCTTTTATTGCGGCAGTTAAACGAGAAGTTATAAATAGGCTGAGTATTAATCAGAAACAAGATGGGATATATTAAGTTTGTCTTAAAGCGTACATCAGATGAAGCTGGTAATACCTGTTACGTCCGTATCAGTCGCATGGAAAGCGATATGACTGGCGTGGGCACCTATGAACTGAACTTGATCATGCACGCTCTATCGGCTTTGGGTGGAAAAGTAGAAATGAACACTGATTTCTTATTGGATACAAGCAGGTTGGATAATGATATATTAGGATGAAGATATGGAACAATTAGATAAGACTTTTATAAAAGGTAATGTTCTGAAAGCGGAGGAGCTGAACGAATTAGTTAGCAAAATAAATGAACTGGTGGACGGTTCACTAATACTTGGAAACACCAAAGGTACCGCTTACGATGGTGCTGCCGGTGCAGCACTTGAACAACTGGTTCGTGAACTTGCGGGAGGTACTGGTACTATGTACAGCGTATATGTCCGGAATAATATGGCTTCGCTCGGTTTTGCCGCTCAATATGGCGAAGAATGCATTCTTGACTTTACGTTTGTTTCCCAGTATCGGGATGACTTGAGTGAGCCTTATAAGCCGACTGGGGAGTTGGGTTTGTGTACTATTATGGTGAAGAATTCTAAGTATGTTGATTTCACTATGGTAAAGCAAATGGAAGTTTCTTCTAATGTGTCCATTAAACAGGATGTGGCCGAATGGTTATCGTCAGGTAGTAATAATCTGAAGATTACCGTCAAGGGGCAGAATACTGATATTACAACTGCTCCTGTTACTTACACCGTACAGCTTACCTCGCTCGGTATCAGTGCTCCGAACTTTGCCTGGTGGACAGCTTTTACAGGGGATATCACAATTCCGATGATTATCAATGGGAATATTAGTAAGATATTGCATATCACTATTATGGGTGATAATTATAATCAGAGTTACAGTCAGAATCTTGGTACGGCTATCTATACAGATACTCCTTATAATTATATTTTGTTACATCCCGGAGCGGCAGGTGTCTATAATGTGAGTTTCTATCTGTCTAATTCGGATAATACGATCCAGACGAAAGCTGTATCGGTTGATATAATGTGTATAGCGTTTATCGGAGAAACAGCTAAGTTGATGTGTGTGAACAACGTTGCCGCCTTGCTGACTAACTGGCAGGATAACGTTGTGTTTGACTATTCTATTTATGATAGCCAATCAACCGCGACTGATGCGGTGTTCAGCATAATGAAAGATGGAATAGAGGTGTATAGTTCAGAAAATGATAACATTGCTACAAATACAAAAAATACTTTCACTTATCCGATGGAGATCAATACGGATGACGACAGTAATTTTGATGTAGTTGTAAATGTAACAAGCGTAGAAAATGATCTGATAGAGCCAATCGTTTTTAATGTAAATAATTCTCTTGGTTATTCTGCTACGGCAGGTGCGGTATTGTATATCAACCCGAAAACCCGTAGTAATTCGCAGACAAATTTTCTAAGTGTAGTTAATGAGGTAGACAAGTCTCTGATACCTGTTACATGGAGCAATCTGAACTGGGGAAATGACGGTTGGGTAACTGACGATGACGGAGTAAGGGCTTTGAAAATCTTCGCCCGTAGCGAGGCTGTGATAGATTACCAGCCTTTTATAACGGAGGCTGCTCGCAAGGGTAAGACTATTGAGATCGATTTTAAGGTTGAGAATGCTTCAGATGCCAGTAAGGACATTATCAGCATTGCTGAGGACAAAACAGACGGGAGCCGTGTCGGGCTGAAAGTGTCCGGTGAGAATGTATCCTTCTTTTCGCAATCCATGCATGACAGCAGTATTCAGGATGTTCCTATCGATAATGGAGTGCGTATTCGTCTGACTGTTGTAGTAATGCCGAACGCTTATGGTAATCCGGACTTTAATTTGGTTGCCATCTATATTAATGGGAAGAAAAACCGGCAATATGCTTACTTGATTAATGACTATTTCAAGAACAATGGGAAAATAACATTGGGTAATGATTATGCCAATCTCTATCTGTATGGTCTTCGCATTTATGACAGTGCGTTGACTTCAGAAGCTGTACAAAAGAATTATATCAACCAATTGGTGACTACTGATGAAAAACAAAAAGAGAAGGCTCTTAATCAGGTACTGGATGGTGAGGGAGTAAATATTGATTTCAACGCTACCAAGTTGTTGTATAATGTATTTGTAATCGACAAGCCGTTCCCGAACCTGTTAAACCCTTCCGGTGTGGCTGGTAATCTGGAAGTATTCTTCAAAGATAAACCCGAACGTAACTTTACGCTTACCAATCTATTGGTGGAAGGGCAGGGAACTTCATCCAAAAAATATCTTGAATGGAATATTAGATTTAAGATGAAGGGGTTGAAAGATGCAGAAGGCAATAAAATAGACTCTGTTGCTACGTATGCTGATGGTACCACGGACAAAAACAAAGTGCTGATGTTCGATGGTGTTCCTAAGTCAGGAAGACTGACAGCCAAGAAAAACTGGGCCAGTTCTATGCAGGATCACAAAGCAGGCTGTGTGGCCATATACAACGATTTACATCGTGAATTGGGATTGTCGAACGAAGCAAACATCTCTGATCCACAGATACGTGTAGCTGTTTATCAGGAGCCGTTCATTGGATTCTCTAAATCCATTAACGAAGAAGGTCAGGATGTGTATACTTGTATGGGTGAGTTTACTTTTGGTCCTGATAAAGGGGATGACCTTTGTTTCGGATATGATACGAAAGCTTTTCCTGCTTTATTGTCTGTTGAGGGTTCGGATAATGCTCCGCTTGGTACTTTGTTTCGTGTGCCCTGGAATCGTAATAAATCTTATTGGGCTTATAACCCGGATGAGGAAGCTTTTCAATACAATAATACTAATTGTTGGGATTTCGATGCCGGAGAACTTAATGCAGCCGGGACAGAACCATTAGCTGCTCAGAGATGGATTGATGCTTACAATGCAGTCTATGTTTGTAATAATCGCATTCGTCCGTTCAGTGGTACACTTGCTGAACTGAATGCTACAGTTGCAGTTTATCGTGGTACCGGCTATGAATATTGGATAGCTAAAGCTGGAGATTCGGATCGGTATAATTTGTATTATTATGAAGTCTCAGAAGGAAAGTTCATGCCATCTGATATTGGAAATGGAACAATCAACCTTGTTACACAACTTGTAGACGGTGGATATATGATGCGAATGCAGCTGGATGCGGCAGTGGATAGTGATGCTGCCAATACCCTGTTCATAAAAGCACGTATAGCTAAATTCCGTACAGAAGTCCCGGATCTTTTCGATATTGATGATGCTGTATTCCATCATAATTTTACAGAATTCATTGCAGCAACAGATAATCGGGCAAAAAATACTTATCCGTATAGTTTCTGTCTTGAAGATAGCAAATGGAAATGGAGACAGGATGACCTTGATACTATAGGTCCGATTGATAATCAAGGGCAGGACCGTAAACCGTATCATTGTGAAATGCATGATTCTTATGATAATGGTCAGCCGATCTGGAATGGCGAAACTTCTACTTTCTGGAATATGCTTGAACTTGCTTTCAGTACAGAAATCATTGCCGGTATGCGTAAAATGCTTAATGCTATGGAAGCTTTATGTGGACAATCTTCCGGTACACCTTATGACAAGGTATATGCTTTCTATAGAAAGTATTTCCTGGGAATAAAGAACTATTTCCCTGCCACACTTGTAAACGCTGATGCTAAGCGGTACGAACTTGCGAAGATAGCTTATGATAATGCTTCATATACTAACGATACTGATCCTATAACTCAGAGTCATGGAGATTTTTATTCTGCGGAGACAGCTTGGATGAAAAAGCGTATCATGTATATTATGTCAAAGTACAGTTACGGGTTATTTTCGGCAGATGGAACTGATACTATTATCGTCCGTGCAGCAGGAGATTTGATAGACTACGAGATAACTCCGGCATTTGATATGTATCCGGCTATTGCTAATGGTACCTCTATTGTGCAGGGTAGTCGTACCAAAGCTGGAGAGATTTGTAAAATAATTATTGATCTGGGTGGCTCTGCCGACCAACAGAATGCTATCCAGGCAGCAAGCTGGCTATTGAGTATCGGAGATTGGCATTTGAAGAATGTTTCCGGTACCATGGTAGTACGCGGAAAACGCTTGACTGAGCTTACGCTTGGTAGTAAGTCTGAAAATGTAATAATCTCTATTACAGGACTTACACTCGCTGGCTGTGGAAGCTTACAGACGATATTATTGTCTAATATAACCACTTTACAGGGTACTCTCGATTTGAGCAATTGTATTAACATTCGAGAGGTATATGCTGATGGTACAAACCTCAGCCAAATAAAGGTTCCGGATGGCGGAGGGCTTGAGGTTATAGAGTATCCGGCTAACAATAAATATATATCATTCCGTAACTTCCCAGTTCTGACAACAGAGGGGTTGAGAATCGGTCAGTGTGCGGTGAGCATTACGGATTTTTGGATTGAGAATTGTCCTCTGCTGAAGCCTATGAAGCTACTTTCAGACATTATTGAGGCACAACAGGAACAAGGGAACAATCATGCATTGAAGCATATCCGTGCTATAGGATTTGAGGAGGAATATTATACTGCCGACGCACTTGATATGCTTGCCAAACTTGCAGATGGGACCTATGAAGGATTGTCTGCAGAGGGGCTCGCTGGTGAGGATCCAATACCGGTATTGAATGGTAAGATAACTGTACATTCAAAGTACTATCAGGACTCTGTGGATAAGCTGAGAAATACTTTCAATAAACTGACTCTGATAATGGATGGTGAACCAGCAATATATATGGCTGATCCAGTATGGCGTGAAATCGCCGTTTCTGTTTGGGATGTAGATAAAGATGGGTATATTATAGAAAATGAAGCTAATATAGGTAGAAGGATTGATTTTAGCCAATATTCCAATGGTAACAAAATTAAAATCTTAGACTTGTCAAATCTGGTTTATGATATTAGGGGCTGCAATCTTCTCACTGGGGTGAAAGAAGTATATTTTGGCAAATCAATCAATTCGGATAGAATGCCCTACCAATGCTTTATGAATAACACTTCCATTGAACTGTTGGATATGGGAGATTATCTGGTTCAAACAGAAAGGATGGTATGTGAAGGGGCTACTAATCTCAGAAAAGTTGTCTTGAGTAAAAAACTCATAAGAATAGATGGACGAGCATTTAAAGGTTGTATTTCTCTTGAAGAAGTTTCAGATATTCCAGACACTTGTACTGGAATTTATGGAGACTACAATGTAGAGTCATTTAGAAATTGCAGTTCCCTTAAAAAGTTGGTAGTTGGTGCAGGTGTTGTAAAAATAGGTGGCTCAACCTTTAGAGATTGTACTTCAATGGAAAACTTTTACATAAAAGCTATAACACCGCCTGCAATGGGAGATAATTGCTTTACCAACAATCCGTGCAATATTTATGTACCTCGTGGAAGTGGTGATGCATACAAGACTGCTACAAACTGGAGTACATACGCAGATCGGATTTACGAATATGACTTCTAAATATCTTCCGGAGCATCTATCTTTTCATAGTACTCCGGAAAACATGTTTATCAAAGCTCCATATAGGTTGATAGAGGATATATTTTTGTAGCCTGTAAACGGCACTATAAAATATTTTGTGTAAATGGAAAATACGGGATTCAGGTTGAGTT
>ERZ791927.1400-NODE-1400-length-18645-cov-6.769769_pt1 | contig 18645 bp, 10 predicted proteins | sample MGYA00510130_ERZ791927 | MGnify/ENA primary metagenome ERZ791927 (study PRJEB30046, sample SAMN00792055) | human gut metagenome | study: EMG produced TPA metagenomics assembly of the A metagenome-wide association study of gut microbiota in type 2...
GAATTCAATGCTCCTGCTGCGCTTGATAAGTATGTGGAAATTGCTAAGGCGATGAAAGTATATAAAGAAGGAATGAGCCAGGAAGAGGCTGCACGTGCTGCCGTAGATGCAGTGAGAGCACTGTCAGTAAGAGTAGGTATTCCGCAACACCTTTCTGAATTAGGTATCAAGGAAAGCGATCTCGACAAGCTGGCTACGGCTGCTATTGCCGATGTTTGTACACCGGGTAACCCTCGCGAGGTGACGAAGGAGATTATTCTGGATTTATATAAAAAAGCGTTGTAATTCAGTTATTAAATTATAATTAGATTATACGCAATAGGTGTTTTAATCAACGAGTTTTTTGACAAGTTTAGGATTTAGAATTGGGACTTACCGATTTATTATGCTAACCTTGTCAAAGTAACTCGTTTTCTTGCAGTTAATCGTTTGTTAACCAGAATATTATACTGTTTTATAGCATTCATAAAATTGGAAAAAAACATTAATCATAAAGAACAAGATCTTATATATGCTTTAAAAGAAGGATCACACAAAGCTTTTGATGCCATTTATAAGATATATGCCCGTAGGCTTTATGCTTACAGTTTATTGTTTACTAAATCACATGAAGAAGCTAAGGAAGTAGTGCAAGATGTATTCATAAAATTATGGATGAGCCGTACAAAAATTCGTCAGGAGGAAACTTTGCGTTCATTACTTTTTATAATTGCCAAAAATTATTTGATAAATTCTTATAGGTCTAAAATTAATAGTCCAGTTTACGAAGAATTTATTATGCACAAAGAGACAATGATTGTTAATGATACTGAGTATCAGGTTGAGTATCATGACTTCTTGAATAAATTTAATAAAGCAATGGAATATCTTCCTCCTACCCAGAGAAAAATTGTGACTTTATCTAAGATATATCAGTTTTCTAATAAAGAAATTGTAGAAAAGTTATCTCTTAGTGAACAGACAGTCAAGAATCAATTATCATTGGGACTTAAAACTCTTCGTGAAAAATTAGGTATTGCCTATTTCTTTTATATATTATTTTTTGTTAATTAGTTGAGAAGTTGAGGTACCAAGTGGAATTTAGATTGTCAATACATATAAAATAGTAAATGGATAAACTTAATTATAAATATTTGAAAGACGAACTGACATTGGAGGAATTATCTGAGCTTAAAAAGAAAGTAAATACAATGTCAGATGCGGAAATAGAGCAAGATTTATATAAAATTTGGCTCGAAGAAGAATCTATACCTCTTTCTATTGGTGAAGAATATTTTGACGAAATGAAAGATAATATAGATACGATTATTGGAAAAAAGAGTAATAGATTATCTTTTTCCGTCCGATGGGTACAGGTTGCAGCAGCTATTATGTTGCCATTATTTATAGGTTTGACTATATATTTCTATCAGCAGAGCAATATCATACTTACTCAAGAAATGATTGTATCTACTGGAAGAGGTGAGCGTGCTAATATAACGTTACCTGACGGAACTATTGTTTCACTAAATTCTGATTCAAGATTAGAATATTTACCGAAATATTATAATAAAAAAGAAAGGAAGATATATTTTCAGGGTGAGGGTTATTTTCAAGTACATAAGGATCGTAAAATTCCTTTTTTGGTAAATGCAAGGGGGATATTGGTAGAAGTGTTGGGTACTACTTTTAATCTTTTTGTCAGAGATAAAAAAGACTTTGCAGAATTAGCTCTTGAGGAAGGTAGTGTGATGCTATTATCTACAGTGAGTAATAAAAAAGTGATTTTACGACCTCATCAAATAGCTAAATTAAATCACCTTACTGGTGATATTCTTGTAATAGATGATAATTGTATTCAAGATAAATCGGCATGGCGACGCGGAGATATGATTTTCCGAAATACCGAATTGCTGGAAGTTATCCGGGCAATTGAGGAAAATTATAATGTGAAGATTCAAGTAGATTGTAAGGATTGCCTTTCTGATCTTTTCACAGGAACCTTGCCTGCTAATAATTTAAATGAAGTACTTGAAATTATCGAACGTTCATACCATTTGAAATCTATAATAACGGGCAAAAAAATACATTTAAAACAGTAATTTAAATGTGACAGGTCTTGTCTTTAATATATTAGTAAAACTAGTAGTTTTGGTAATATAGTAGAAGTAATCACTGGAAAAGAAGAAATACACTTGCATAATTTAAAGTGTTTTATCTTTTCCAGTGATTTTTTAGTTTGTTTCTACTTTATTCTTTTATGTTGTTTAACATGCTTTTTTTTTGGTACCTCTACTCATATCTATTGTCTTTACTATTAATGGCAGCCAGAAATAATAAACTAATGTCAAACTTTAATTTAGAATATAATGAATAAACAGACAAAAATGAAACTGTTGATAGTTGTATCATTACTGTTCATATTCTCTGTGCCATATGCCGTAGCACAAGAAAATTTAGTAACAGTAAATCTAGAACACGTTTCTTTGAAAGAAGTCTTAAATGCTATTGAAAAACAGACTACATATAGATTTTCATATCGAAATGTAGTAGTAGACATGAAGAGAGATGTTACGATATCAAGGGTTAATGCTTCTGTAACATCGGTTTTAGATGAGATATTAAGTGAGAAAAAGTTAGATTATACTGTAATATCTCCCAAGTCAATAGTTGTTTTTGAAAAACAACAGGTACAAACAACAAAAAGCAATATGAGAAGAATCTCAGGGGTCGTTAATGATGAGATGGGAGAACCTATTATTGGGGCTAATGTATCAATAAAAGGAACATCTATAGGTAGTATTACTGATGTGAATGGTAATTTCAATTTTGAAGCACCTGATAATGGGATACTAATGATTTCTTTTATTGGGTATATACTGCAAGAAATTGATATTAGAGGCAAAGACTATGTTGTAATTACACTCAAGGAAGATTTCCAAACTCTAGATGAGGTTGTAGTAATAGGATATGGTACTGTTAAGAAGAGTGATGTAACTGGTGCTCTTACTCGTGTGACTGAAAAAGCAATAAAAGAACGCCCTGTACAAAATGCTTTACAAGCTATGCAAGGTAAGGCAGCTGGTGTACAAATATCAACGAATAACCGTCCAGGTGAACTTGGTGAGATTCGTATTCGTGGAAACCGTTCTATTAATGCTTCTAATGATCCTTTATATGTAATTGATGGAATACCTATGACTGCAGGTTCACTTGCGGATATTAATCCTAATGATATAGAATCTATTGAAGTGTTGAAGGATGCCTCTGCTACTGCTATTTATGGTTCTCGTGGAGCCAATGGAGTTATTTTAGTCAGTACTAAAAAGGGGAAAACAGGCAAAGTTACTATTAATTATGATGGTACAGTGATGCTTGGGAAAATACATTCGCTTACCGATTGGATGTCTGCTGGCGAGAAAATAGATTGGAACAGACAGGCAGCTATAAATGCAGGTTCTTATGCTGGAGGTTATGGAAATGCTCCTGATCCTTCCATTGATAGCGATTCTTATTTTGAAGTTTCTCAAAATCCATATATGCGTCCTATCTTTGAATCTGCCTTTCAATTTAATCCAGATGGAACTCCTGTCTTACGTCCTGCGACAGATTATGAAAAAAATGTTTTGAAATATGCTGATATGGTTCCTGTATATGATTCATCCAAAATTCCAACTACACCATGGACAGATTATGTAACTCGTACAGGAATTACACAGAATCATCAAATATCATTGTCAGCCGGTACAGATAAAGCTAAATTGTATATTTCTATGGCTTATCTTGATCAGCAAGCTGCGCTTAAGGATCAAGACTATAAACGCTATTCGGTGAATATGAATGGCGAAATAACTGCTACTAAATGGTTGAAAGTTGGTATGGGACTTAATGCCAGTCATTCTATACAAAATTATGGTATTGTTAAAACTACAGGTAGTGCTGCTAAAGATTCTTATGGGTTAGCCTTAAATTTGGAACCATATGCTCCTGCATATGATGAAGATGGAACTATTCTTAAAGTAGAGGCAGGTCCCTCTCAACACAATGTTTTATTGAATATAAATGAGGCGACAAACGAGACTCGATCTTATAGTATATTGATGAATTCATATGCTGAAGTTAATCTATTTCCTTGGTTACGCTGGCGTACGAATTTTGGAGCACAATTTCGAAATTCAAGAGAAGGTAGCTATTATGGAAGTTATTTTACCAACCCTCTAAACAATAGTGCCTTTTCGCCTAATGTTGCTTATAATCAACATAATCAACGAATGGCATGGACACTTGAAAATCTTATTTATATTGATAAAACTTTTAATGATATTCATACTTTGGGACTTACACTTATGCAGTCAGCCGAGCATTATCGTACAGAATCTCTTGATGTTCGTGCTTATGAAACCAAATTCCCTACAGCATTATGGTATAGTGTTGGGGATTCGGATACCTCAAGATCTAGTATCGGTTCTGGTTTCAATCAGCAACAGCGTGCTTCCTATATGGGACGACTAAATTATAACTTAATGGATAAGTATCTACTTACAGTAACAGGACGTTGGGATGGAGCTTCAATGCTGGCTAAAGGGAATAAATGGGACTTTTTCCCTTCAATGGCATTGGCATGGAAACTGAACAAGGAAAAGTTTTTTAGTGAATTGAATTGGTTATCAGAACTGAAATTTAGATTAGGGTATGGGGTTACAGGAAATGCTTCTATTAGTTCTTATCAAACAGGTGGCACTATGGAATCCCAATATGCTAATATTCCTTTTGGGCAGGGAGGGGGTACTACCAGCGCAGTAGGTGCTAAAGCAGTAGTCTTACCAAACCGGGAATTAGCTTGGGAAAAGACAGCCTCGACTAATATAGGGCTTGACTTTGGTTTACTTAATAATCGAATAACAGGTAGTTTGGAATATTATGTTTCAAAGACATCTGATTTATTGCTCAATCGTTCTATACCGATGATGACAGGTTATGTTTCAATAATATCAAATGTGGGTAAGACTCAAAATAAAGGATTTGAATTGACATTATCTACAGTGAACATAAATACGAAAAATTTTACTTGGAAAACGGACTTTACATTCTTTACTAACAGTGAAAAAATTATAGAATTGGCAGATGGGCGTAATGATGATCCTGCAAATGGATGGTTTGTTGGGCGTGCTATTGATGAAGTGTGGACAAAAAAGTTTGATAGACTTTGGCAAAATACTCCTGAAGATAAGAAATTGTTAGCTGTTTATAAAGCGAATTCTATAACAATGTTTCCTGGACAGGCTAAAATTGTTGATCAACCATTTATAGAGGTACCTCAAGGTACAGAAGGAGCAATTACTAAAAAAGTAAATATTGACGGAATAGAGCAGGAAGTTACTTATTTAGATAATGGTTTTGGCAAGATTGATAACGATGATAATCATTTTTTGGGTTCTTTCAGACCTAAATGGGAAGGTGGTTTTACAAGTACATTTATTTGGAAAAACTGGGAATTAAATACTTTCATATATGGACGATTTGGAGGCTTATATTATGGCTTGCTACAAACTTATGGTAGTCGGATAGAGAAAGATGTATGGAGCGAAAACAATACTAGTGGAAAATTTCCACAACCCCGTAGCGGTGGAGAGGCATATACATCATATCAAGATTATCAAAACTATACTAAGAGTGATATGATAATCGTTCGTAATATTTCATTGTCTTATACTTTACCGGAGAAAAAGATAAAGAAATTAGGAATTTCGAATTGTTCTGTCTATGCACAAGTTCTTAATCCGTTTATATTTGGTGGAGAATTAGTCAAGGCTGGCATTAATCCAGATGACGTGACCGGTTGGAAACCCAGTTCTGTTGCTAATGGGGATTATAGATATGCAGGTGGCCAAACAAACAATACGATGCTCACTCGTAGCTTAGTTTTTGGATTGAGGTTAGGTTTTTAATTAATATTATAAGAACTATAAAGAAATGAAAAAGTATATATTATTTTCGATGGTTGTGTTAGGAAGTGTTTCTTGTACTGATAGCTTTCTTGAAGAGAAAATGGTATCAACTATTACACAAGATTATTTTAATACAGAAAAAGGATTAGAACAGCTCATTGTTGGGACATATGATGCTTTGCGTGTCAGTAAGCAGTATCAGCAAGGACCATATTCGTTATTGACGGGATTAGATGTTGCACTTTGTCGAACAGCTAATTTCGCAAATTATACAGCAAGTGAATGGAGTCCGACTGGTAAAATGGCAACTCATCCAAACGGATTGTGTGGCGAGTATTCTTCTAGTTCATTATTGGGGTATTATCCAATTATAAATAACTGTAATCGTGCTATCATTACCATTCAAAATCAAGAAGTGTCTGGTAAATTTGCAGAAGATAAAGAATATGCTTCTTTGAGGATGTCTGAAGCTATGTTCAATCGTGCTTATTCGCTTTATATAATGAATACTCTTTATGGGGATATTTATGTGCCACAAGAGTATACGACGGCGTTGCCTAAAAACTATAGCTTCCCTCGTGAAACTTCAGAAAATATCTATAAACTTATTATTGGGGATTTGCGATTTGCTTATGATCATCTGCCTGATGTGAGGGATTTAAATTTGGGAAGTGAATTTGGACGAGCCACAAAAGGTGCCGCGGCTCATTTTCTCTCTAAACTTTATCTTCAACGTGCTCAAGGAGCAAAATATAATGGAACTGAATATGGTCGTAAATCAGATGGTACAATTGATAACGCAAATGAGAAGTCATATCTTGGTATGTTGTATAAAGGAAATATTGCTACAGATCTCGATTCTTGTATTTATTATGCTTCCCAAGTGATAAATCATGGATATTATAATTTGGAAGCTGATTATGCAAAATTATTTAGTCATCCTTTGGATGATTACTCCAATGAAAGTAGCCATGAACTAATTTTATCTGCAGTTTTTGGGAAATTAGATAGTGGCGCAGATAATGGGCGCTATGGAAATCGTATACAAGGGTTTATAGGAGCTGGTTATCGGGATCCTTCGTGGGGAATTGAATATAATTGGGAATATGGAACCAATGTTTCAGGGCCGGTTTCTTATACTAACGATTTGGGATTTGATTTATTTAATAAACATGCAGATTCACGTTATCAGAAATCTTTTTTTGTTGAGTTTAAAACTGCATTATCAGGAGGTACGACAACTACTCCAGCTTTAAACATAGATTATTACGCATATGATAATCCACAAAATGCAACTTATGTGTGGACAGAAAAAACAGCTAATTATTTTAATGAATATGTTTGGGCTACTTATGATAGGGAATCATGGGGAGGTCGAAAAGCGATTGCTGGAGAGCATAAAATGGGTAAAGGTGATTTAGCTTTTGCTTATGTTGAAAATACCAAAGAAACAGCTTTAGATATGCAAGAAGCGCTTGCTCAACCATTTGTGGTATTGGCTCGATGGATTAAAGATGGAGATAAGTTTTATTATCGCTTACCTCTATTGGCCGCTAATGGTTCATATACATATAATACTCAATCTTATCTTGGTCTTAATAAATTGAGTAATAAGACATGTCCGGGATCTCTAAAATATGTTGATCCAAATCGTAGAAATTTGAGTAGTAGTGCACATTCTTCCAGAGATATTCCCTTGTTTCGTTTGGCAGAAACATATCTTATAAGAGCCGAGGCTTATGGTAGGAAGGGAGATTATGCAAATGCTATCTCAGATATTAATAAAGTGCGTGCTCGTGCTGCTTATAAAATAGGTGAGACCCGTAGTGAAGTTCTTGCACGATTACAACCAGGGCATGAAAATCTGACACTTAGTGAACAACAGTGGCCCTATTATGTAGAAAAAGATATGACTAATGCTATGTTAGTAGATGAAACCTATTGGGATGGAGCTTCGGAGAAGTCTTTAGCAGAAAGATATCCGCATACTGCAAAAACTACTGAAGATCGTTTTGTGAATTTTATATTAAATGAATTATCACGTGAGCTAAATTTAGAAATGATTTATTATGAAAATTTACATCATTCTGGGTGGCAGGCTGATCGTATTATGTACCATGAACAAATGGCATCTCCTTTGAAAGGATTATGGGATGCTTCTGATAATCTCATAAATGGTATAGGACAAACAGGAGATGGAATGGGGTATTTTCAGCCATTTCATACACTAAAACCTTTTGCACAGACAGTAATTGATTTATTAACGGATGAAAATGGTGTCCCTTTAGATGAAGCGGGTAAAAAAGCTTATCAGAATTACGGTTACTAATATGTAATTTTTCTACCGTTACATAAGAAATAAGGCAGTAGTGCAAAGTCACTACTGCCAATTTCCCTACATTGTGTTTAATGAATAATAAACTAGCCAATAATAAATTAATTTTTGTTTTATGAAAAAGAATCTTTTTGTCTTATTTGTCATATTACTATGCTCTATATTTGTTAGAGCTGAAGACCTTAAACTGTGGTATAAGTCTCCTGCTACTACATGGGTAGAGGCATTACCGTTAGGAAACTCTCGTTTAGGGGTTATGGTATATGGTGGTACAGCAACAGAAGAATTACAATTGAATGAAGAGACTGTATGGGGTGGAAGTCCGTACCGTAATGATAATCCAAATGCTTTTGCGGCTTTGCCTAAAGTTCGTAATTTGATTTTTGAAGGACAGTATGAAGAGGCCCGCTTATTAATGGAGTCTGAATTTCGTACAAGGCATAATGGAATGCCTTATCAAACAGTTGGAAGTTTGATGTTACATTTCCCTGGTCATGAAATAGTTACTGATTATTATCGGGATCTGGATTTAGCGCGTGCAGTAGCGACAACCCGATATAAAGTAAATGGAACAACTTATACTCGTGAAGTGTTTTCTTCTTTCACAGATAATGTGATTATTGTACATTTGACTGCAGATAAGCCTGAGGCAATTACATTCAAATTAGAATATAAAACTCCCTTAGTAGATCCATCAACAAAAAAAGTAGATAAAAAATTAGTGTTGAGAGCTAAAAGTGGTTCACATGAAGGCATAGAAGGAAAAGTGCGTTTGGAAACACAAACACAGGTTTTGGCTGATGGCGGTAAATTGAAAATTACAGATAGTAATATTGTAGTTGAGAAAGCTAGTACAGCTACTATTTATATTTCAGCAGCTACTAATTTTATAAATTATCAAAATATCAATGGAAATGAAAGCAAAAAAGCAACATCTTATTTGGCAAAAGCATTGAAACAAACTTATAATAAAGCATTGGTAAAGCATATTACTTTTTATCAGAAATTTTTCAGTAGAGTTAGTTTTACTTTACCTGTAACAGAAGCATCAAAACTAGATACTAAAACGCGTATTATGAATTTTAATAATGGCGAAGATCCGTCTTTAGCTACACTATTATTTCAATTTGGACGTTATTTGCTCATATCATCTTCACAACCAGGAGGACAACCTGCTAATTTGCAAGGCATATGGAATGATAAGTTGAAAGCTCCTTGGGATGGTAAGTATACTATAAATATTAATACGGAGATGAATTATTGGCCAGCTGAAGTGACTAACTTGAGCGAAATGCATGAACCATTAGTCCAGTTAGTTAAAGAATTATCTCAATCAGGACAAGAGACAGCTAGAGTAATGTATGGTTGTCGTGGTTGGGTTACTCATCATAATACTGATATATGGCGTTGTACTGGACCTGTCGATAGGGTAATTTATGGCGTTTGGCCTAATGGAGGTGCTTGGTTAAGTACTCATCTTTGGCAGAGATATCTATATAATGGCAGTGATAAATATTTAATGGATATCTATCCAGCAATGAAGGGAATAGCGGATTTCTATCTTGATTTTTTAACAAAGCATCCTAAGTATGGTTGGATGGTAACTGTGCCTTCCTGTTCTCCCGAAAATGCTCCTAAAGCTGCTGATGGCACTAAAGGCTCTACAATTACAGCAGGTTGTACAATGGATAATCAAATTGCATTCGATGTTTTGAATAATGTTTTGGCTGCTGCACGCATTCTGAATCAACCAATATCTTATCAAGATTCATTAAAAGAAATGATAAATAGTTTGGCACCTATGCAAATAGGACAGTATAATCAACTACAAGAGTGGTTGGAAGATTTAGATAGTCCGATAGATAAACACCGCCATACATCTCATTTATATGGCCTTTTTCCGAGTAATCAGATTTCTCCATATACAGATCCATTCTTATTTCAGGCTGCGAAAAATTCTTTATTACAGCGTGGTGATAGAGCTACAGGATGGTCTATTGGTTGGAAAATTAATCTTTGGGCACGTTTACAGGATGGGAATCATGCTTTTTTAATTATAAATAATATGTTGAAACTATTGCCCAGCGATGAACATAAAAAGGAGTATCCTGAAGGACGCACTTATCCAAATCTTTTTGATGCTCATCCACCATTTCAAATAGATGGAAATTTCGGATATACAGCTGGAATTGCCGAAATGTTAATGCAAAGTCATGATGGAGCTGTGCATTTATTGCCGGCTTTACCTGATGTGTGGAATAAGGGAAGTATAAAAGGGCTAGTTGCCCGTGGCGGGTTTGAAATCGATATGCATTGGGATGGAGCACAATTATATAAAGCTCGAATACATTCCCGTTTAGGTGGTAATCTTCGCTTGCGATCATACATACCATTACGTGGAGCTGGTTTGAGAGAAGCTAAGGGAGAAAATTCAAACCCTTTGTTTTTCAAAGCGAAAATAAAGAAACCATTAATTTCAAAAGAAATTAAAAATCCTCAATTTCCCGTTCTACATAAAATTTATGAATATGATTTAATGACTGAAGAGGGTAAAGAGTATTTGATTGAGCGTGGAAGTTTGTGATTTTACTTTAGACTTTTAAGTTTAAACTTTCTATTGAAAAAAGCAGATACTTTTGCGAAGTGTTTTGAACTTATTTAGATGCTTTGATTGGATTTTTCAGTTACATAGGTAGTAGTTATTCGGGAATGTATAGTATATCATCTGATATGTACTAGCATTCCCGATTTTTTATTAAACTATCGGGAACAGCAGTGTAAACGTGCTTCCTTCTCCCACTTTTGATTGCACTGTAATGCTGCCATGATGCTGGTGCATGATTTGGCGCGAGATGGTTAACCCGATACCTGAACCGGTAGGTTTTGTGGTGAAGAATGGGATGAAAATACGTTCCTGAACTTCCGGATCGATGCCGGTTCCATTATCAGTAACACGCAGGAAAAGGTGATTTCCTGGGGTGATGCCCGCGGAAAGAGTGATTTGTGTCGCTTCGTTTTCGCGGGCATTCCGTATCAGGTTGATAAGTACCTGTTCTATTTGCTCTTTATCTGCAATCAGGCGCAACGGAACGTTGGGAAGAGAGAGGTGTAGATCATCTGTATCATTTTGCATCAATTGAACGACTCCTTTCAGCAATTCTCCGGCATTATAAAGTTTCAATAAAGGGTGGGGCAGATGCGATACTTCCCGGTAACTATTCATAAATCGTACCAGACCGTTCCCTCTGCGACCGATGGTTTGCAGCATCTGTCTGATTTCCATTTTGGTTTCTTCGTCACCTTCCAGACTGTCGGCGTGCTTGGCAAGAAGTTCTGTAAGCGAAATGATGGGAGTAATGGAATTCATAATCTCATGCGTCAGTACACGGATTAGCTTTTGCCAGGCTTCCGTCTCACGGTTATCCAGGGCAGAATGGATATTCTTCATTCCAGCAATCAAAAGTTTCCTGCCTTGAATGATAAACTCCATACCGGAAAGAGCGAATTGCACAGTCTCTTCTTCCTGTTTGATTTGCCATACGGACAAATCGCCTGCTTTCAGTGTATGCAGCTTGGCCGGGAGATCGGGGTGAAAGTCGACCAGATCATTTATCGTATGCGGACAATCGATATGTATCAGACGTTTGGCTGCATCATTGACCCATTCCATTTGCCCGTCGGGCGTATAAACAAGAATAGCCATGTCTATATGATTGGCAAGTGCCTGAAAATACTGCAATTTGCTTTCTTTCTTTTGCAGGTTGTTCCGGTAATGTTCAAGGGCATCCTGCATTTCAGTCAGCAGTTCTTCGGGAAGAGGCTGAGTGGCATTGGGATTGGAAGTGGGAGAAGAAAGAAATTCAGAGTAGCGCACAGACCAGATAAACTGGGCCATGGCACGGGCAGAACGTAAGATATACCTATATATGGTATAAGCAACAAACGCCGTGAAGCAGAGCGCCACGAACAGGCTAAAATAAAAGCCATGTACAGCCAACCAAGCCGAAACGAGGCAACATATCAATAATGCAATTGTGAGCCAAAGTGGCGTTTTTACCCAAGTTTGTCTTTTCATAATCCGAACTTTTCAATCCTTCTATAAAGTGAAGTCCTTGTGATTCCCAGCATTTCTGCCGCCAATGTAATGTTACCGCCACACATTCTCATTACCTCATTGATCGCATCCTTTTCCATCCGTTCCAGATTATACTTATCTTTTTCAGATACAGTATTGGAAGATCGGGGACTGCGTAGCATGAAATCATCCGGAGTCAGCATGGTTCCTGTAGAGAGGATGACGGCACGTTCGATGGCATGCTCCAGTTCACGTACATTGCCCGGCCAACGGTAAAGTTGTAGCGTCTTTCGTGCTTCTTTGGAAATTCCCCGAAGCTCTTTCTTATACTTCTTCCGATAACGCTGGAGAAAGAAATCGGCCAATAGGAACAGGTCGTTTCCCCGTTCCCGCAAAGGCGGAATACGAATTTCAATCGTATTGATGCGGTATAGTAAATCCTGACGGAATTGTCCGTCGTCGATGGCGCTGTATAAATCCGTATTTGTGGCACAAATCAACCTTACATCTACAGGGTAGGAGGTGGTGGAGCCGAGCCGTGAACTCTTTCTTTGTTCTATGACCGAAAGTAACTTTGCTTGAAGCGGAAGACTCAGATTACCGATTTCGTTCAGGAACAACGTTCCGCCTGAAGCCACTTCCACACGTCCCGGCTTATTCTTGCGGGCGTCGGTAAATGCACCCTTTTCATATCCGAACAATTCGCTTTCGAACAATGTGTCCGGAATACTTCCTAAATCGATAGGTACGTATATCTCATTCTTGCGGGGGGACTGTTCATAAACAAAGCGGGCAATCAAGTCTTTTCCCGTTCCGTTTTCTCCCAGGAGCAAAAGGTTCGCATCTGTTTCGGAGAACTTTCTTATCGTCTGAAAAATAGCTTGCATGGCGGCAGATTCACCGATGATGCGCGTTGGCTCAGGGGGAAGAGTCAAAGCTTCTGTTTGTTCTTTTAAAGCCTCCTTCTGTTGTTTCAGGGATTCTACTTCCGTCCGGCTGAAACTGAGTTGCAGTGCGGAGGAAACGGTAGCTATCAGTTTCTCGTTTTGCCAGGGTTTGGGAATGAAATCTGTGGCACCTTGTTTAATGGCTTGCACAGCTTTCTCCGTATCTGCATAGGCTGTGATAAAGATAACGACCGCTTTGGCATCCAGTTTCAGTATCTCTTCCAGCCAATGAAAGCCTTCTTTGCCACTGACAGCGTCCTGACGAAAATTCATGTCGAGCAATATAACATCGAAACGGGTACGTGAGATGACAGGTAACAATTCTCTTGGGTCATTTAGAGTCGTTATGCTTTCTGCAATAGGGCGCAGCAGCATTTTCAGAGTGAAGAGGATGTCTTCATTATCATCTACGATTAGGATTTTACCTCGTTTCATCATAATTCGAAAGGATTGGTTTGATTTATTGGTGAAGATTGGTACGCGGACGACGCGGAATTAGGCGGACGAACGCGGATTTTTATTTATCAATGTTACAGCGCAGCCTTTTATATCCGCGTTCGTCCGCCTAATTCCGCGTCGTCCGCGTACCCATTGCAAAGATATAGAAAGTTTTCGAGATAGTAGTGTACGGAAGCGTGCATTCGGTGTACGATATCGTGCAATTTTGTGCAGATAGTATTTAGATAAATCTTTGTATATTAGCTATCTAACCATTTGGTATGGTTGTTGCCATCTATTTTAAAGTAAACGAATACGAAAAACATATGCTACACAAAAAACTGATTTATATTGTATTAATTGTTTCTTTTATAGCTTGTAGCTCTAAGAATCCGGGTATGAGTAAGGATGAAATTGTCCGGACTTTGGATGAGCAAGCCATGCAACATGAAACCGCCGTGAAGGCGGCTTCTGCTGCAATGCCGGAAGTTACGGAAGATTATACACCTCCTGCCGGAATAAAATATCGAGCTAAAATAGAAACTGTCGGAGTGAAAACCCTTAATGTACAGGCTGCGTTGAAGAATGTACGTTCTATGAAAGTTAGCGAACTCGGTACACTTTGTATCCACCGTACAGGAGCATTGGTACCAATGGGTGGTAGTTTGATGTCAGTGGAAGAGGGTTACTTATTGAATGGTTACCAAGGTATCTACTTATTGGATAAAGGCTTTAAACTTATCAAACAGTTATTTAAAAATGATGTTGTTTTTCAACGCGACGGAAAAAGGGGCTTTTTCCAATTACGCACCCTACTGCAGAGTGTCTATTATGATAATGCTCATAAACAAATTCAAGGGGTGTATGCGGTACGTGATCATAAAAAAAATAAATCCCGGACTTTTCTGGCTTTTCTTCCCTGGGATGTTTTAACGGCTGCCACAGAACCTTTGATGGAAAAAGATATAGCGAACAGCATTCCTCTGCAGGGTAACTTGGGGCATGGAGGTTTGTTTAAGTTCACACCGGAAGGTTTTATACGTGGCATACCTTACTCCAGTCGCTTTTATACCAATGAGCTAAAGGGAGATACCCTGTGTTATTTTGATCCGACTCATTCACCGGATTATCCCCCTTCAGAAAGTGCCGGTTCTGTACGAAACGGAGAGTCGCATCATATTTATGATTATCAAGGTAAAACACGCATACGTTTAGCCTATGATAATACGCTTTACCAACTGGAAAATGCTTCTACGCTGAAAGCTATTTATCGATTGGATTTTGGCTCTTTACAGCGTGCTGATGGGCAGAAGGTTATAGGTGGCAGTAATGTGGATGATTCTTATTTTGTGGATCGGTGGCTGGAGACAGACCGTCACTTGTTTATCAAAATAACGAAAGGGTATGACTCACCCAATGCCCGGAAAGCTAAATCCGTTTCTCTTTATTCACTTATATATGATAAAGGATCCGGAGACTTCTTTGCACTTCCTCCTGAAAGCAATAGTGAAAAACCCGAATTTCCGTATCTTACTGCCGATGGCGAACCAAATATGCCGTTTTATCCCGATGGAGTAGTTGGAAATATCCCTTATACTTGTCTTGATGCGATGAAGATGAAAGAAAAATATCCGGATGTTCTGAAAGGACAGGATATACCGGATGATGAATTAATAGTGTTAACCATAGAATAATAAAAATAGGAGAATAACAGATGATAAAGCATTATGTGAAAGTTGCGCTTCGGCTTATAAAGCGGAGTTTCTTGTTTTCTTCCATCAATATGCTGGGTTTTGTATTCGGCATGGCGGCGGCGTTCCTCATCTACCTTTGGGTAGTAGACGAACTGACGTATGATGACTGCTTTCCCGAAGTGAATCGTATTTACCGGACTATTGAGGTGAAACGGGAGCCGAGTGGGGAAATAAAGGAGTCTCCTTCGACGGTACGTTCTCTTACTAAAGTCTTTCGTGAAGAATTTCCACAAGTAGAGGAAGCTACAGCTATTAAGTATGGAGACTTGCATACATTTGAGACGGAAGGCCACAAGAAGATCAGCGGACATGGGGTATATGTTGATTCTGCATTCTTTCGAATATTTCCTTTTCCGGTGTTGGAAGGAAATCCGGAGTATATAAGTAATAATCCTGATAATGTCGTTTTGTCGGAATTGACGGCACAGAAAATGTTTGGTAAGAAACCGGCAGTAGGACAGAAATTAACTTATAGCGGGTATGGAAGAGAAAGAATCTATAATGTAGTTGCAGTGGTGAAGATACCTTCAAAGAGCCATATCCGGTTTGATATTGTTTATCCGATGGAGGCTTATGGCATGGGGATGATGGGTCATAATTGGGATCATTTTCGTGAGAGTATCCATGTATATGTAAAGATGAAGGCTGGTGATGAAGGAAAAATGTATCAGCAGGAATTGAAAAGCATGAGTCGGGCGCTTAGTAAGTTTGGGGAAAAGCGAACTTTGTTGCGTTTTCAATCAGTCAAAGATATTCATCTGAATACTACTTTTCCCGATCCTTGCGTAAAGAATCATGGCAACATGGCCACTATCTATCTGTTTACAGCTCTGGCTATATTAGTTATCTTTATGGGAGCCTTCAACTTTACAACACTTTCTACGGCACGGGCTTCTATGCGTTATAAAGAAATAGGCGTACGCAAAATAACGGGAGCCAAGCGGAAAACTCTGATCTTACAGTTTCTTTCGGAAAGTCTGGTGCAGGCATTCATCTCTTTGATACTGGCATTAGCTTTGACAGAATTGATGTTGCCGTTATTCAATAAGTTTATGGATACGGAAATCTCACTGCGGCTAAGTTGGGCTGTCTTCTTTTATATATTGTTCGGTATAGTAGGAATCGGTTGTTTGGCAGGGAGTTATCCGGCTTTTTATCTTTCTTCCATCAATCCATTACTTGCTTTTAAAGGTGGACAGAAAACTGGTAAGAAGGGAGGACTTATTAAAGGATTGGTATGCATACAGTTTATTATAGCTCTTACACTGATGTTGTTGACTGCTATCGTCTTTAAGCAGCTCCACTATATGCAAAACAAAGATTTGGGACTTGATAAGGAAAATGTGGTATCTGTCTATACCAGTTTATGGTATAATGTAGCTGGATTCAAACAGGAATTATTGAGAAATCCAAATGTGAAAAGTATATCTATGGGAGCACCTATCGAGAATCTTGGAGAAGGTGAAGCCCATGGAGACGGTAGCCTATTCCGTTGGACAAATATAGACGGACAGGAAGATTCGCTAAAAATGGTAATAGTATTTGCCGATGGGGATTTCAGTAAGACATTTGGTTTAGAGCTGATAAAAGGGAAATTGCTGGAGTCTGATTTTGGCAAATATTGGGGAGACAGGAATCCCGGTATTGTGATTAACGAGGCTGCCTGGAAGGGTATGAAGGTAGCTGATCCTATCGGTATGGAGTTACAAATGAGTACTTGGGGTAAGATGCATATTGTAGGAGTGGTGAAAGATTTTAATTTCCAGTCTCTGCGCGAAAAGATAAAGCCTGCTATTCTTTATTATTCTCCGGAAGCATTATCGTATATGCATATAAAAATAGCTCCCGAACATCGGCGGGAGACTCTGAAGTTCATTCAGAGAAAATACGAAGAGATGGCTGTACAGGATGATTTGTTCGTAAAGGATTTCAGTTATCAGTTCTTTTCCGATGCATTGAATAAGAACTATGCCAAGGAACATCAACAAAGCCGGATGTTGCTATTCTTCACAGTACTGGCCATCCTTATTGCTATGCTGGGTGTATTTGGCCTGGTTGCGCTCTCCACGGAACAGCGGACGAAAGAAATCGGTGTCCGTAAAGTGAACGGTGCCCATTCCGACCGGATCGTAAAGATGTTCTGTATGGAATACCTGAAATGGGTAGGAATTGCTTTTGTTGTGGCATCTCCCATTGGATATTACCTTATGTACCGTTGGCTGAGCGAATTTGCTTATCAGACTGCCATAAGTTGGTGGCTATTCATACTGGCAGGAGCAGTCATTGCAGGGATTACTTTGCTTACGGTAATCGGGCAAACTTGGAGGAAAGCTTCTCAAAATCCGGTAGTATCCTTGAGATATGAATAAATAAATGTTTAAGATAATAACAATACAATATACGATTATGATTAAAACAGTTAACCTCACCAAAATATTTCGTACGGAAAGCGTACAGACCACTGCATTGAATGAAGTAAGTTTAGAAATCAATCAGGGAGAGTTTGTTGCCATTATGGGACCTTCCGGTTGTGGCAAGTCTACCTTGCTGAATATGATAGGTTTGCTTGACAATCCCACTTCCGGTGAACTTTGGTTTCTGGATCAGGAAGTTTCCCACTACTCCGAGAATGACCGTACGGATTTGCGTAACGGAAATCTTGGTTTTGTATTCCAAAGTTTCAACCTGATAGATGAACTTACAGTCTTTGAAAACGTGGAACTTCCTTTGCTCTATGCTGGAGTATCTACGCGTGAGCGTGTGAAACGTGTCAATGAGGCTTTGGAGCGCATGCAAATAGCTCACCGCACCGAGCATTATCCGCAACAACTTTCCGGTGGTCAGCAGCAGCGTGTGGCCATAGCGCGTGCCATTGTTACCAATCCCCGTATTATCCTCGCCGATGAACCTACAGGTAATCTGGATTCTACGAACGGTAATGAAGTGATGAGCCTCCTGAAAGAACTGAATCGTGATGGGGCCACTGTTGTTATGGTTACCCACTCTGAAGAGAATGCCCGCGAAGCAGAAAGAATCATACGGATGATGGACGGATATATATTGACTGAAAGTAAAAACACTCGATAATAGATACATAATACTAAATAAAACAGCTGATTACGAAATAATCGTAATTTTGTTTGTTGATCTCGGAGAAATCATATAGTTT
>ERZ791927.1406-NODE-1406-length-18566-cov-6.110745_pt1 | contig 18566 bp, 19 predicted proteins | sample MGYA00510130_ERZ791927 | MGnify/ENA primary metagenome ERZ791927 (study PRJEB30046, sample SAMN00792055) | human gut metagenome | study: EMG produced TPA metagenomics assembly of the A metagenome-wide association study of gut microbiota in type 2...
CACCCGTACCGGCTGCGGCGCGGTGCCGCCTGCACCGGATATGTACGGCTTCTGCTTTGACGGCGCGCCGGTAACCTATCCCGCGGCGGATTATGTCCTCATCAACCACGGCACAAACGATCGCGGCGTTCCCGTCGACGCGTTTGCCGCCGCTTATCGCCGCCTGCTCGACGCAGTCGTCGCCAAAAACCCACACGCGAAGGTTGCTGCTATCACGCCGTTCTGCGGCGCGTTCCACGACGAGATCATCGCGCTTGTCGCCGATTATAACAAGGAACACGGCACGGACATTTTCACGGTGGACACCGCCGGTTGGCTGCCGCCCGATCCGCTGCATCCGCTGCGCGCGGGACATCGCAAGGCCGCCGACCGCCTGATTCCCATTCTGCGAGAGCACTTCGGATTATAAAAGTATAATTTCATCGACTTCCTCCGCACGGCAAACCGTGTGGAGGAATTTTTTGTGCAGCTTGGTGCTGTCGAACAGAAAAACGTTTTGTGCGCTTCTTTGCAGCACCACCCGCCGCACGGCGGTCTGTGCCGCATCGCGGTCGGTGATGAGCCCGTCGTCCGAAAGCGCGCTTGCCGAAAAGAACGCAACGTCCGTGTTATACCGCTCCAAAAACCGCTCGGCCTCGCTGCCGAAGGTGCACATATCCTTTTCCAAATAGTCTCCGCCTGCGATTGTGCAGGGAATGTGGTGCTTCGCCGCTGCCAGCAGGCAGGGGACGGAGTTGGTGAGGATGCGGATGTCCCGATAAGCGGCGAGCAGCGGCACAAGGTGCATACAGGTGGAGGAGCTGTCGAGAAACACCGTCAGCCCGTCGCACAGATATTTTTCCGCATGACGGGAAAGCTGAGCCTTTTCGTCGGCGTGCAGCAGACGGCGAAAAGCGATCGGCATAGCGCTTTCCTCCTGTTGATACACGGCACCGCCTGTGTAGCGCTGCACATAGCCGAGACTTTCCATCTGGCCCAAATCGCGCCGCACCGTCATTTCGCTGACGAAAAACCGTGCGGCAAGGGCTTTCACCGATGCGCGCCCGTGCGCCTTGAGATAGGTAAGAATGGCGGCTTGCCGCTTGTTCAGTGCCATGCTGTTGCTCCTTTTTGTGCGGCGATATGTTCGATAACAAACATATCGCACATTTCTTGACTTTTTCACTTTTCATATATATCATGTACGGGAGAAAAATGCAAGGGGATGCGCAAAATGCAGGTGTGTATACAGGTGATCGGTGCGCTGGGCGTGTTGGCGGCGGTGCTGGCGTTTCAGTGCAAGCGGCATGACCGCGTGATGGTGCTGCGCACAATGAACGAGCTGCTGTTTGCGCTGCAATATGCGCTGCTCGGCGCGTGGACGGGAGTGGCGATGAACCTCATCGGCTGCGTGCGCAATATGGTGTTCCGCAGCATGGTGCTGCGCGGCAGGAACACGCGGTGGGCGCGGGTGCTGTTCAGCGCGGCATTTGCGGTGTTTGCGCTTCTGACATGGGCGGGCTTTAAGAGTTTTCTCACCGGCTTTGCCAAGGTGGTCTCCACCGTCGCGTTCGGCAGCAGCAACCTGTTTTTGCTGCGCCTTTTGACACTGCTGACATCGAGCTGCTGGCTGATCTACAATTTTTCGGTCGGGTCATACACCGGTGTGGCGTGCGAGGTGCTGACGCTTTCCTCGGTCCTGATCGGTATTTTGCGCATCGACATTCCGCACCTGCGCGACAGAGAATAATCACAGAATTGCTGCGTTGTATGTTGTGAGCGGCAAAAAATGCGGTATGATGAATCGAAAGACGCAAATGCACAGTCGCTGGGACATCATGCGAAGAAAAGACAGAGAGATAACGGACAGAGAACGGATCGAAGACATTCTTGTCGGGGCGCGATATCTGCACCCGGGGATGTCGGACGGAGATTTCCCCTATGTTGTGCTGCTGCACTGTGGATACCGAACGGAGAACGGCAAACTTACGTTTTATGTTCACGGTGCCAACGAAGGGCACAAGCCGGCGTGTCTGCGGAGCGACAACCGTGTGTTCGTGGAGATCGACAGGGGAGAAGCCCTGATCTCGGCGGATGTCCCCTGTAAATACGGCGCTGCATACGAAAGTGTTATGTGCAGGGGCAGAGCGCTTTTTGCGGAGGATGCGGCGGAAAAATGCGCGGCATTGTCTGCACTTATGAAAACACAGACAGGTAAGGCGCATGAGATCGATGAAAAAGCGGTGGATGCCGTAACGGTGATAAGAATAGATATTGACACCTACACAGCGAAAGCCTGCGTCAGATAAGCGATATAACAGAAAGCACCCCCAAAAGCGTTTCAAAACGCTCTTGGGGGTGCTGCTTCTTGTTATTCCGACAGAATGGCTCTGTCGTTTGCAAAGACCGTGCCGCTGGCCTTGGTGAACAGGGCAAGAAGATCCTCGACGGTGAGGTTTTTCTTTTCCTCGCCGGAAACGTCCACGACGATGCGTCCCTCGTGCAGCATGATCAGACGGTTGCCGTAGGCAATGGCGTCGCGCATGTTGTGCGTGATCATCAGCGTTGTCAGATGGTTGCTTTCGACGATACGCTGTGTGATCTCCAGCACCTTTGCCGCCGTTTTCGGGTCGAGGGCAGCCGTGTGTTCATCCAAAAGCAGCAGCTTCGGGCAACTGAGGGATGCCATGAGCAGCGTGATTGCCTGCCGCTGTCCGCCGGACAGCAAGCCGACCTTTGCCGTCATGCGCTCTTCCAGTCCCAGATCCAGCTCGGTGAGGAGCTTTTTGTATTCCTCACGTTCCTTTTTCGTGATGCCCGCACGCAGCGTGCGGCGTTTGCCGCGACGATAGGCAAGGGCGAGATTTTCCTCGATCTGCATATCCGCCGCCGTGCCCATGGAAGGATCCTGAAACACCCTGCCGAGATATTTCGCACGCTTGTATTCGGGCAGCGGGGTGACGTCGATGCCGTCGAGCAGCACTCTGCCCGCATCCGGACGGAACACGCCGGAAATGATGTTCTGCATAGTGCTTTTTCCGGCGCCGTTGCCGCCGATCACCGTCACGAATTCGCCGTCCTCCAGCTTGAGGTTCAGGTCGCAAAGGGCGACTTTTTCATTGATCGTTCCGGGGTAGAATACTTTCTTGATATTCTGCAGTTCAAGCATTGGTCTTACCCCCTTTTTGGATGCCGCGGCGGGCGGCAATCTGCTTTTTGACATAGGGCGCGCCGAGGAAGACCGCAACGACGATCGCCGAGAACATCTTGAGCAGATCCGTGTCAAGACCGATGAAAATGATGATCTGATACACGATGTAATAGATGACTGCGCCGATGATCACACCGGAAAGGCGGATGGCAAAGTTCGGCGGCAGCTTAGAAATGACCGCCTCGCCGATCACCACGGCGGCAAGACCGATGACAACAGCGCCCTTGCCCATGTTGATGTCGGCATATCCCTGGTACTGACAAAGCAGCGCGCCGGAGAAAGCCACGATGCCGTTTGAAAGCGCAAGACCGATGAGCTTCGTGATGTTCGTGTTGATGCCCTGCGCGCGGCTCATCGCCGGATTGATGCCCGTCGCACGGATGCCTGCGCCAAGCTCTGTTCCGAAGAAGAGATACAAAAGCGCCACAAGCAGGATTGAGCAAATGACGAGAATGACGATCGCGGCGGGAATGTTCATTTGGGACAACAGCACCCGATAGTTTCGCGCAGACAGCGGCTGGTTTGCCTTGCCCATGATCTTCAGGTTGACCGACCACAACACAAGCTGTGTGAGGATGCCCGAAAGGATCGCGGGAATGCCTAAAACGATGTGAAGACCGCCCGTCAGCGCACCGGCGAGAATGCCCGAAAGCAGAGCGGCAAGCAGCGCCAGCCAAACGGGAACGCCGTTGATCATGAGCATGGCACAAACGGTGGCACCGGTGCAGATGGAGCCGTCGACCGTGAGATCGGCGATATCCAGTATCTTATAGGTAATGTATACGCCGATTGCCATAATCCCCCAAACAAGTCCCTGGGCGACGGCTCCCGGCAAAGCGGAGAGAAGTTCCATAGCATTTTCCTTTCCCGGATCACGCGATCGGCGTGTATCCGTCGGGAACGGTGATGCCTAGCTCCTTGCAGATGTCGGCGTTGTACATCTTCGTTGCGGATGCATATTCGATGGGCATTTCGGAGACCTTGGCTTCGCCCTTGAGGATCTTTGCCGCCATTTCGCCGGTCTTCACACCGAGGTCATAGTAGGAAATGGAGAGCGTGGCGACGCCGCAGCCGAGGCAGATGCCTTTTTCACCGGCAACAACGGGCACTTTCTTGTCTCTGACGATATTGCCGATGGTCTCGGAGCAGGAAGCGGCGGTGTTGTCCGTGGGGATATAGATGACGTCGCTCTGCGCGGCAGCAGTGGTCGTGACAGCGGAGATGTCGTTGGAGTCGCTGAAGGAATAGCGCGTGCAGGTGATGCCTTTGCCGGCGAGGTATTCTTCCATGACCTTCACCTGATAGTCCGAGTTTGCCTCAGCCGAGCAATACAAAAGACCGACCTTCTTTGCCGACGGGAAAAGCTCCAGAATCATGTCACCCTGCTCCGTGAGAGGGGCAAGATCGGACGTGCCGGAGATGTTGCCGCCGACGGTGCCGTTGAAATCCTTAATGTTCAGCGCAACGCCGTATTCGGTGATGGAGGTGCCGAGAATCGGAATGGTCGTCGTGGCGTTGTATGCCGCCTGCAGAGCGGGCGTGGCGTTCGCAAGAATCAGATCCACATTCTTCGACACAAAGTCGGTGACGATCGTGGAGCAGGCGACGCTGTCATTTTGCGCGTTCTGCTCGATGAAGGTGACTTTGTCTGTGCCGAGTGCTTTCTGCAGAGCATCCTTGAAGCCCTGTGTTGCAGCATCGAGCGCGTCGTGGCGGACGAGCTGGCAGATGCCGACGGTATAGACCTTTTCCTTGCCGCAGGAGGCAAGCGAGAGCAGCATGGCGAGGGTCGTCACCGTGACGAGAAGAAGCGAGAGGACTTTTTTCGATCTGGTTTTCATAACAGGTGTTCCTTTCTTTTCTGAAATAAAAAACACACGGTTGCGATACCGTGTGTAATAGCCTTTATTTTGGGAACGGAAAATTCCTAAACATCAAACCTATTATCAACTTGCATCACAAACACTATTACTTTTTCTTGTGAAAGTAATAGTAGTAGGCGTATGCAAAAGAGACAGTACGGTTCATGATCAAAACTTCCCTCATATTCCGATCAACGCGATTATATACCCGTTTTTTGACTTTGTCAATACGGCGATCAAAGTTTTTTCGACATTTTTCTGCAGGATTTGTTGCGGAAATTGCAAAAATATGGTATATATGCAGTAAAAGAAGGGAGCGTCCGACAATGATTGCAGCTGCGGTGGAAAACATGATCGCGTTTTATAAAGGGAATTTGCATGATATCGCGCACTTTCTCAAGGTGTGGGCACTGGCAAAAACCATCGGCGAGGCGGAAAGATTGGATGCCCGCACACAGGAGACGCTGGAACTGGCGGCGGTGGTGCATGACATTGCCTGTCCGCTTTGTCGCGAAAAATACGGCAACACCGACGGCAAGCATCAGGAGCAGGAAAGCGCCCCGCTGGTGGAAGCGTTTTTTGCAGAGCCGCCCCTTGCGGGCGCGGATGTCGCGCGCATCGTGCATCTTGTCACGCACCACCATACTTATGTGAGCGTGGATGGTCTTGATTATCAGATCCTGCTCGAAGCGGATTTTCTCGTGAACGCGGGGGAGAGCGGCTTTTCGCTCGCGGCGATCCAAAAGGCAAAGGAACACATTTTCCGCACTGCCGCGGGCACGCGCCTGCTTTGCAATATGTATTTGGGGGCAGACGCATAAACGGCGGGGACAAGGGCGGGCTTTCTTTCATCACCCTGCGGCAGCTGCCGGGGATGAAGGATCGTGCCGCCGCATGGTTTCACGGCAAATGGGCGTGCCGGTGGCGGCGTATACCGCGTGCATGAATGACTATCTCGACGGGAAAACGCGCTCGGGTGGTATCTCTGCCTTGCCGACGGCGCGATCGTCGGCGGACTCGGCGTGATCGAAAACGATTTTCATGACCGCAAGGACCTGACGCCGAACATCTGTGCGGTCTACACGGAAGAAGCCTATCGCTGTCGGGACATCGCAGGGCACTTGCTGCATACGGCGGTGGAGGATCTGCGCAAAGCGGGCATATCGCCCGTTCACCTGATCGCCGATCACACGGGCTTCTATGAACGGTACGGCTGGGAGTTTTATTGCATGGTGCAGGGCGACGGCGAGGAGCAGAAAACCGGAATGTATATCCATCGCTGATTGCGGCAGCGGCGCTGTGACCGTTTGCCGTGTACCGTCTTTGACGGCATTGTCACCGGCGGTGTCGCCGTTACCCGCGGCGTTGTCGTTACCCGCGGCGTTGTCGTTACCCGCAGCGTTGTCGTTACCCGCGGCGTTGCTGTTACCCGCGGCGTTGTCGTTACCCGCAGCGTTGTCGTTACCCGCAGCGTTGTCGTTACCCGCGGCGTTGTCGTTACCCGCGGCGTTGTCGTTACCCACAGCGTTGTCGTTACCCACAGCGTTGTCGTTACCCGCGGCGTTGCTGTTACCCGCGGCGTTACTGTTACCCGCAGCGTTGTCGTTACCCGCAGCGTTGCTGTTACCCGCGGCGTTACTGTTACCCGCAGCGTTGTCGTTACCCGCAGCGTTGTCGCCGCAGCAGGAGCCGCAGGAAATGTTTGCCCTTGGCATTTTACACAGTATTGCAGTTAGCAAAGACTAACTCATTACGCAGTTTTCACAAACTTGCCGAAATTACAATTTTCTCCCGAAATTTTCTTGACAGATCCCGTCGATGGGAGTACTATATAGACGGTTAGCGAGGGCTAACAATTTTTTAGAGTTGCGGTTAGCAAATGCTAACATTAGAAATGCGAGGGATTGTTATGATGCCGCTCAGTCTTGCAGATACCGGCGAGAAAAACATCATTCGGAAGATCGGCGGATCGCCCGAGGTCAAAAAGCATTTGGAAAACCTGGGCTTTGTTGTCGGCGGCGATGTCACGGTTATCAACCGTCTCGGCGGCAATGTGATCGTCAATGTCAAGGAGGCGCGCATTGCCATCAGCGAGGAAATGGCGCTGAAGATCATGGTATGAAGACGCAGAGCGTCTCTATATACGATTATGACAAGGTGAAAGGGGATAAAAGAGATGAAGTCACTGAAGGAAGCGCAGATCGGCCAGACCGTCCGTGTGGTCAAGCTGCACGGCGAGGGCGCCGTCAAGCGCCGTATCATGGATATGGGCTTGACGAAAGGCGTTGAGGTCTATGTGCGCAAGGTCGCGCCGCTTGGCGATCCGATCGAAGTGACCGTTCGCGGTTATGAGTTGAGCCTGCGCAAGGCCGACGCTGAAATGATTGAAGTGGAATAAGAAGAAAGGGGAGACTTGAAATGGAGATTCGTATTGCCCTCGCGGGCAACCCGAACTGCGGTAAGACGACGCTCTTTAACGCTCTTACCGGTTCCAACCAATTCGTCGGCAACTGGCCCGGCGTTACGGTGGAGAAAAAAGAAGGCAAACTGAAAAAGCATGACGGTGTTATCATCACCGACCTTCCGGGTATCTATTCGCTGTCGCCGTATACCCTTGAGGAAGTCGTCGCCAGAAATTATCTGATCGGCGAGCGCCCGCAGGCGATCCTCAACATCATCGACGGCACCAACCTGGAAAGAAACCTGTATCTGACGACACAGCTCACGGAGCTCGGCATTCCCGTTGTGGTCGCCATCAACATGATGGACGTCGTGAAGAAAAACGGCGACAAGATCAACACGGCGGAGCTTTCCCGTCAGCTGGGCTGCAAGGTCGTGGAGATCTCGGCGCTGAAGGGCAACGGTGTGATGGAAGCTGCCGAAGCGGCGATCGACGCGGCGAAGAACGGCAAGACTGTTCCGCAGCACACTTTCTCCGGCAGTGTGGAGCATGCGATCGCCCACATCGAAGAGGCGGCTGTGCACGGACTTCCGGAAGAGCAGCAGCGCTGGTATGCCATCAAGATCTTCGAGCGTGACGACAAGGTGCTCGCGGGTCTGCATCTGGATGCGGCGGTGCTCGCACATATCGAAAACGACATCAAAGCCGTTGAGGAAGAAATGGACGACGATGCGGAGTCCATCATCACCAACGAGCGGTATGTATACATCGGCTCGGTCATCAAGGCATGCTACAAAAAGAAAGACGCCGGCAAGTTGACAACCTCGGATAAAATTGATAAAATCGTCACGAACCGTTTCCTCGGTTTGCCGATCTTCGCCGCCATCATGTTCCTTGTGTACTACATCTCCATGGTCACGGTCGGTAGCATGGCGACCGACTGGGCAAATGACGGTCTGTTCGGCGACGGCTGGCATCTGTTCGGCATCGGCAGCTCCGCTACTGCGGACGCCGAGGAAGAATACGGCGATGCCGATGCGATCATCGAGGGCTTTGTCGCTGCCGCTGAGAAAAAGGGCGCGGATGTTGAAAAGGTCAACGCTGCGCTGGATCAGGAGAGCGAAAGCTATGACTACGCTGCGGCGGTCAGCGAGCTGAAAGCGCTGCAGAGCAGTGTGGACGTCACCAGCTTTACGTATACGCTGGAAGACGAAGAGACGCTCGAAACCACCGATAAGACCGGCTCGCTTGCCGATTTCGAGGCTGCTGTCAATGCATACGAGAAGTATGAGGGCGGCGTGGATCCCGCAAACTACGGTGTGTGGGTGCCCGGTATTCCGGTGCTGGTCGGCGACGGCCTTGAGGCGATCGGCGCTGCCGATTGGCTCGCGGGTCTGATCAATGACGGTATCGTTGCCGGTGTCGGCGCGGTGCTCGGCTTTGTGCCGCAGATGCTGGTGCTGTTCCTGCTCTTGGCGTTCCTTGAAGCGTGCGGCTATATGGCGCGTATCGCGTTCGTTCTCGACCGTGTGTTCCGTAAATTCGGTCTTTCCGGTAAATCCTTCATCCCGATGCTCATCGGCACCGGCTGCGGTGTTCCCGGCATCATGGCGTCCCGTACCATTGAAAATGAACGTGACCGTCGTATGACGATCATGACGACTACCTTCATCCCCTGCGGTGCGAAGGTACCCTTCATCGGCATGATCGCGGGCGCAATCTTCGGCGGCAGCGCCTGGGTTGCCACCTCGGCATACTTCATCGGCATGGCGGCGATCATCGTCTCCGGTATCATGCTGAAGAAGACCAAGATGTTTGCCGGCGATCCTGCTCCGTTCGTTATGGAGCTGCCCGCCTACCATCTGCCGACGGTCGGCAACGTGCTCCGCTCCATGTGGGAGCGCGGCTGGTCCTTCATCAAGAAGGCGGGCACGATCATCCTGCTTTCCACCATCCTTGTGTGGTTCACCACCTATTTCGGCTGGGTAGACGGCAGCTTCGGCATGCTCACCGAGGATCAGATCGACGGTTCCATCCTTGCTAAGATCGGCGGCGCGATCGCCTGGATCTTTGCACCGCTCGGCTGGGGCAACTGGCAGGCGACTGTTGCTTCCATCACCGGTCTTGTGGCGAAGGAAAACATCGTCGGTACGCTGGGTATCCTGTATGGCGGCGGAGACGGCACGGTGTATCAGAATATCGCTGCTGCTTTCACGGGCATCACTGCTTATTCCTTCCTGGTGTTCAACCTGCTGTGCGCTCCCTGCTTCGCGGCAATCGGCGCCATCAAGCGTGAGATGAACAACCGGAAGTGGACCTGGTTCGCTATCGCCTATCAGTGCGGCTTTGCCTATGTGATCGCGCTGATGGTCAACCAGTTCGGCAACCTGTTCACCGGCAATGTGAGCGGTGTCGGCGGTGTGATCGGCGTCATCTGTGCTGCGGCTCTGCTCGCCGGCATGATCTACATGCTGGTGCGCCCCTACAAAGAGGCTACCAAGCTGACGGCGAATGTCAAAGCGAAATAAATTTTCTGAAAGGAGACCTGCCTTATGCTCGCCTTTATTGTGGATAATCTTGCGACCATTCTCGTGTGTCTGGTGCTTGCCGCCATTGTCGCTGCCATCGTTGTGAAGCTGGTGCGCGACAAGCGAAAGGGAAAGAGCAACTGTGGCTGTAATTGCGCGCACTGCGCTATGGCAGGCTCTTGCCACAAACAAAAATGACCCCCTGAAAACTCCTTGATAAATTCCTTCTTGAAGCAGAAGCGCGTCGGAAACTTCCGACGCGCTTTTGCTGTTTCACATTATTGACAATACTCTGCAGCGAAATCAATGAAGGTCTTTTTGACACTGCTGCAATAGCGCCGCTTCTTTCCGGCAATGTACAGCGTGCGGTGAGCGGCTTCTCCCGCAAGGGGATAATAGGCGACGGCGTCATCGTCGGACACAGTGCGCACGATCTCGTCGCTGACAAAGGTGACCCCAAGCCCCTGCACGGCGGCTTCATAGGCGGTCATCAGCTGGTCAAAGGAAAACGCGACATGCGGCGTGAAGCCCGCGGCGGCGCACAGCGCCACGGCATGCTCATACATGTTGTTGCCTGCGCGCAGCAAAATGAACGGCGCATCCCGAAAGGCAGCAAGTTCGACAGGCGGTGTGTCAAGATGGCGCCCGGCGATGATGTCGCCGCGCAGCAGTGCGCCCGCGCGCGCATATGCCTTGGGAACGCACAGGAGAATGTTCTCCCGCAGGATGGGCTGCGCCGTGAACAGCGCCGCGTCAAAATCATAATCGAGCAGCAGATCCAGCTCGTTTTGCAGCACCTGCTGCGTCAGCGTGGCGGAGTTGCCCTCAAAAACGTCCACCGCAATGCCCGCATACCGACGGCAGAAATCCCGCGTCAGCTGCAGCAAAAGACAGGAAGCGATGAAGTGTGCCCCGCCGACCGACAGCCTGCCTGCCCGCAGCCCTTTCAGCTCGTCAAGCTGTGTCTGCAGATCGTCGCTGATCTTGCCGATGTCTTCGAGCGCCTGCACATACACCCGCCCTGCGTCGGTGAGGGAAATGGGCGAGGTGGTGCGGTCGAAAAGGGTGACGCCCAGCTCGCTTTCCAGCCGCTTCAGATCGGTGCTGAGCGCGGGCTGGGAAATGAACAGCTGCTGTGCGGCGGCGGTGATGCTGCCCGCACGGTAGATGTCGGCAACAAAGGCGCGTATCGGTATCATGCCATAACCTCCGTATTATGAAAAATATAGATAATATATGTTTGATTATATAGCATATCTGTGCTACAATCAAGTGAAACTTGTGGAAGGATGGCGCAAAAATGGGAGATTTGCAGGTCGCATCGCGCATGACACCGGTTCATTCGGACATTCGCGGAGAGATATTCATGGAAGCGCTGCGTATGCAGCAGGCGGGGGAATCGGTGCTGAAGCTGAACACGGGAAACCCCGGTGCATTCGGCTTCACCATGCCGCAGAGTCTGAAAAGCGTGCTGGCGCAAAATATGGACAGGGCGGTGGCATATTGCGATTTTCGCGGTATGCGCGAGGCAAGAGAAGCCATTTGTGCCTATCACAACAAAAACGGCATCAAAGGTCTGTCGCCCGAGGATATTTATATCACCAACGGTGTCAGCGAGGCGGTCACGATGCTGCTGAATGCCTACTTAAACCCGGGCGACGAGCTGCTGCTGCCCTCGCCGGGCTATTCGCTGTGGACAAACACGGTGTATCTGTGCGGCGCAAAGCCCGTTTTCTATCGCTGCGACGAGCAGAACGCATGGAATCCCGACATCGACGATATGCGGCGGCGCATCACAGCACGTACCAAGGCGATCCTGCTCATCAACCCCAACAATCCGACCGGCGCGGTGTACAGCGAGGAAGTGCTGGAAAAGGTTATTGCACTTGCTGCGGAATATGATCTGCCGCTTTTCTCGGATGAGATCTATGACCGCCTTGTCTATGACGATGTGCCGTTCCACTCCACGGCGGCGCTGGCGTCCGAGGACGCGGTGGTGGTGACGACCAACGGACTTTCAAAGTCGCATCTTGTGTGCGGTTTTCGCTGCGGCTGGCTGGCGATTTCGGGACCGACGGCGAAAAAACACGCGCTGCTTGCCGCGCTCGACAAGCTGGCGTCCATGCGCCTGTGTTCCAATGCGCTGATGCAGCTGGTCATTCCTGCCGCGCTGAACGATCCGCAAACGCCGAAAAGCATGGTGTCGCCCGGCGGCAGATTGTATGAGCAGCGCAAGGCGGCGTGCGATGCGCTTGAAAAGGTGGACACGCTGCAGTTTGTCAAAAACAAAGGCGCTTTCTATGTGTTTCCGCGCATCGACCCGTCGCTGCACATCACCGACGATCACCGCTTTGCCATGGATCTTTTGCACGAAACGCACATTTTGGTGGTGCCCGGCACAGGCTTTGACTGGCAGGAGCAAAACCATTTCCGCCTGGTGCTGCTGCCCGAGCCGCACGCGCTGGCGGACGCCGTGGAAAAAATCGGCACTTTCCTGTCCCGCTATCACCAGTAATCACTTATGAGGAGCAGACCGTAAGGTCTGCTTTTTTTGTGCGTTTTTATACAAACTTTTTGTGAAAAGTTGGTGCACATTCACGGACGAAATGTGTTTACAAATGTCACAAAGTGTGATACCATCTTATTAGTGAACAAAAATCACGCAAAGTGAGGGGGTGGTTCCAATGGACAGGTTGCGCGCACCAAAGACCGGGCGATACTATACATTGTGTCAAAGGGAGGAATTGCAAATGAAAAAGCTACTGAGAACAATATGCGGCGTTTTGGCGGTGACGGTAATGCTGCCGGCATTGCCGTCGATGGCACTGTCTCCGTCGGATCTGTCGCAGACGGAAACGGGGATATCGGCAACAGAGCAAGTCTCGTCGATCATCGGGAGAATGGATCGCAGCCTTCTGCCCGCGGAAGAAAAGCTGGAAAGCACGGCGACTCTGCAGGATAACTATGATCCGGGCATCGTTTTGGTGACGATGACGCTGCGGGATACGGTGATCAACAAGCCCTACAGCGCCGCGGATTTTCCGGAAATTGCCGCGGAAAAGGTGGAGGATCTGTCCCGCATCACCAGCGCGCAGGCGGCGAGATGGATCGATGAGGAGAGCTATCATCAGATTTTGAAGATCACACTGACGGAGAAAACAAAAGCGGCGGTGCTGCGCGCGATCGCGGCACTGGAAACGCGCGATGATATTCTGTGCGCCGAGCCGGATTATATTACGGCGATGCCGGTGGAAGAAAGCGGAACGATTACGTCCGACGCAGATGTGATGAGCGCTGATCAAGCGGGCGGTGTCGCGACATATGCCGCCAAGCCTAACGATACCTACCGCTCCAAGAAATATGACGCAGATTTCATGGATCTGTATAATGCCTGGGACATCTGTTCGGGCAGTTCGGATGTCAAGGTGGGTATCATGGATACCGGCATCGACGGAGAGCATGAGGATCTGCAGGTGAATTTTGCTATGCAGGATGGTGTCAATTTTGCCACCGAGTATATGGGCGATTGGAATATTGACCCGGACGGCCACGGTACGCACATTGCCGGTATTATCGGCGGCACCTGCAACAACGGTATGGGCGCTTTCGGCGTTTGCAAAAATGTCAGACTGGTTTCCATCCGTATCTTCAAGATGACAATGAACACGCAAGAGGGCATAATGGAAGCTGTGACGACCGACTCGCTCGTGGTTGCAGGTACGAACTATGCCACCGATCACAACATCCCGATCATAAATTTCAGCGGCGGAACCAATAACACGGCGTCAGTGTCGAGCGCCATTGCCAACTATCCGGGACTGTTTGTGACGGCGGCAGGAAACGAGGGTGTCAACATTGATACGCAGGGGCATAAAGATTACCCGTCCTGCTTTGATCTGAACAACATTATTTCTGTTACGGGAACGTATAACGCGGCGCTGGTAGGGCAGAGGGAGGAATTCTATCCCGGGTATAACTACGGTCCCAGGTCCGTCGATGTGGCGGCACCCAGCACATTTATTGTCAGCAGCTTTCCGAAAATTATTTGCGAAAACAGTATCAGTCATGATGATCTGTATGTAAATGTCGGAGCCGGGCAGAAGGCGGAGCACATCGTTGACGGCTATCACTACATGTCCGGCACCTCCATGGCGGCACCGCAGGTTGCGGGCATTGCCGCGCTGATCAAAAGCTATAACCGCGAGCTGACGACCGAACAGATCAAGTATTGCATCATGGAGAGCGTGGATAAGCTGAGCACGCTCACCGGCAAATGCCGCACGGGCGGCAGTGTGAACGCCTATAAGGCGCTGTGCATGGCACGGGACCTGAAACTCATTGACCGCACCTTCGTCAGCGGCGATTTCAACGGTGACGGCAAGGAAGAGATGGCGGCTTTCTATGGCACGACCGGTCGCACTGATCTGGTGGTGTGGAGAAAGGTGGGCACCTCCTATGATCTTGCAGGGGGCAGACGTCTGTATACCTGCACCTTCATGGACGCACCGCAGACAGCGGGAAAGGTGGCTGCCGGTGACTTTGACGGTGACGGAAGAGATGAGATCATGTGCCTCTACGGTCGCGGAACGGGGACCGGAAGGTACGTGGAAGTCTATATGTTTGACGTCAACAACTATTCGGCGACCTGCACCAAGATCGGGCAAACCGGTTCGGAGTTTAATGCTGACGCCATGAAGAATATGATAACGGCAGGTGACTTCGACGGCGACGGCAGAGATGAGGTCGGCGCACTCTATGATTACGGTTCTGCCGTGAAAATGTGGGTCTTTGAGCTTACACCGAGCGGCACATTCTTCCACGACGGATACGGAACGGCTAATCAGTTCCTTTGCAGCACGGAAGTGTGCGGTCGCGTGACCGCCGGCGATTTTGACGGGGACGGCAAGGACGAGATCACGCTTTTTTATAGCTACGGCGGCGACGCCTTCATGAAAATGTGGATTTTTGAGCCGGGAGATTCCGGCAAACTCCATTATTATGTCACCGGTCAGACCGGCAGCTGGAATCCGAACAATATCAACGGTCGTGTGACCGCCGGTGACTATGATAACGACGGCACCGATGAAGTGATTACCATTTATGATTACGGCAGCTATGCAAAGGTATGGATCTTCAAGCGTAACACCGACGGAACGATGTACCACGGTGTTCTCGGTCAACTGAATTCCTTCAGCGCCGCAAAGCTGAACGGCAAAATGGCATCGGGTGACTATGACGGCGACGGTAAGGAAGAAGCGGGCGGATTGTATCAATATACCGGGTATTGCGGTTTTTGGATGTTCAAACGGACTGCTTCGGGAGGTCTCAGCGCCAAATTGATGTCATAATACGGCATATGAAAAGCCCGAAGGCACGCCTTCGGGCTTTTTCGCGTGAACAGGTACTATTTGGGAATGAAACGCATATTTTATAGTGTAAATAAAAAATATTGACAAACAAGTGAAAGACTGATACAATATTAGTAGAGAGAATTGACATGGATGATCTGATCTATAACTTTCTTATGGGGGGATGGTATTTGAAACGCGTAAGTTTGATGGGACTCATTTTGGTTCTTTTGTTTGTCTCGGTCGGTTGCGCCGCAAAGGAGGCGCCGCCTGCAGACGGTGTTGTGGCATTTGAGGAAGCACCCGGAGCCGTTGTTCAGGGACTTTCGGATGTCGGCTGCAGCACGGCATCGCATGATGAAATCACAGTCTACCGTTCACAGAAGGATCTGAAGGCGCGCTTCAAGGAAACCAAAAAGCAGACGCGTGCGACCACGCGCAGCAGCGAGGATGTTTTTGATGAATTGCTCGCTGAGACGCTGACGCCGTCTTTCTTTGAGAATAAAGCGGTGCTGGTTGTGCCGATGATGCTCAATGACACTGCCACGAACTGCGATCTGCAGTCGCTGCGCATTGAAAATGGCGCTTTGGTGGCAACACTGCAAAAGTCAAAAGCAGAGGACCACGGCGCACAGGTAGTGAAGTGGACAACGAAGGTCTACTGTGTGGATGCTTCTGCTGTTGACGGCATCACCGGAACGCAGATCGAGGAAAAATGGGAATCCCAAACTGCGCCGACGACGGCGTGGATCGGCAAAGCAGCTTCCATGTAATATACGAAGAAAGAGACGGATGCGGAGCATCCGTCTCTTTTTTTGAAGAAAATGGCAAATGTTGACAAAATTGCGAAAAAGCGGTACAATGAATATCAAATTGCGGCGCGAAAATACTCCGATAATTGACTTTTTGAAAAAGAGGGGATGGCGTTGAGACGAGCAGGTGCTTTGGCGCTGATCCTGTGCCTGTTGCTCGCTGCTGCGGGATGCCGTTCCGCCCGGTCGGCAAATCCGCCTGCCGATGCCGACGTGACCTTCACAGAAGCTTCGGAGACGCTGCAGGAAGATATGGAAGAGGGCGTCTACTATCAGTCCATGCCGCACGATCGCCCCATCACATTCCGCATCCAAAGGGACATCAAGGTGTTTTGCAATCTCCGTGTCGCGGGCTATAGGGACAACTCGCCGGGCGAACGCAAGGATGCCATCAATCGGGTGCTGAAGGTGCTGCCGCGCTCCTTCTTTCGGGAAAAGGCAGTGGTGATCGTTCCGCTGGTGCGGGACACGCCTGACACGCGCTGTACGGTGCAGTCCATGCGCACGCAAGGCGGCAAGCTGATCGTGGTTGTTGAAAAGTCTGCGGGCGCTGCGGATGCGGATGTGCAGGATGAGGAGATCGGCTGTCGCGCCTTTTATGTGGACGCTTCTGCCATTGCCTGCATCACCGGTGCTGAACCGGAAATCGTGAATAACTGAAAAGGTGCAGGATCAAAGATCCTGCACCTTTTTTGTTCTTTGTTTATACACCGACGACGTCGCGTTTGTGTTCCAGGCGCTTATAGATCGCGAGTGCCTGTCTGGCACTTTCCTGATAGCGGCAGCCGATCGGCAGGCGCTCCCCGTTTTTGAGGAGCGCATATTCGCTGCCGAAATATTGCATATGGTCGAAATTGACGATGTAGGCGCGGTGAATGCGGCAGAAGTGATCCTGCGGCAGCAGCTGGTTGACGACCGCCATCGTCTTTGTGCAGTGGATGCTCCGCTCCCGCCAATGAATGATGCAGTGCTTGTTGTCCGCTTCCAGATAGAGAATGTCCGATGTGTTGAGCTGGATCGTTTCCTTTTCGCAGCGCAGGGAAATGGCATAGTCGTTGCTGTATGCGCGGAAATAGGCGTCAAGCGTTTCAAACAGCGTTTCCTCGGACAGCGGCTTCAGAAGAAAACGGAAGGCGCCGACGGTGAACGCATCCAGCACAAAATGCGTGTGTGCGGTGACAAACACGATCGTGCAGCCCGCCCGCCGTTCCCGCAGGGCGCGGGCGGCGTCAAGACCGCTCATGCTGCCGAGCCGATAGTCGAGAAAGACGAGGTCAAACGCCGTCGGGGACGCAAGAAGCGTCTCGGCGGAATAGAAGGCTTCCGTTTGAAAGGCATAGTGAAACGTCTCCGCATAGGTGCAGAGCATGCGCCGCATGGCTTTCACAAAGCCGCGGTCGTCATCGCAAACGGCAATCTTCATGCCGATCGGTTCTTTCTTTGGATGATACGTTTTTTCTTTCTGCAAAATCGCTGTGGATTCCAAGAGGGTAAACATCCTTTCTCCTTCATGGATCTTGCCGCCGGCGAGGAACGGTCACTTGAATTCTTCAACTGCTTCGATCACGCGCAAAATCAGCTGGCGCTGTTCGTTGGAGCAGTTTTGCACATGCGACAGGATCTCCTGCATCAGAAATCCGTCGCCCGCTGTGTTGCAGTCCGCGATCAGATCCTGCAGATCGCAGAAAAGTGCACAGGCGATACTGTCCAACCGCTCCAGCGACGGTGCGGTTTTCCCGCATTCGATCTGACTGATGGCACCGACGGAAATGTCCAGTTCTTCCGCCAGCTCCGCCTGTTTCAGTCCTGCCTTTTGACGGTGCCACTTGATGCGGCGACCGATAGTTTTATAGTCAATCATAACAAACTCACCAACTCTATTCTACACGAAAAAAGCACCATAGTAAATATAGCGGTAACTAAACATGCACTGCAAAACAGGAAATATATGGAAAAATTCCTGTCATACAGTGCAGTACTTTGACAATATTACACGTTTGACTACAAAAAACAGCTATTCTACACCGTTCTTGTACATGCCGCGGGTGAAGGGAAAAGAGGGAGATGCTGCCGTTTCGTAGGCGGTGACGATTTCTGCCGTTTCATGGGCGGTCTCGGTGGTGAAATGCAAAAGCGAAAAAAGAAACGGCGGCACAGCGGCGGGCTTGTCCGCCCAATAGGTCGGCACGGCGTTGAGCAGCTCGGCACAGCCGTTTTCACATTGCACGGGGAAGCGCGCCTTTTTGCGGTCGCACAGCATGCCGTTTTTTTTGCAGCGGCGGCAATCCGCACCCGCCGCCCTGCGCGGGCAGTTGCGGGTGAGCATGAGCGGCAGTCTGCCATACAGCAGCACGCCGCACGGGAGCGACGCGTCGCGCGCAAACGCCATCTGCGCAAAAGAAAGCTCCGGCGAGAGCAGCGTTGC
>ERZ791927.1409-NODE-1409-length-18547-cov-2.382273_pt1 | contig 18547 bp, 20 predicted proteins | sample MGYA00510130_ERZ791927 | MGnify/ENA primary metagenome ERZ791927 (study PRJEB30046, sample SAMN00792055) | human gut metagenome | study: EMG produced TPA metagenomics assembly of the A metagenome-wide association study of gut microbiota in type 2...
ATCATTCCCCTGTCGTTCATAATCGGCTTTGACGCTTTCATTGAATACGCAAGGTCAGCCTTTGCAAAAATCAAATTAAGCTGTGCAAGGTTCTTGTAGCTGTGGATAATGCTGTCGGCAAAATCGCCTGCATTTGCGGAAAGCTCAAAGAGGATTCTTTCAATCTCCTGCTCTTCCTTCGACTGCAAAAGCTTGATGTCATTGTTTGCCTGAACAACTCCCATAGGCTCAATAAACACGGTTGCACCGCTTGACGAGGTGTCGTGTACAAGACCCGGAACATTGCCTCTGCATTCACTTCTTACGGGAACAACATATCTGCCGTCACGCTGTGTGACGATAGTATCCTGAAGATACTTTATGTATGTTGAGCTGTGAATAATTTTATCGAGTACCTCACGAGCCTTTGAGGAGGCTGTGCGGATTTTTCTTCTTATATCCGACAAAACAGGGCTTGCCTTATCGGAAATTTCCTCCTCGCTTATAATAGCCGAGGTGATTTTGTCCTCAAGAAACTTGTTGGAAACAAGTCCGCTGAAATAGCCGTCAAGAGAGCTTGCTCCTCCGCCTGAGCGTGAGTGCCACTCCTTGACCGTGCGGATTGTTCTGAGAGTTGACGCAACCGACAGAAGTTCGCCTGTGGTAAGGCAACCGCCTGCCTGTGCTCTGCGTAAATGTCCCGAACAATTTCCGGCACCACCGAATGACGGAGCACCGAATCTTCCGCTTAACGCAACTGCGTCATCGGTTTGCTGTAGAAGCTGTTCAACCTTTTTCAGTTCAAACACGGGTTCGAGATTCAATGCCATTTCACGGGCGTCCTCAATCGAAGTCATTCCCGCAAGCCTTTCAAGGATTTTATCAAGTTCAAGTGTTTTGTAATGTCTGTTCATAATTCTACCAAATTCAATAATTGCAATTTTGTGTCAAATAATATTACAGTAAAACAACCGATTTATCGCATTGTTCGCCAATCAATTAGTGTTTAAACACTAATTGAATAGGTAATCACACAAAACTGCATTGTCTGATTAACTGCTTATTGTTTTGTAAAAAACAAGCGTTTTAAAGTCTTTTTCAAATCTGTATTTAAGATAACTTTCGCTCGCCGCATTCAGCACAACAAGGTCATCCTTCGGCAATGCAAACGAAAACAGCTTGTCATCATCGGCATAAACCGTGTGCCTAAGCGCCGTGAGCGTTCCCTCATTGAGAGCGATTGCAGGTTCCGACACATCCGTTCTGCAATCGGCACATTCAAGAGCGCCTATGCGTGGCAGAAAGTACATAAGCGGAGTAATGTATTCTCCGCATTCTCTGCACATTCTTAGGTCGGGCATATAGCCCGCCATACTTGCAAGCCTCATTTCAAGACACGGCTTGATGAGGTCTGCACTGCGTTTGTTCTCTGACAAAAGGTAGAGCGAATTAAGCACAAGGCTCAGAAATGAGTCTGCCTTTTGCTCACGGGGGCAAATTGTCAGAGCGAGTTCGCAAAAATACTGTGCAAGGCACATTTTTGTAACATCACTGCGGAGCTTTGAGAAAATGCGAATCGGCTGTGCCTCGCCGATTATGTAACTTTCCCGACCTTTATAAATTGTAAGTCGGGAATATGAGAGGAGAGATGCCGCCGCACATTTGCCGTTTTTGATGTTTTTTGCACCCTTTACAAATGCACGGATTACACCGTTTGACTTTGTGAGAGCAAAAACGAGCTTGTCCTGCTCACCGATATTCTGTTCCTTTATAATCAGTCCCTCTGTTCGGAATTTCATCGGTTTCCTCCCTGTTCACGGTGATTGCACCCGTGTCTTTGGCATCCTGAATACTTTTGTAGCGAATGTAATCAAGAACGCTTCCCGTGGTAAAGAATATTTGCCACGCACTCCAGTTATCCATAAAAGCACCTCCGCAGTTAGTGTTTCACGGATGCCGTTTATTATATTATGAAAAATCTGACATTGTGTCAAATCGTGTACCCAAATCGCTTTTAATCGGATTATCAGTCAAAATTCTTTTCGTCATAGCCGAAATTCTGAAGAATCTGGGCACGGTTTCGCCAATCCTCTTTTACCTTTACCCATGTCTGTAGGAATACCCTGCAATCGAAAAACCTTTCGATATCCTGACGGGCAAATGTGCTGATTTTCTTGAGCATTGAGCCGTTTTTGCCGATAATAATACGCTTGTGGGTTTCTTTTTCACAGAAAATAGTAGCGTCAATATCAAGCATACCGTTATCCCTTGTTTTCATTTTTTCGATTACAACAGCCGTGCCGTGCGGAATTTCCCTGTCGCAAAGGCGGAGTATTTTTTCACGGATAATTTCGGCAACAATAACTCTTTCGGGCTGGTCTGTAAGAGTATCGTCATCAAAGAAATGACCGCCCTCGCCTGCCTGCTTTTTAAGCTCGTCAAGAAGTTCGTTCATACCGTTGCCGTCCTGTGCACTCACGGGAACAACTGCGTCAAAATCGTAGAGCAGACTGTAACGGGCAATCTGTTTCATAAGTTCTTCTTTTTCTTTGAGAGTGTCAATCTTGTTGATTGCAAGGATTGCCGGCATTTCCATTGACTTGAACTTTTCAATAAGGTTAAGTTCTGTGTCACCCGGTTCTTTTCCTGCCTCAACAACGAGCATACAGCAGTCAACACCGCCCACGGATTCATTGACGGAACGCACCATATACTTGCCGAGAGAGGTTTTCGGCTTGTGCATACCCGGTGTATCAAAGAAAACAAGCTGATATTCGCCCTGAGTAAGCACACCTGTGATTCTGTTGCGGGTAGTCTGTGGTTTGCTTGAAACAATTGCAATTTTCTGTCCCATAAGTCTGTTGAGAATTGAACTTTTGCCCACATTAGGTCTGCCGACAATGGCAATAAATGCGGATTTATCTTTATTATCTGTATTTAACATATTACCTCACTATACAAAAATCGGGGGCAAGCAAAATGCCGCCCCTTTGTTAATGTTTATCTTTTCTTTTAATGCCCAAAATTGCGTTCTTGAATTTTACGGGACCTGCACATACAAAGACGGCAGAAATCACCGCAGATAAAATCAGCAAAGCGAGCATAACGGGATTGTTTACAAAATACGAAAATATTTTTCCGATTACTTCAAAATCAAGAAAGAACAGCACCGCTGTAAACACAGCCGAAAATGACACGGCAAGCACGGCTGCGGCTGCAATGTCCTTGATAATTTTAACGGAAAAATCGTATCTGTCACAAAACAAATCACAAAGCTTTTCAACACAGGTGTTGATCATTTCAAGTGCAATTACAAGCGCACACAAAACAGCGAGCAACGCCCATTTTGCGGCAGAAAAATCGTAAAAGCAACCGAAAACGAAAACATAAAATGTCGCAACAAGGTGAAATCTCATATGACTTTCGCTTTTTACGGCAAAGCTGAAACCTCTGAATGCACTTTTAAAACTTTTGATTTGCTTTTTCATCCCCCGTAATATAACTGAACTTTGTCAAGCCATATCGTCATCAACTATGTAGCTTGATGACGCAGGAAGACCGAGCTGTTCCATAACAAGCTCTTCTTTTTCTCTCATTCTTACCCTTTCAAGCTTTTCCATGTGATCATAGCCGAGAAGGTGAAGAACGCTGTGAGCGGTAAGATAGCCAACCTCTCTCTGAAGGCTGTGGCCAAAGAGTTCTGCCTGATCTCTTGCCTTTTCCATAGAAATTACAACATCACCGAGAATCTGAGCGCCTGTTTCGGGATTGGTGTCATAAACACCGTTTTCGCCCATTGGGAAAGAAAGAACATCGGTTTCAATGTCCTTGTCACGATACTGCTTGTTAAGAGCCTTGATGCCCTCGTTATCCGTGAAAGTAACGCTGATTTCAGCAGAACCTTCAAATTTTTCAAGTCGCAGAACTGCGTTACAACAACGACGAACCAACATTCTGATACCTGTCGGAATCTTTACTGCTTTTTGTTTGTTTGTGATAATTACCCTGATTTTATTATGCTCTGCCATTCATGATCATCCTTTCATTATTTTTAACCCAATAGCGTGGGATATGTGAAAATTAAGCAAATTAATTTTTGGAGCCGTTGTTTTTGGAGCCGTTGTTTCGTAAATTATTAATGTCAGTGTTTTCAAATTTTGCATAAGCCTTGATGATATCCTGAACAAGGCGATGACGGACAACATCCTTTTCATCAAAGAAACAGGTGCCGATATCATCAACGTTCTTGAGGATTTTGATGCAGTCTTTAAGACCGCTCTTTGCACCGTTCGGAAGGTCAATCTGCGTAATATCGCCCGTGATTACCATTTTTGAGTTAAATCCGAGTCGGGTAAGGAACATCTTCATCTGTTCCCTTGTCGTATTCTGAGCCTCGTCAAGAATTATAAAGCTGTCGTCAAGCGTTCTTCCTCGCATATATGCAAGCGGTGCAACCTCAATGTTACCTCTTTCAACATACTTTTGATATGTTTCCGCACCGAGCATATCAAACAATGCGTCATACAGGGGGCGAAGATACGGGTCAACCTTGCTCTGCAAATCGCCGGGCAGAAAACCGAGCTTTTCACCTGCCTCAACAGCAGGTCTTGTGAGAATTATTCGGTTAATCTGTTTGCTTCTGAAAGCCGTGACCGCCATTGCAACGGCAAGGTAGGTCTTGCCCGTACCGGCAGGGCCGACGCCGATTGTGACGGTATTTTTCGCAATCTGCGAGCAGTAGCGCTTCTGACCGATGGTTTTCGGCTTAATAGGCTTTCCCTTTGAAGTAATACAGATGCAGTCGCCTGCAAGCTGTTCTATTTTGTCCTCACTGCCTTCATTGACAAGCGAAATGCAGTAGCGGATATTTTGCTCGGAAAGTGCTTCACCACGGTTGATGAACTGCAACAGGCTTTCAATAACCTTGCAGGCCTTCGATGTGTTTTCGGCATCGCCCTCAACCTTAAGCTCACTGTCACGGCAGGTAACACGAACATTAAACTCCTTTTCAATCAGCTTAATATTTCCGTCAAAACTGCCAAAAAGTGCTACGGCATTTTCCATTCTGTCGATATTTATAATTTGTTCCGTAAAGCAAAACTCCCGTTTCTACAATAATTCAAAACAATTATAACACATTTTACTTGAAAATGTACATTAAAAATAGCTTTTTTTACTAAAAAAATAATTTTTGTGAATTTTGACGAAAACTAAACTTCACATAGCCACTCATTTGTAAAGGATAGAAACACTTTTTTTACTCTTTCGTAATTATACTCAAAATCGCATTACAATCGACTTATTTTAGTTATTTAATTCTTCCGAAACTACCACAATATTGCCGTTTTTGTAATATAACTGTACAAATTTGATAACTTCCCCAAAATTAAAAATTTATCAAAATTACTCTCAGCCGTAAAATCGGCTTAAAATGCTTGACAAACTGGCAATTGTATATTATAATTCACAGGTGTAAAGAAATTTTCTTTACACGCAGACCAGAATCACGGGAGCTGTCAGGTATGGAAAAAAATATTGAAGTATCTCTCTTGTTTGATTTTTACGGTGAGCTTTTAAAGCCCTCGGGCAAAAAGGCGATTGACCTTTATTATAATGAAGATTTGTCGCTTGCAGAGGTTGCCGATGAAATGGGAATAACAAGGCAGGGTGTGCGTGACAGTATCAAGCGCAGTGAGCAACAGCTTTTTGAGTTTGAAGAAAAGCTCGGTCTGTTCAAACAGTTCAGTAAGCTTGAGCAGGGGCTTGACGAAATTTCGGCTCTTGCACTTGAAATAAAAGAACTTTCACAGGATACACAAATCACAGAGCTTGCGGATGTTATCATCGAAAAATCAGGCTCGCTGAAAGATTAAAGGAGTTTTCATGGCATTTGAAGGACTTGCAGATAAGCTTGGCAATGCGTTCAAAAAACTGAAAAACAAAGGCAAGCTTTCTGAAAAAGATGTTAAGGAAGCAATGCGAGAGGTTCGACTCGCACTTCTTGAGGCCGATGTAAACTACAAGGTTGCAAAGGACTTTACAAACAAAGTAACAGAGCGTGCTGTCGGTCAGGATGTTATGCAAAGTCTTACTCCTGCACAGATGGTTGTTAAGATTGTTGACGAGGAGCTTACAAGCCTTATGGGCGGTGAGGACGCACGAATTGAGTTTGCGTCAAAGCCTCCGACAGTCATCATGATGTGCGGTCTTCAGGGTTCGGGTAAAACAACCCACACGGCAAAGCTTGCAAAAATGCTGAAAAAGCAAGGCAGAAATCCTCTGCTTGCCGCCTGTGACGTATATCGTCCCGCCGCTATCGACCAGTTGAAGGTTGTTGGTGAAAAGGCAGGCGTTCCTGTTTTTGAAATGGGAAAAGCAAATCCCGTTAAGATTGCAAAAGAGGCAATCAAGCGTGCAAAGGACTACGGCAACGATGTTGTTATTCTCGATACCGCAGGCCGACTTCATATTGATGAGGCTCTTATGGATGAGCTTAAAAACATCAAAAAAGAAGTTGAACCAAACGAAATTTTGCTTGTTATCGACTCGATGACAGGTCAGGACGCAGTTAATGTTGCGAAGAGCTTTAACGAACTTCTTGACATTACGGGTGTTATTCTCACAAAGCTTGACGGTGACACTCGAGGAGGTGCGGCGCTTTCGGTAAAGGCTGTTACAGGCAGACCTATTAAATTTGCAGGTACAGGCGAAAAGCTTGATGATATTGAAGTTTTCCACCCCGACAGAATGGCAAGCCGTATTCTCGGCATGGGTGATGTGCTTACTCTCATTGAGGACGCACAGAATAAAATGGATGCCGAAAAAGCCGAAGAAATGGCTCAGAAGATGATGAGCAACAAATTCGACTTTAACGATTTGTACGATCAGTTTGAGCAGGTCAAAAAAATGGGGCCGCTCAAGGGCATTCTCTCAAAAATTCCGGGTGTTGGAAAACAGCTTGAGGGCGTTGACATTGACGACAGACAGATTGACTGGGTTCAGGCAATTATCCTCTCAATGACACCCGAAGAAAGAAGTCATCCGCACATTATGAACCCGTCAAGAAAGCGCAGAATTGCGGCAGGTTCGGGTAGAAGCATTGAAGAGGTCAACCGACTTATCAAGCAGATTGACCAGATGCAGAAAATGATGCGTCAGATGACAAAGGGCGGAAAAGGCTCTAAGAAAAGGAGAAAAATGAAAGGCCTTCCCGGGCTCGGCGGTATGCCGATGAACGGTATGGGACCTATGGGCGGAATGGGCGGCCCCGACGGAATGCCTCCGTTCAAATAATTAACATTAATCAAACATTAAACAAAGTTTTTCATCCAATTACGGTTGGTGAATATAAATTAACAATTTTTATGAGGTGAACATTATGGCAGTAAAGATCAGACTTAGAAGAATGGGTTCAAAGAAGGCTCCTTTCTACAGAGTAGTAGTTGCAGATTCAAGATATCCGAGAAACGGCCGTTTCATTGAAGAAATCGGCACATATGATATTCTCAAGAAGCCTTCTGAGTTCAATGTTGACGCTGAAGCAGTTAAGAAGTGGATTGCTAACGGTGCTCAGCCCACAGACACAGTAAAGGCTCTTCTCAAGAAGAACGGCGTAATTGAATAATTGCGCTTCGGAAAGGACAAACAATGAAAGATTTACTTGCAGTTATCGCAAAGGGTCTTGTTGACGATCCCGATTCCGTATCAGTTGAAGCAGACGCTCCCAACGAAGAGGGAACAGTTGTTTACCACATTCATGTTGCAGAAAACGACATGGGCAGAATCATCGGTAAGCAGGGCAGAATTGCCAAGGCTATCCGCACAATTGCCCGCAGTGCCGCTATCCGCAGTGAAGAAAAAATCATGGTTGAAATCGACTGATTAACGGTTCATAACCGAACAAAAGCCTCCCACCACGGGAGGCTTTTTTACACCCTATTAAATATCAAAAGGTAAAACTACCTGTTTTGCCCACATCATTTTTGAAAAACATAATATAGTAAATCGGGATATAGTTAATCTTCCCGTCGGAAGTTACTGTTCTCTCGTTTGAAAGAACAAAGGCTTTCTTAATGTGATAATCCTTATTGCTTACAAATGTGTTCAATGCGCTGTGAACCGTGTAATCCTTTCCCGATTTTACCTCAATCGGAACAGCAGAAAGGCTGTCGTAATCATCAATAAGATAGTCAACCTCTCCCTTACTTCGATTATCATAATAGTAAAGTTTATAGCCGTGAGCCGCAAGTTCGCTTGCCACAACGCTTTCGTAAGCCGAACCGAGATTCACACTCGTTTCATCATCAAGCACGGCACGGATATTGTTGCCGTACAAAATTCCCGTCAGAATACCGACATCGTTCAGATAAAGCTTGAGCAGATTTTTGCCCGTTGATTCAATAAGCGGAAAAACGGGATTTGAAATTGCCTGAACATTAAGGGCTATCCCTGCACTTATCAAATACTCGAATTCATCCTGATAGTCGCTGAAACGCTTACCGCTTTTATTCTCAATATTTTTTGCAACAATCCTTTTCTTTTTGTTTTCCATATTTGACGGAATGAGGTCATAAACTCTGCGGATTTTAAGTTTGTTTTCTTCATCGTATTTTGAAGCGTCTGCAGCATAATATTCGTGAATTTCGCTTTGTATCTCTCTGACGGACTGAATATTTCTCTCGGAAATATAGCTGTTAACCGCATCGGGCAATCCGCCGACAAGCAGATACTTTCTGAATAAATCCATCATCCTATTGTGCATGGATTCATCGAGAGATTCAAGATTTTCAAATTTTTTCTGCATAGCCGAAATAACAATTTCATTCATTCCGTTTGCGCAGAGAAACTCCTCAAAATCGAGTGGAAACATACGAATTTTGCGGATACTGCCCATTGGAATTGAGGTAGTCTGTGACAGCGTTACACCCAAAAGCGAACCGCTTGCAATGAATGTAAATTTGCCGTCCTGTGACAAAAATTTGAGCAAGGTCAGAAGATGAGGATATGCCTGAATTTCATCAATAAAAATCAGAGTATTCTCCTTACTTCCCATTTTATTTCCTGCAAGCATACTCACCTGCAAGTAAAAATCTTCGACTGTTTTTGTGTTTTCAAAAAGTCGGTTGCCGAGGGAATCTTCAACCATATTTATTTCAATAAAATTTTTAAAAATCTTTTTGCCGACATAACGGATAATGTATGTTTTTCCGACCTGTCTTGCACCGTCTATGAGAAGAATTTTCTTTGAATCCGACTTTAAATGTTCTTCGATTACGGTTTCAATCTTTCTGTAAAGCATACCAATCCCACCTTTCAATAGATTTTTAGCATAGTTTTTTACACTTTTCAATAAGATTATACCATTAAAAAACACACTTTTCAATAGATTTTAGAGGTTAAAAATTGCACTTTTCAATGAAATTTGAGGGGCAAAAACTACACTTTTCAAATTGTGATCAGAAATTTGATGTAAAAAACACGGTGCAACCTATGTTTTATGGTTACACCGTGTTTGTAAAATTTTTTTAAACTCAGGCAACTCTACACTGTGATTATTTCATCAATTCTTCAAGTTGCGATTTATTATATTTGCTCTTATAAATATCATAGCCTGCCGTGTCGAGGTTTATATTTGCGTGCCTTTTGTCAGCCTGAACATAAACATCATCACCCTTGACATATATCAAAAACCAAAGGTCACGGCTTGTATCTTTGAGATACGATAAAAGGATAACATATGTTGGCTCAACATCAATTGATTCAACCTTTTGTTCCGATGTTGTGTTGGTCAAATTAATAGCCTCTTTCAGCTTTTCATCCAAATTGTTTTTGTTTGATTTTGAAATGAGTTCATTAGTTTTATAGTCATAAAATTCAACTGAAAATTGGTTTGGATCTGCTGTCGGAGTAGTATCTGATAAAGAAGTTGTATCGGCTTCATCAGAAGTTTGAGCATTACTTGATGCAACCTCACCACCACAACCTGTAAATAAAACAGAAGTTGACACGATAACTGCCAACAATATAATCGAGATAATTTTTTTCATAATTAACCCTCTCTTGTGTTTTTGTTGGCTTAATTATACACCTTAAATTCATTTTGTCAAAATATTCAAAACAAAAAATCAACCGCAAAGTTTTTTCACTCTGCGGTTGATTTTATTTTTATTAAGAATTACGCTTAGTTGGCGTTTGCTGTTGTAAAGGTAAACTGACCGTCTGCGAAATCGCAGGTAACTACTGCGCCATCCTTGACCTTGCCCTCAAGCATCTGCTCTGAAAGCGGATCTTCAATCTCGTTCTGTATTGCACGGCGGAGAGGTCTTGCACCGTAGTTTTCGTCAAAGCCCTTGTCGGCAATCTCGCTGACTGCGTTGTCTGTAAAGCTGATTTTAATATTCATCTTATCAAGACGGTTTTCAAGAGTTTTGAGCATCTTAACGGCAATCTGCTTAATTTCGTCCTTGTTGAGCTTGTTGAACACGATAATATCGTCAACACGGTTCAAGAATTCAGGACGGAATACCTTGCGGAGTTCGCCTGTTACAAGCTCCTTGATGTCCTTTTTCTCGCTCTCTTCGACATTCTCATTTTCGGAATTAAAGCCGAGTGAGCTCTGCTTTTCGGTAATAAGTCTTGCGCCGACATTAGAGGTCATTATGATAATGGTGTTCTTAAAGTCAACCGTTCTGCCCTGTGAGTCGGTAAGTCTGCCGTCCTCAAGAATCTGGAGGAGCATATTGAATACATCGGGGTGAGCCTTTTCAATCTCATCAAAAAGTACAACCGAATACGGTTTTCTTCTTACCTTTTCGGTGAGCTGACCGCCCTCCTCAAAGCCTACATATCCGGGCGGTGAACCGATAAGCTTTGACACGGTGTGTTTCTCCATATATTCACTCATATCAAGACGGAGCATTGCATTTTCATCGCCGAACATTGCCTCTGCAAGAGCCTTGCAAAGTTCTGTTTTACCGACACCCGTTGGACCGAGGAAGATAAACGAACCTACAGGTCTTTTCGGGTCTTTAAGACCTACTCTGCCTCGTCTGATAGCCTTTGCGATTGCAGTTACAGCCTCGCTCTGACCGATAACTCTTTCGTGGAGAACATTCTCCATGTTAAGAAGTCTTTCACTTTCTTCCTTAGTAAGCTGAACAACAGGGATACCTGTCCATTCGGACACAATCTTTGCGATATCCTCGGCAGTTACCTCACCGCTGTTGCCCTTCTGCTGTTCCTGCCACTTCTTCTTTGCATCGTCAAGCTTTGTCTGAAGCTCCTTCTGCTCATCACGAAGTCGTGCAGCCCTTTCAAAGTCCTGCTCGTTAATTGCGCTTGCCTTTTCTTTTTCATAGTCTGCAATTTCATCTTCAAGCTCCTTTACATTATCAGGAGAAGTAAGAGATGCAAGTCTTACCTTTGACGCACCCTCATCAATAAGGTCAATTGCCTTATCGGGGAGGTAACGGTCTGCGATATATCTTGATGACAATGTTACTGCGGCATTGATTGCCTCATCGGTAATCTTAACCTTATGGTGTGCCTCGTAGCTGTCACGCAAGCCTTTGAGAATCTGTACAGCCTGTTCGGGAGTAGGCTCGCCAACCTTTACGGGCTGGAAACGACGCTCCAAAGCGGCATCTTTTTCAATATATTTTCTGTACTCGTTAAGAGTTGTTGCACCGATAACCTGAAAATCGCCTCTTGCAAGTGACGGTTTAAGGATATTTGCGGCATCTGCACTGCCCTCTGCGGCACCTGCACCAACGATAGTATGAAGTTCATCAATGAAGAGGATAGTATTCTTTGACTTTTTAACCTCGTCAATAGCCGCCTTAATTCTCTCCTCAAAGTCACCTCTGTACTTCGCACCTGCTACCATACCTGTGAGGTCAAGGCTGACAACTCTCTTGTCTTTAAGAATTTCAGGCACATTGCCCTTTGCAATTTCAAGTGCAAGTCCCTCTGCAACCGCAGTTTTACCTACACCGGGTTCACCGATAAGAACAGGATTGTTCTTTGTACGGCGGGAAAGAATCTGGATAACCCTCTGGATTTCCTTTTCTCTGCCGATTACAGGATCAATTTCACCGTTCTTTGCGGCTTGAGTAAGATCTCTGCCGAATTTATCAAGAGCCGAACCGCCTTTCTGTGAACCGTTCGGAGCGGATTCGTTTTCAAAACCGCCGAAACCGTCATCTGCACCGCCCTGCATACCTTTTGACACAGCCTGTGCAAGTCTTTCAACAGATACACCGAGTTCCTCAAGAAAAGCAACTGCGTAGCTGTCGCTCTCCGAAAGGATTGCAAGGAGCAAATGCTCTGTGCCTACATAGGTGTAGCCTGTTTTTGAAGAAATGATAACTGCGGCTCTCAAAACTCTCTTTGTACGGGGAGTAAAATCATCGGGAGTAAGCTCAACAAGCGACATTGTACCATTAATGGATTCAAGCTTTTCACTGAGAGCATCTTCCGTTACTCCGCACTCATTAAGAGCGGTTGCGGCAACACCGCTGCCCTCTTTTACGAGTCCATAGAGAATATGTTCTGTACCGACATAGTTGTGGCGCATTTCCTCTGCGCTTTCAATCGCAAGATTAAGCGCCTTGTTTGCTTTTTCTGTAAAACCTTTGAACTGATACATAAAATCATCACCCTTCCTTGTGGATAATGTATTAACTGCTTATTTTCTATGAAAGAGCCTCTCTTAAAATTTTTGCCCTTTCAATATCTCTTTCCTGTGCGGAAAGATTTTTTCCTGAGTTTACCATAAGCGTTGCAGGCTCAATTTTTTCCATAAGAGAGTCAACAACCTCTGCGGTAACATCTTTTATCTGTCCCGACAAAATGCCGAAACGAACATTTGACAACAGCTTTAAAGCCTCGTCATGAGTCATAACCATTGCCGATTTCAACAAGCCTAAGCTTCTGCTTACGCTGTCCTGAATATCAATACTCTTTGCAAGTCTTTCTCTTGCCTGCCGTTCCTGAGAAACAAGCTGTTTTGTGATGTTCTCAAGATTTTCAATAGCGGCTTTTTCGGAGATACCGAGCGTTACCTGATTTGAAAGCTGATAAAGCGAACCGCTGGGTTCTGAGCCTTCACCGTAAGCACCACGGATTGTAAGTCCGAGCTTTGAAAGGTTGCCTGCAATTCTGCCGATTGTACGGCTCTTTTCAAGTGCCGGCAGATGGAGCATAACAGAGGCTCTCATGCCTGTGCCGAGGTTTGTAGGGCATTGCGTAAGATAACCGAGCTTGTCATCAAAAGCAAATTCAAGGTTTTCATCAAGCAGAGTATCAAGCTTATCGGCTGTGTCATATGCCTGTTCAAGCGACAAGCCGTCTGTGATAACCTGAAGTCTTATGTGATCTTCCTCGTTAATCATAATGCTCATGCTTTCATCCTTGCTCAACAGCAATGCTCTGCCCTCTGTTTCGCTGATGAATTCGGGACTTACAAGATGTCTTTCAACAAGTGACACACCCTGTGCCTCTGTCAAATCATCAAGCTTAATCAGATTGAAATCCGAGGCAATTGAGCTGTTGCTGTCCCTGATTGCACTTGTAACCTTTTCAATAACCTTTTTTCTGCCCTGTTCGGACAGTCGGCACGGAAACGGGTAATCTTTCAGGTTTCTTGCAAGTCTTACTCTGGTGGAAATTACTTCGTTACTCATAATTAAGCCTCCATTTCCTTAATCTGATCTCTTAACTCTGCGGCATGTTCAAAATTCTGTTCCGAAATTGCCTTGTCGAGTTCCTTTTTAAGTGCCTTGATTTTATCTTTCTTTGTCATCTCGGCACTCTTTTCGGCTTTCTTTGCACCGAAACGGCTGTTCTTGCCGCAATGGGTTGTGTTGCCGTGGATTCTTCTGATTGAAGGAAGAAGCTGGTCGCCGAAGATTTCGTAACATTTTGCACAGCCTACATGACCCGACTTTGCGATATCGGAATATGAGCTTCCGCAGAAGTCACAGCGTGTTGCCTGAGTTCTTGCGGGAAGGCTGTTGCCGAAGAAACTTCCGAGAAGTCCAGAAAATTCGTCCTCAAAGTTACCGAAGATGTTTGTGTATCCCATTTTCTTTGCACATTCACTGCACAAATCATATTCCTTAATTTCACCGTTGATAACGGTCTTTACATGAGTATTTGCATTGTTAGCACCGCATTTTTGACATTTCATAATAACTGCCTCCGTTCAAAATCAACTTAATGTGAGCAACATATTCTTGAACAAGTCCGCTCGCACGGCATCTCGTTTACTCTGTTCAACATTTGTAAGCGTTCTGTCGGACAACGCCGAGGCTATCAGCTTTGCCGATGTAAGCTCAATCATATCTCTTTGCAACATATTTTTGAGCATTGCCTCTGCACTTGCCTTGTCAAGTGTTGTTCCAATCGAATTTATTATATGCATAAGCGCCGTACCTCTATCCATCTTCACACGGCTTATTCGGATAAATCCGCCGCCGCCCCTACGGCTCTCTACAATGTAGCCTTTTTCGGGAGTGAATCGGGAGGTTATAACATAATTGATTTGGCTCGGTACACATCCGAGGTTGCCGGCGAGTTCGTTTCGCTGAATCTCCGCACTGCCGTTTTCACGGTCAAGCATCTCTATAATGTACTGTGCCACCAAATCGCTCATTCTCATTTTGGTCGCCTCTTTTCATTTGTTTGACTACATTATAATATCAAGGTCAGAGAAAGTCAAAGTCAATTAAAGTCAAAAATTAAAGCATAAGCTTTGAAATTCTCACAAATTCTCGCTTATGCTCTCGTTTCCTAATATTTTAAAATATTTTTGACTTTTTCTGACTTTCGATTTTTATCCGATAAAGTCTGACTTTTCAAGCAATTTGACCTTACAAAATTACATTAACCGTGTAATCAACATCGTAAATTTCACCGTCAAACCAATTTATAAAGCCTATGTAGATGCAGATTTTGTCATCATGTTTATTCATATCACGAACAACCTTAAAGCACTCCGACCAACCCGAAAAGCGTTCAAGTCTTTTGGCCGTATCAACATCGACATTGCCGTTTACAAACACACACATTGCAAGGTGACGGGTTGACGATAACATTCTTACAAAATCGAGGAACATCATATTAACCTCATCGCCCGAACATTCAATTTTAAGAGCGTCTTCCTCGATTTTGTTTCCGAAAAAATCAAGCACATTGTCAAACGCTGAATCAAAGTCATCGGTTTCAGCATTCTTTAGTCCCTGCGAAAACTTGTAAATTGCGGTAGATGCATAAATTCTCTTAATTTTTTCAATCGTCACGGCAATCACCTTCTCGGTATCGTTACTTTTATTATTATACATTATATAAGCAAATTTGACAACAAGTATGTTATTCGGGCGGTTCAATACAATTTTTGCAACAAAAGCATTTAAAATTAAACAAAAATTTCGCGTTTTCCGATTGACAATTGTACAGAGATATTGTATTATATAATTGTACTAATGAATTAGTTCAATTGCTTAAAAAGGAGCGTGATTTTATGTTGAAATTTATCTTATATATGTTGCTTGCTGTTGTAATTCTCAGCGGAGGTATTTTTAAAACCTTTGCTATAAACTATGGTATTTCAAAATATCTCTCAAAAAAGCCGTATAAAGGTGATTTTGAATTCAAAAAAGTTGCGTTACATACTTTGGAAACGAACTATATTTTGTTGACAGTAGTTGTTTTGTTTGTTATAGGTGTGGTGGTTTGCAGTATAAGTATATCGGGTTACCTTAATATATTAGAAAATATAGTAGAATTGCTTTTAGGATTTTTGGTTGCACTTGCGATGTCTTTTTTAGGTCCATGGTACAATACAATCGGTAATGAGTACGGTGCGTATGTTATACCTTTCTTTATTTTAGTTATTCTAAGCATTCCAACGCTGTTTTTTATCAATTACAAGTTCGTTTACAAAGATTTTGAAGTTTCTAAAAATAAGAAAATGAAACTCTCCTTTTTCACCGCACTTGCAAACGCACCGTATGAATTGTTAATACCATACGGTCAGTTTGGAACGATGATTTTCAAAAGTATGATTTAATGTTAAGGAGGTTTGGTTATGAAATACACATACATATATGTTATACTCGGCATTTGTGCCGTTGCAGTAAGCATAGGAAAAGCTTTAGCAGTAAATTTCGGTATTTCAAAATACCTTTCTAAAAAGCCTTATGAAGGTGATTACAATTTCAAAAAGGTTGTGTTATATACTCTGGGAACAAACTATATTTTGTTATCAGCAATTGTTCTGTTTATTTTAGGAACAGTTGTTTGCAGTATATATGGATTTTTGAATTTAGGACAATTGCTATCAGCATTTTTTCCTGGATTTGCAATGGCTCTTTTTGGTCCCAAATATGATACAATCGGTGATGAGTACGGTATGTGTAGTGAACTTGTTATACCTTTCTTTATTTTAGTTATTCTAAGCATTCCAATGCTGTTTCTTATCAATTACAAATTTGTTTATAAAGATTTTGAAGTTTCTAAAAGTAAAAGAATGAAACTCTCGTTTTTCACCGCACTTGCAAATGCACCTTATGAATTTTTGATACCCTACGGAATGATTGTAGATATGATTATTGACAGTATTATATTTTGATTTTGTGTTTAAGGAGAGATGATTTATGCTTAACTCGGCAACTCTTACCGCTATTTTAGTAAACATTCTTGCGGCTTTATTTTTTACTTGTATCACAATCTGCATTGCTACACATTTTGCCAAGAAAAAAGCTAATGAAGCAGATAAAAAACTTATAAACAACAAATGTTACGGAATAATAGCTGTTATTTTTACAATTATAAACTTTATTGCGTCATTCACCGCAATAGCTGTTGCATATGTTGCAGACTCGACTAATTACTACCACATCTCAATCCCAAAATTTTCTTATTTATCTTTAATATTGGTGGCAGGCATAATTGAATTTCTTGTTGTCAAAGCAATAGTATTCAAGAAAATTTCCTGTTCAAAAAAAGAAAGAGCCAAACAGGCTGCAATTTTTGCAGCAATATGTACTCCATACTATATTATTGCCGCCAACTTACCGATAATTATGTATGTGGTCGCAGTAGCTCTCGACCCCTGCTGATTTTAACGAAGTGATATTATGAAAAATGGCAATACAATTTTTTTCATTTTGTTTACGGCAAATTTTATTGTTGCTATTCTGTCGGCTTGTGCTTATATATTTTCTTGGACTTTACTTATTCCGTTTATACTGCTGACAATTGTTGTATGCGGTTTAAATTGTGCAATGCTCAAAAGTCCGAAACAAAACGCAATCTGCTTTATACCGACAATTGTGTCTGCAATTGCAACTTCAATTGTGGGTGTGACAATAAGCTTTGATTTGATTACTTTAATGTTCTTAAGCAGTCAAATAGCCATTTTGCTGTTTATGGCATTAATTTCAACCATAGTAAAATTCAAGGCAACTCACAATGACTTTCAACTTCAAAAATCAACACAAATTATAATTACGATAGTGCTTTTTTTGCTGAATATTTGTTGGGGGCTTTGTTACTTGACCGACTCTGCAGGATGTTTGATTCCTGCCGTTTATTTTGCCGGACTTGGAATTATGATGCTCAACTGCATACTTCTGAACAGAATTAACTTCATGCTGTGTTCCGTTATGATGTGCATTTCAAGTATTGTAGGTTCAATATTTTTGAACTTGAGGAATATTAGCAACTTTACATTTGGAGTTGATAATATATTCGATGTTCCCGATGTTCTGAATATTTTATTTAACACTTTGCAATACTTCACATTTTACATCATCATCCTAATCGTCCTCGCACTTTACAATTATGCAACACACTCGAAAGTAAAAATTGAACAGTCAAAATATCCAAACACACAAAAACGGTGAGCAACGCCCACCGTTTTTGGAATTATTTAGTTTTGGTAATTGATATGGTTGTAATGCCGCCGGTATATGAAATTGATATATCGTAACTGTCTGATTCTCCAAGATAGTTAAAAATTGGATTTTTCTTATCGTCAGTAACCTGAGATTTTACGGTAGACACACCTGTTTTCTCCAACGATTTAACATACTGTTTTGTGCTTTCCAAATCAGAATTATCAATAATAACCGAACAGCATTTTCGACTGTCATCAATCAGATATTGGCTGACATTCCACTCTTTCTGATTTGGCAAAAGAGATGTGTACTCATTGCCACTCCAGTTAAATTCACCCCTGTTGACCTTATAGGTTGCAACGGTGTCCTGTGTGGCATTTGCATTGTCACTCCCCGAATTGCCGTTGCCGCAACCCGACACGGACATCACAAGAGCAAACATACAAATAACAGCAATAAAAAGCTTTATTTTTGAATTGCACTTATGTTTTAAAAATTGTTTAATCATCTTAGCCTCCATAAAATATATGTACTTTAACTACTCATGGTTCATACATTTATTCTCATTTGATAATAATATCAAATAATTGCATAAATTGCAATACTATCTTAAAAATCAAAACCACCCGTCCAACGGGTGGTTTGCTCCAGGGCTATAAGCCCATGCT
>ERZ791927.1430-NODE-1430-length-18307-cov-3.271203_pt1 | contig 18307 bp, 15 predicted proteins | sample MGYA00510130_ERZ791927 | MGnify/ENA primary metagenome ERZ791927 (study PRJEB30046, sample SAMN00792055) | human gut metagenome | study: EMG produced TPA metagenomics assembly of the A metagenome-wide association study of gut microbiota in type 2...
TTCAGAATGTCGCAATCTAGACGATTGATGTACCGTTTTTAGAGAAATTCACGTTTACAGAAAGATCTTGTTACTCTCGGTGATAACCCTTAGGGCGGTCGCCCTACCCTGTCGCGCAAAGGTGATTCGGTCAAGGGTTTCCCTAGTAGGGGGATAAGCTCAAGCTCAAGGCACGCAAATGTAAAAAAGGATGTCGACGGTTAAGGGTTGGAGCTGATCTGAGGAATGAATCACATATTGTGGAAATTAGGGTAAGCGCTTTATTCGAAAGAGGTAGGTTCAAAGGAAAAGGGCGTCCTTTCGTATGAAAGAACGCCCTTGTGGCTTTATCTAGTCAGGGAGCCGGAGATCAGGCCTTCTTGCAGGCGATCGTGACGGGCTTGAGCTGCTGGAAGAAGTCGTTGCCCTTGTCGTCGACCAGGATGAAGGCAGGGAAGTTTTCGACGCGGATCTGATAGACGGCTTCCATGCCGAGCTCCGGATATTCGATGCATTCGATGCTCTTGATGCAGTCGCTGGAGAGTACCGCGGCCACGCCGCCGATGGTGCCGAGATAGAAGCCGCCGTGTTTCTTGCAGGCATCGGTGACGACCTGGGTGCGATTTCCCTTGGCGATCATGATCATGGAGCCACCGGCGGCCTGGAACGGGTCAACGTACGGATCCATGCGGTTGGCGGTCGTTGGGCCCATGGAGCCGCAGGCGTAGCCTTCCGGAGTCTTCGCGGGACCGGCGTAGAGAACCGGATGGTTCTTGATGTAGTCGGGCAGGCCTTCACCGCGATCAAGGCGTTCCTTGATGCGGGCATGGGCGATGTCGCGGGCTACGATGATCGTGCCGTTAAGCAGCAGGCGCGTGGAAACCGGATACTTTGTCAAGTCGGCGAGAACTTCCTTCATCGGACGGTTCAGGTCGATGGTGACTCCGCCGGCTTCGCCGGGCTTGCGGAGCTCTTCAGGAATCAGGCGGGCGGGATTGTCGTCAAGCTTTTCAACCCAGATGCCTTCTTCATTGATCTTGCACTTGATGTTGCGGTCGGCGGAGCAGGAGACGCCCATGCCGATCGGGCAGGAGGCGCCGTGGCGCGGAAGACGAATGACGCGGATGTCGTGAGCCATGTACTTGCCTCCGAACTGGGCGCCGAGGCCGATCTTCCACGCTTCTTCAAGAAGCTTCTGTTCAAGTTCGACGTCGCGGAAGGCGCGGCCGGTTTCGTCGCCAGTGGTGGGCAGCCCGTCATAGTAGTGGCAGGAGGCAAGCTTCACCGTGAGCATCGTGCGTTCGGCAGAGGTGCCGCCGATCACGAAGGCGATGTGGTAGGGCGGGCAGGCGGCCGTGCCGAGGCTCTTCATCTTGTCGATGAGGTACGGGACGAGCTTGGCCGGGTTCAGGACGGCCTTCGTTTCCTGATAGAGATAGGACTTGTTGGCGGAGCCGCCGCCCTTGACGACGCAGAGGAACTTGTATTCTGCGCCTTCGGTGGCTTCAATGTCGATCTGGGCCGGAAGATTGCACTTAGTGTTCACCTCCTCGTACATCGTGAGCGGAGCATTCTGGGACTGGCGAAGGGCTTCTTCGGTATAGGTTTTGTAAACGCCCTTGGAAATGGCTTCTTCATCGCAGTAGCCCGTCCAGACCTGCTGGCCCTTTTCACCATGCACGATGGCCGTGCCCGTATCCTGACAGAAGGGGAGAACGCCCTTGGCGGCGGTTTCGGCATTGCGCAGGAACATCAGGGCGACGTACTTGTCGTTGGCCGTGGCCTCAGGATCGGAGAGGATCTTGGCAACCTGTTCGTTGTGTTCGCGGCGAAGCATGAAGTTCACGTCATGGAAGGCGCGGTTGATCAGCTTGGTGAGGCCTTCGGCCTCAACCTTGAGGATCTTCTTGCCTTCGAATTCGCCGACGCTGACGTGATCTTTGGTCAGAAGATAGTACTCGGTCTTGTCTTCACCGGTCTGGAACATGGGCGCATACTTGAATGCGGGAGTCTGAGCCATGATGTCTATGCCTTATTCAATTGGTGACGGCCGGGGATCTCGCGGCCATAATGAGCGTCCGCCTTGTGACAAAGTTTTGCCATTGGTCCGGGCGGACAATTTCTATCCCCAATTATCTACCTCCTTTTAAGGAGGGGAATAAGGAGGATGTCTTATTTCGGGTAAGAATCAAGGATCCTTTGATAAGAAATGCGGTTTCGGGGCTTTCTTAACGTTTGTAATGCGTCCCTAGGCAAATCAGGCATTCATCAGCCTGCCGCGATCAAGGGTGAAGATGCGGTCAACGCCGTCGACTGGGATTCGGCCGTCGTCAGCAACGACGGCAATGTTGCGGGTATCTCTTACCCATTTGGAAATACAGGTTAACACTGATGCTGCGGATTCAACTGACAACCGGCGGGAGGGTTCATCAAGGAGGATGACTCGAGGCTGTTGCACGAAGAGTTGTGCGACTTCAGCATGACGGTACTGTTCAGGGGTGAGAATGGAAATGGGCGAGTGGGCAAGTGACTCAAGCTTGCAGCGCGCAAGAGCGTCGGCAACGCGTTCGCTTGCATCTGGCGGAAGCTGCCAGGCGTTTTTCAGGAGGCCCATTTGAAGGAACTGCGAAACGGTCATGTAGGGGGAGACGAGGCTTCGCGACAAGGGCTGAAGCATTTCGCCAGCGCTTTCGAAGCCGTAGTGCCTTGCGCCTTCAGTGAGTTCGACGCTGCCCGTGTGGCCGACCATGCCTGAGAGGGCTCTTAGAAGGGTCGTCTTTCCGGCGCCGATGACGCCTGTTACGAGATTGACCGTCGCTGCGGTAAGTGTTAGGGAGAGGTTGACGATGGCGGGAATGCCCTGATAGGCGACGGTGAAATTGGAAAGGCGAAGTTGCAGCATGGCTTGGAGGCGTTTGAATACGGTGTCAGCCATGATAGGGATTTCGCACTACGATGAAAATCGGTCGAAAGTTGGTTTCGCTTAGTCCGTTGGTATAGTTTTTCGGCCGGTGGACTCATCCGGTAACGAAGATCTGAGAAAGCGCGTCTCGCAAGCTCTGGACCCTGCCGGAAGTGTTTCAACAACGTGCACGAGCGGAGCAGGACGACGGTCGAAGTAGGTGCGAGTGACAATGAGACCGGGGGAACCTGCCGGACTTTCAAAAAGCGCTGCGCATTCCTCGTCAAGTGCAGCTGCTTCGGCAAATTGGCGCATGGACTGACAGCGCACGCCGGCGTGCTTCTCAAGGAGCGCCAGAACGGAGTCGGCGTTTTCCGGCGTCAGGTAGGGCATGAGATCGCGGGCAGAGTCCCTTATCCAGAGTTCGCTTCGGGAGGCGATGTTCCCGTTGGGCGTCATCGTGAGGAGCGTGAGCGTGATCAGGGGAGTGAGGAGTGCAAAACCTGTTAGCTGGGCGGTTTCCTCGTCACAAATTCGCCGTTGCACATTGAGAAGAACGCGGTTGTTAGAGCTCGATGGAGAGGACGGTATGAAGTCGCCTGTGAATTGGGCGCTGCGCCCTTCGCTGGCGACGACCGTGCCTCGGCGCGGGGAGCGTTTGACAAGGCCGAGACGGACGAGTTCGGCAAGTGCGGTCCGCACGGTGTGTCGGCTCATGCCGAAGCGGTTCATGAGCTCAGCCTCCGTGGGCAGAAGACTGCCGACGGGGCAGCGTCCTGAGAGGATGTCGTCGGTCAGCGTTTGAGCAAGGCGGCTCCAAAGCGGAGTGCGTGCGGTTTTGATGGTGGCCATGCGTAGAGGGTAAGAAAAAACTCCCGCCGGAGCAAGTCCCGCGGGAGTCGTTTTGGGTCAGTATTCGGTTGGCCGAAGGAGAACTTCGCAATCGGCCGGAGTACTGATTACTTCCACCAGTTGTTTTCGTCAGCGAGGACGTAACGCGTGGCTTCCTGGCCGTTCTCGATCAGTTCAGCGCCGATGGAGTAATTCTTCCAGGCGGTGAGCGTGCCGCAGACGATCATGAGAAGGGCGATGAAGAGGAAGGTCTTACGAAGACCGGCGCGGTCGCCGTTGCGCTGGTCGATGATGTCCGTTTCCGGATTCTTCGCAAAGATGTCCCACTTGACGGCGAGACGGTACAGGCCGATCATGCCGTGAAGTTCAGTGATGACGAGGAAGATGAACGTGTAGATCATGCCCATGTGATGGGTGTGAACGCCGATCAGGTTCACGTCAAAGCCATGCGGATTGCAGAGCATGGAGATGAGGTGGGGGAACACGAAGATGAAGAGAAGGAAGGCCGTAACCAGCTGAACCATCCAGAGCGTCGTGTCTTCGTGACGGAGCATCTTGTAGTGAGCCTTGATGTCGCGGAGCTGATGGTAGGAGGTCGGGAAGCGGCGCAGGGCGCAGAAGGCGTGGATCACGACGCAGAGCGTGATGAAGCCGACAAAGACTACGTGAAGCCAAGCCTGCTCTTCCGCGAACATGAACATGCCGCCGGAGGTATTGATCAGGTTGGCGAAGAGATCCTTGCTGATCTGCACGGAAGACGTGAAGGCCATGTGGCAGAACAGGAAGATGCCGAGGATGACGCCCGTGACGGACTGGGCGACGTCGGCGAGAGCCGTGGAGGGAGACTGACGCTTGGCGTCCTTGAGGCCGGCGCCCCAGACGTTTTCGGTCGCGGTCGGCGTGTTGGAGTACTTGACGGAATCAGGGGTAGACATTTGTCTTTCCTTTGAGAGCTTGTTTATTGCATGAAACCAGCGCGGATGTTTGACAGGGTCTGCGTAGGTTCCATGAGGGTCTAGGCGCCGACGAAAAAAGCCGGCAGATCATGTCAGACCGTATGATGCGCTCTTAAGGATTGCATAAGTTTGATTTTTATCAAACAAAGTGAGCCTTCTGATGTGCCTCGACTTGAGATCTATGTTACTTTTGCGTATAAATACTTAGAAAAATAAGCAAAGAATACTCACAAATGGCAATAAATAAGGGTAAACCCTTTTATTTTATGGTTAAAAAAGTTCAGAAAATCACATGTAAAAAAACGGCCGGATGACCGGCCGCTCAGAACAAAAGACGGACTGATGCTAAAGGGTGCCGAAGATGCGGTCGCCTGCGTCTCCGAGACCAGGGACGATATAGGCGCGCTCGTTGAGCTTTTCATCGAGTGCGGCGACAAAGATGTCGATGTCGGGATGCGCTTCGCTCAGCACTTGGACCCCTTCAGGAGCGGCAACGAGGGCCATGAAGTGGATCTGATTTCCCTTGATGCCTCTGCGCTTGAGAATTTCGATGGCGTAGGCTGCAGAATGGCCTGTGGCGATCATCGGGTCGACAACGATGTAGTTGCTGTCGGGGGCGTCCGGGAGACGCACGAGATACTCGACGGGCTCGTGCTGAGCGTTGCGGTAGACGCCGATGTGGCCGACGCGGGCGGCAGGAAGCAGAGTCAGGAGGCCGTCGGTCATGCCGAGTCCGGCGCGAAGAACGGGAACGATGACGGGATCCTTTTCGACGAGCATGGGGGCCTTGGTTGCGCAGATCGGCGTTTCAATGTCTTCAAGCTTCGTCGGAAAGTCGCGCGTGACTTCGTAGCCCATCAAAAGCGCGATTTCATGGAGCAGCGTACGGAAGTCCTGCGTGCCGGTGTTTTTGTCGCGCATCAAGGTGAGCTTGTGCTCAATGAGGGGATGGTCAACGATGTGAAGACGGGGAAAACGGGAGTCAGTGCGCATGAAATGTTGCCTCTGTCATGTTTGGCCGCGTCGTGAGGACGCGGCGTAAGCGGAGTCTTCGGATCGCGAAGGCTAGTCCGAAAACAAACTGCTGCAGAATCAGCCTAATCCGACACTATAGTATTGGGATCCTTAACAGTCAAAGGCGTTTGCGGAGCCTGCGGGCGGTTTGGAGCCTGAAGGACGCGTGTGCCGAACGCCTGCGATCGGGCACCTTAGCCGAAAACAGCTTCAAGGCGGGGTTGGGCAAGTCGAGCCTTGGTTTCTCAAAACGGTGAAGAGGCGCATTTGCTATGATGAAGCCGAAACAACGCTGTATCGGCGAAGTCCGAGGCGCGCATCGCTCGGCAGTTGCCTGCACTATGCGGCCGTGCTTGCGATGCGGCATTTCCAGTTCGTTTTCGTCCGCTCGAGTTGTTGGCCGGACGCTTCGGAGCTCTTATGAAGATTCGTACTATTTTTTTGTTGCTCGTCCTCATTCTGATGGCGGTCTTTCTGGTCATCAACTGGACAGCGCTTTCGACTGTGACGGCCGTCAACCTGATCTACACCGAGATCCAGGCTCCGCTCGGCGTTCTAGTCGTGGGCGGCTTTGCTGCGGTGGTCTTTGTGCTGCTCATCTACATGGTGTGGCAGCAGGCGAGCGTCACCCTGGAACTTCGTGCCGCCTACAAGGAAGCCCGCAACGCCCGCACAGTAGCTGATGATGCAGAAAAAAGCCGCTTTGCCGAAAGCAATCGAATTCTTCTCGAACGAATTGAAAAACTGGAGGCGCTCATGACGGCGCGCTCCGACGAGACGCTCACCGCTGTTCGCCAAGAGGCTGCGCGTTCCGAAGAACGTTACAAGGCTCTCATCGACGATCAAAAGAGGGCACAGGGCGAGCTGACCGCTCAGGTTCAGACTCAAATCGGCGCTATGGAAAAACGCGTCGTGGAGACGCTCCCCGCCGCAGTTTCCTCCGCGGCGCCAGGTCGGGCAGTCGATGAGGATGCTGAAAGAAAGTCGGATGCGGAAGAGACGAGCACACGCAAGAACGTCTTCAAAGACCTGTTTTGATCACTAGTTTGATTTCAACAAATCGGGGCGCCTCCCATGGGGGCGCCCCGATTTGTTGTGAATTATGCTTGCCGGGGACAGGAATTAGCCGGCATGGTAAGACGTTACGCGCTCGACTTCTTCGGCGGCGCCAAGGAAGACGGCCACGCGCTGATGGATCTTTTCCGGAACGATTTCAAGAATGCGCTGGTGCCCGTTCGTGGCGGCGGCGCCAGCGTTTTCCATAAGAAGCGACATCGGGTTGGCTTCATACATCAGGCGGAGTTTTCCGGGTTTCGTGAGGTCGCGGTGGTCACGCGGGTACATGAAGATTCCGCCGCGCTGCAGGATGCGGTGCACTTCTGCCACCATGGCGGCGACCCATCGCATGTTGAAGTCCTTGCCTCGAATGCCGGTTTTGCCCTCGAGGAGTTCTGCGACATAGCGCTTGACGGGCGCCTCCCAGTGGCGCATGTTGGAGCAGTTGATGGCGAATTCTTTGGCGGCGCGATCCACGCGCACGCCTTCAGCCGTGAGCATGAAGGTGCCTGTCGTCGGATCCAGCGTGAACATCACGACGCCGCGTCCGAACGTGAGGACGAGCTGCGTCTGAGGACCGTACATGCAGTAGCCGGCGGCAACCTGCTTGGTGCCGGGCATCAAAAAATCGTCGGCAACGGGTTCCCGCTTTGGACGGACAGCCGGAAGAACCGAAAAGATGGAGCCGATGGAGACGTTGATGTCGATGTTGGAGGAGCCGTCGAGAGGGTCGAAGCAGATCAGGTAGGGACCGATCGGGAGACTGTCCGGAACCGAGATGACTTCGGGAATCTCCTCGCTCACCATGCCGCAGACGGATCCGGAGAGCGCGACGGCTTCGACGAAAATGTCGTTGCTGATGATGTCGAGCTTCTTCTGGTCTTCTCCCTGAACGTTTTCAGTGCCGGCCATGCCGAGCACGCCGGCAAGGGCGCCGTTGCGCACCTTGAAGCTGATCGTCTTGCAGGCTTCGGAGACACTGACGATCAGACGGGAGAGAACGGGATCAAGGTCGTGAAGCTGCTGTTCACGGCAGAGATACTGGCTTAGAGAAAGGGTGGACACGATGCAATTTCCTCTTATGCGGGATTGTTCAAGGCTTTTTCAACGATTTCGCGCACGCTTACGGAGAGCTTCTCCTGACGTTCCAAATGCTTGAGAGCCTGGAACATGAGGTTGGAGAGCTGAGGTGTGTAGCGGCGCCAGTTTTCAAGACTGCGGGCCACACGGGAGGCGACCTGCGGGTTGAGGGCGTCAAGCTTGAGCACGCACTCGACCCAGAACTTGTAGCCTTCGCCGTCGGGACGATGGAATTCGGCAGGATTGTTCATGAAGAACGCAAGAAGCAGCGCATAGACGTTGTTCGGGTTCGTCATGGAGAAGAAGGGGCTTCTGGAAAGCTCGGCCACGCGCGAGACGACGGGGGCTTCACCCGCAAAGCACGGTGCGGTTGCCTGAATAGTCAGCCACTTGTTGACGAGAAGCGGTTCGGCATACCATTCCTTGAGAGCTGAAACGATGGTGTCGTTTTTGGTCGGCGTGCTCGAAGAGGCGATCATGGAGAGCGAGGCGAGGCGATCCGTCAGGTTGTTGGCTGTGTTGAACTGGTCGCGAACGCGCAGCACCATCGTCTTGTTGCCCGTGGAGACGCCGTAGTAGTAGCACGTGTTCTTGAGGGCACGGATGCCGGCGCTAGTCGAGTCGGGGGAGTAATCGCCGTCGAGCTTGCAGCCGTCGATGATGTTCACAAGCTTGCTGTGCCAGCGGATGCCGAGTCCCTCTCGAACTATTTCACGTGCACGGTGCACGGCTGCCGGATCGATGATCGGCATGGCGTCGGCGACGGCACGCTCGCTGGGAAGCTCCATTGCAACCGCGCGGAAAGCGGGAGAAAGGGCTTCGTCGTCAATCAGGACGCCGAAAGCTTCCTGCAGCGTCGGGTCGACTGGGGTTTGCTCGTTGACGAGAACGGCACGGACCTGTTCAAGAATCGCCTTCATCATCAAGCGGTTCATCGCTTCCCAACGGTTGAAGGGATCGCTGTCTGCGCGGGCGAGAAGGGCAAGCTCGTCGGCGCTGAGCACGACGTCGAGAATAATCGGTGCAGCGAATCCGCGGTTGAGGCTGGGGACGGGCTTTTCGCGCAAGCCGGAAAAGATCCAAGTCTGGCGGGAGTCTTTGAGCTCGAACATGCGGGTGAGCTGAGCCGCTCCTTCAGGCTCGCCTTCAAGAAGGACGGGCATTTCACGGCCTTCGGCGTCAAGTAGCGCGACGGGGAAGGGCATGAGAAGCGGTTCCTTGGAAGGCTGTCCGGGAGTGGGCGGGGTGGTTTGCTCGACGGTCATCACGAGCTGTCCGGCCTCGGCATTCCACTGCGTGGAGACGGCGACGCGCGGCGTTCCCGCCTGCGAGTACCAGCGGCGGAATTGGTGGAGGTCGCGGCCGGAGGCTTCTTCCATGGCTTCAAGGAAAGCTTCGCATGTCACTGCATGGCCGTCGTTTCGGGCGATGTACAGGTCGAATCCTTTGCGGAAGGTGTCGCGCCCCAGAAGCGTCTGAAGCATGCGGATGACCTCGGCCCCCTTTTCATACACGGTGCTCGTGTAGAAGTTGTCGATTTCCTGATAGCTGTCAGGACGAATTGGATGCGCCATGGGGCCAGCGTCTTCGGCGAACTGAGCCAGTCGAAGCGCTTTCACGTTGCGGATCCTCTCGACCGCGCGGGCTGAAGCGTCGCCAAGCATGTCGGCGGAGAACTCTTGATCTCGGAAGACCGTCAGCCCTTCCTTGAGCGTGAGCTGGAACCAGTCACGAAGCGTCACGCGATCGCCCGTCCAGTTGTGGAAATATTCGTGACCGACGACGGATTCAATGTTGGCGTAGTCTTGGTCGGTTGCAACCGTAGGGTTGGCGAGAGCGTAGCGGGCGTTGAAAATGTTGAGCCCCTTGTTCTCCATGGCCCCGAAGTTGAAGTCGTTTGTGGCAACAATGCGGAAGCCTTCAAGGTCGAGTTCAAGCCCCCAGCGTTCCTCGTCCCAACGGATGGATTTCTTGAGGCTGTTCATCGTGTGCTGAGTCTTGTCGATGTCCTGCGGCTCAACCCAGACTTCAAGGGTCGCGGTGCGTCCATCCTTGAGAACGATCGTGTCGCGAAGGGCCTCGAGCCTGCCGGCAACAAGCGCAAAAAGATAGCAGGGCTTTGGGAAGGGGTCTTCCCAGCGGGCTTCGTGACGGCCGTCGTCCAGATCTTTTTCCTCGATCCGGTTTCCGTTGGAGAGGAGAACCGGATACTGCTCCTTGGAAGCGCGGATGACGACGCTGTAGCGGGAGAGTACGTCGGGGCGGTCTGGAAAGTACGAGATGCGTCGGAAGCCCTGGGCTTCGCATTGGCTCATCAGATTTTGCCCTGAGGCGTAGATGCCGGAAAGGGCCTTGTTGGCGGAAGGGCTGAAGCGGTTTACGACGATGACGTCGCAGTCGCGGTCGATGCCTCGGATGGTCAGCAGATCATCACCGAGCGTGAAGCGGGACTCGTCGAGCGTGAGACCGTCGACGGCGACGCTCACGAGCGTCAAGGCTTCGCCGTTGAGAACAAGGTCGGACGATGGGTGCGCATCCGGGTTCGGGCGTACGCGCATGGTGTTGATGACGCTCGTACTGTCTGCGTCAAGATCGAACTCCAGATGCACCGTGTCGATCAGGTGGGACGGCGCACGGTAGTCGGAGCGAAGGGTGGTTTCTGCCATTTGTGCTCGCAATATATGGAAGCGTCGGAATTGGTCCGGCGCTGACAAAGCAATGGATTTCTAGCGATTGTAGACAAATCGGCGATGGCCTGCCGTTTGCGGCGGGCGGATCGGCCGCTTGGTTGCAATAAAGAAGACCCCGGCGCTCTTTCGTGCGTCGGGGTCTTGGAGATTTTGGCTTTCAGAAAGTCAGGCTTTCAAAGTCATTACTTTGCTGCGGTTTCCTGAGCTTTGGCCATTTCGGCGTCAGCGGCGGCGTAATCGTGACCGGCCTTCGGGTGGCAGGCCAGGCAGTCGGCGGGCTTCTTGGGATCCTTGTCAAGATTCTGGTGCATCTTGGCAATGAACGGCTTCTTGGCATTGTGCATGCGGGAAAGGTCATGACAGCCGCGGCATGCGGAGAAGTTGCGTTCGATCATCTGCTTGTGAACGGCTTCAGCCATTTCCTTGCGCTTTTCGAGCTGCTTTTCGTGCGTGCTCAGAGAGCCTTGAATTTCACCGATGAGCGAGATGGAGCCGGCGCGGGCCTTGTCGAAAAGCAGGGCCGTGTAGTCGAGCGGGCCGACGTGTTCGTTGGAGTGATTCAGAAGATGGCAGTCGGAACAGCCGGCCGTAGCGCCGGAGCCGGTCATATAATGCTGGCCCTTCTTGTAGGCGGCGTAGGTGAGATCCATGGAGTGACAGAATTCGCCGCAGAACTTCGGGCTGCCGGCCCAGTGGACGACGCTCGTGAGAATACCGACGAAGACGATGCCGATGACGGCGCCGATCAGGAGGACGCCGGCGACATACCATTTGCTATTGTTGTTGGCCATTTTGCTGGAACCTGTTTGTAAGCGCAACCGGGGCGGCAATGTGCGTGCTTTGGGGGAATGCCTTCCGGGTGCTGTTTAGGGGTGAAACGGGCAGACTTTGCCTAGGGAAGCAAAAACCTGCACGAGTGTAATCTTATTAAGGTTTATGTAAGGAAGGGTGAAACAGGCTTGATTGTCGTCAACAAAGGTGCGCTTTCACTCGGTCGGCATCTGTTTTTACGCAACAGTGGGCCGCGCTGCATGGACAAGAGGAGTCGAGAAGGATTCGAAGGTTGAGCCGGGGGATGGTCAGGTGTTGAGTGCGATGACGACGGCTTCTGGCGCAATGGTGGCGACGGCGCGCATGCCGATGCGAAGGCCGTGTCCGGGCATGGCGAAACCCACGATGGTGAGGCCGGAGGGAAGCTGGATGGTGCATTCGCCGCCCTTGTCCTCGCGCTCGCTGCGAAGGACCGTGCCCACGATTTCGTTGTCTCGGCTGCCGATAGTTGTGGGATTGTCTGCTGAGATGTTGACGGCGGTGGCCTTACAGAGGGCGAGCACGTGCTTCCCGTCGCGCAGTCCGAGGAGCTGAGCCGACTCCATGGTGCAGGAGGCTCTGATGAAGTGGGTTTCGTCAATGGAAAGAATGAGGCGAACTTGGGCTGAGCCGATCTTCATCTTCTCGATGACGGCGGGAAACTGGTTGCGCATGGAAGTGCGCAACGAGCTCACGCCGACGTTTTCGAGCCCCGGCGAATCCTTGAGGCGGTAGCGAGCGAGGACTTCGGCGCGGGCGCGCATCAGTTCATCAGCGAGCTTGAGCACCTCTTCGCCCATGGAGGTGAGGCGGGTTCCTCCGCCGTTGTTGCCGCCTACAACCTTCTCAACGAGGGGAGCTCCAGCAAGGTTGTTAAGTGTTTCGATGGCCTGCCAGGCGGCTTTGTAGCTTACGCCTGCTCGCCGTGCGGCTTCGGAAATGGAGCCCACGTCACCGATGCGCCTGAGAATGTCCACGCGCTTGTCGGCGAGCTCGGCCATGTGGGTAGCCAGAAGCGTCGGGTCGGCAACCGTTTTGCTCATGTTTCTTCTCCGATTAGACCACTTGAAAAATCAGGAAACAGCCGCTATTCTTTTGTGGAATAGCGGATCGTCAAGATCTGACAGCTCAATCTTAGCTTAATGCGGCGCACATGCCGCTCATGGAGATGAATCATGCAGATGGGGAAGCTTGGTGCAGTCCTCGTATTTGCAGGCCTTGCCTGCGCCGCCTCCGCCGAAGAGGTCCGTGTTGCCGTTGCCGCCAACTTCACGGCGCCGATGAAGGAACTCGCGCCGCTCTATGAAAAGGCAACGGGCGACAAGCTCATCGTGTCCTATGGCGCCACGGGCGCCTTTTATGCCCAGATCAAGAACGGCGCTCCGTTTGACGTGCTTCTTGCAGCTGATGCCAAGACGCCGGCCAAGGCCGTCAAGGAGGGACATGGCGTGGATGGCACCGCCTTTACGTATGCCGTCGGCAAGCTCGTTCTCTGGTCGTCCGATGCCGGCCTTGTCAAGGATCAGAAGGCCCTCGTCGATCCTGTCGTGAAGAAGATCGCGGTTGCGGACGCTCGTCTTGCACCGTACGGCGAAGCCGCTCTGCAGGCCCTTCATGCTCTCGGAATGAAGGATGCCGTCGAGGCGAAGTTCGTTGTCGGCAACAATATCGGCAAGACCTTTCAGTTTGTGGAATCCGGCAATGCCCAGGTCGGCTTTGTAGCGCTTTCGCAATGCTTCAAGAACGGCGCCTTTACGGGGGGCTCGGGCTGGGTCGTTCCGCAGGATCTCTACAAGCCCATTCTCCAGGACGCCGTGCAGCTCAAAGCCGGCGAGAAGAACGCCGGTGCCAAGCGCTTCCTCGACTATCTGAAGACAAGCCCGGAAGCCGCCGCCATTCGTGAAGCCTACGGCTACGGTACGGCCAAATAAGTCATGCTGACATGGGCTGAACTCGGACCCGTATGGCTGAGTCTGAGGCTCGCGGCAGTCACGACCGCCATTTTGCTCGGTATCGGCCTGCCGCTTGCGTGGTGGCTCGTAAAGGGCAAAAGCGCGCTGTGTGCGCCGGTCAATGCCGTCGTAACGCTGCCTCTGGTTCTGCCTCCGTCCGTGCTGGGTTTTTACATCCTCGTCGCCCTTGGCCCCATGGGTCCGATAGGACAAGTGACTGAGGCTTTGGGTTTGGGAACGCTCAACTTCACGTTTGCCGGTCTTGTGATCGGTTCAGTGGTGTATTCGCTTCCGTTCATGATCCAGCCTGTCGTTACGGCCTTCGAGGCCATCGGGCCGAGGCCCATGGAGGTGGCGGCAACGCTTGGTTGCCGTCCCCTCGAAGCCTTCTTTCGGGTGATTCTTCCGCTGGCTCGCCACGGCATCGTCACGGGCATCTTGATGACCTTTGCGCACACGATCGGCGAGTTCGGCGTCGTTCTCATGATCGGCGGCAACATTCCCGGTTCGACGCAGGTCATTTCCACTGAAATTTACACGCATGTCGAGGCCATGGAGTACGGCAAGGCGCATGTCCTCGCAGGCGGCATGCTCGTCTTCAGCTTCTTCGTGCTGCTCTTTTTGAACCTGCTTAACCGCAAAAAAGGGGGAGCCCGGTGAGTGGTCGGATCACTTTGAATTTGCCGCGAGGCACGGACTTCCATCTCGACGTTTCGTTCGCGATTCCCGATGAAGGGATTACAGTGCTATTCGGCCCATCGGGCTGCGGCAAGACCACCGTGTTGCGCTGCACGGCCGGGCTCGAGCGGGCTGCTGGACAGGTTGTCGTGGCAGACCACGTCTGGCAGGATGATTCGCAGAACATTTTTGTCCCGGCCTGGGAGCGCCGTTTGGGATACGTCTTTCAGGAAGCGAGCTTATTCGAGCATCTGAACGTTGAGGGCAATCTTCGTTTCGGCCTCAAGCACAAGGATGCCCGCGGGGGTCTCGCTCGCTTCCCGGAAGCCGTGGAGCTCCTGGGCATCGGGCATCTTCTCAAGCGCCGCGTGCAACTGCTCTCGGGCGGAGAACGGCAAAGGGTTGCCATTGCGCGAGCGCTACTGATGACGCCCGATCTCATCCTGATGGATGAACCGCTCGCCGCGCTCGACTGGAGTCGCAAGCAGGAAATTCTGCCGTGGCTTGAACGCCTGCGCGACGAGCTCTCCGTTCCCATGCTCTACGTCACGCATTCTGCGGATGAAATGGCCAGACTTGCCGATAGGGTGATTTGCTTTGAGCGTGGTGCCATTGTTGCTGAGGGGCCGCTCGAGGATGTGTTGCTTGAGCGTTGGCCCGGACAAGGCGATCAGGGTGCCTCGGCCGTTGTGTCGGGCGTTGTGACGGAGCGCAGTTCGCGCTGGTGCACGGCATCCGTATTGGCTCAGAACGCCGTTTTTGAGGTGGCAGACGCCGGACGCAATGTGGGCGAGACCGTTCGACTGAGAATCCTGGCGCGTGACGTGAGCGTGGCTCTTACGGAATCGAAGGACAGTTCGATTCGCAACATCCTGCTGGCCATCGTTACCGGCATTCGTGGCATAGACGCGGACAGCCATGTCATGCTGACGCTCGAGGCGGGCGGTTGCCGCATGCTGTCTCGCATCACGCGCCGATCGGCGGACGAACTCGGCATAGATGTCGGAGTGCGTCTTTACGCTCAGGTCAAGGCTGCAGCCATTATCGTATAGTGCGGGAAGACGGGCGCCTGAAACAGGTTTTTTGTCGCCAAAAGAACAGCTGCTAAATGCAACACCCTAATCGGTTGGCGAATTCTCAATAGGCACTCATTTAAATTTGAAGGACTTGAGCCTTCTTGCAAGAATGTGCGTTGCGACAATGTCGCACCGCACATTTTTTTAGGAGTAGCAACGTGCCCTGCCATTTTCTGAAGCTCAGCGACTTTTCCGGTGAAACCCTTCGCTACATGATCGACCGCGCAAAGGTCATCAAGGCGGATCTAAAGGCCGGCAAGCGATATGAACCTTTTGCTGGCAAGGTGCTCATCATGGTGTTTGAAAAGGCCAGCACGCGCACCCGCGTCAGCTTTGAAACCGGCTTCTACCAGCTCGGCGGCAATGTCGTCAATCTGCAGAGCCAGGGTTCCCAGATCGGCCGCTCCGAATCCATCGCTGATACGGCCCGAGTGATCAGCCGCATGGGCGATCTGATCATGATGCGCACGTTCGGCCAGGATCGTCTTGACGACATGGCCTCAAACAGCCGGGTGCCCGTGATCAACGGTCTTACGAACGAATACCATCCCTGCCAGATTCTCACGGACATCCTGACTTACGAGGAGCACTGCGGGCCGATTGCCGGCAAGACCGTTGCGTGGGTTGGCGATGCCAACAACATGGCCTATACGTGGATCGAGGCCGCGAAGCTTCTCGGTTTCAAGCTTCACTTCTCGAGCCCCAAGGGCTATGAGCTCGATCCGGCTCTGACGATTGAGGGTGAACATCTCAAGGTCTTTGAAGATCCGCTTGAATGCTGCAAGGGGGCTGACCTAGTCACGACCGACGTATGGACGTCCATGGGCTATGAGGAGGAGAACGCCGTACGTCGAGCTGCCTTTGCCAAGTGGCAGGTCAATGCTGATTCGATGGCCGTCGCCAATGAGGGCGCCCTCTTCATGCACTGCCTGCCGGCGCATCGTGGCGAAGAAGTCAGGGCCGATGTCATCGACGGACCTCAGTCCGTCGTCTGGGACGAGGCGGAGAATCGTCTTCACGCACAGAAGGCCATCATGGAGTACTGCTTGCTGGGTCGTGTCGGATAAGGCGCGCCGAACGCTTTGAGCAGCTTGAAAGCCCCGGTTGCATTTCGAACGGGGCTTTCCGTTTTTGAGGATGCCGGTGAAATAAAAAGACCCCGCTCGGCATCGGGCGGGGTCGGCGCTGTCCAGAGCCGTCAGGAACGGTTCTGGTTCAGGCAAATCAGCAGCGGCGCGCGAGTTCGACGGCTTTGCCGATGTAGGTGGCGGGGGTGAGCTCCATCAGGCTCGCCTTGGCATCGGCAGGGATGTCAAGGTTGGAGATGAATTCACGCATCGTTTCCCTCGTGATGCCGTCCTTGCCGCGGGTGAGAGCCTTGAGCTGTTCGTACGGGTGAGGGACGCCGTAGCGGCGCATCACGGTCTGAACAGCTTCGGCAAGGACTTCCCAGGCATTGTCAAGGTCGGCGGCGATAACCTGTTCATTGACCTGAAGCTTGCCAAGACCGCGGGCGAGGGCGTTGTAGCCGATGAAGCAGTAGCCGAAAGCGACGCCAAGATTGCGAAGAACGGTGGAGTCCGTAAGGTCGCGTTGCCAACGAGAGATGGGGAGCTTGCCGGCAAGGTGGCCGAGAACGGCATTGGCAAGGCCAAGGTTGCCTTCGGAGTTTTCGAAGTCAATCGGGTTGACCTTGTGCGGCATCGTGGAGGAGCCGACTTCACCTTCACGCAGCTTCTGCTTGAAGAAGTGCATGGAGATGTAGCCCCAAACGTCGCGGTCAAAGTCGATGAGGATCGTGTTGGCGCGCTCAATTTGATGGAAGAGTTCCGCCATGTAGTCGTGCGGCTCGATCTGAATCGTGTGCGTGTTGAACGTCACGCCGAGCCGTTCTTCGACGACCTTGCGGGAATGCGCTTCCCAGTCATATTCCGGGTAGGAGATGAGGTGAGCGTTGTAGTTGCCGACGGCGCCGTTCATCTTGGCGTAGATTTTGACGGTGCGGATGGCTTCGATGACGCGTTCGAGACGTACGGCGACATTGGCGAATTCCTTGCCGACGGTGGTCGGGGAGGCAGTCTGGCCGTGCGTTCGGGAGAGCATCGGAATCTCAGCCCACTGGTGGGCGTAGCCGGCGATCGTGTCGTGAATTTGCTGGAGGTAGTCGGCGAGCGCCTCACGGCCGCGCTTGAGCATGATGGCGTGGCTCGTGTTGTTGATGTCTTCGGACGTGCAGGAGAAGTGCACGAATTCAGAGGCGGACTTGAGTTCTTCGTCGTGAGCGACTTGGTTCTTGATCCAGTATTCAACGGCCTTCACGTCATGGTTGGTCGTCTTTTCGATTTCCTTGATGGCTTCGCAGTCGGCAAGAGAAAAGTTGTCGGCGAGGCCGCGAAGGAAGGACTTGCCGTGGTCGCTGAGGTGGGGAAGTTCAGCAAAGCCGGCTTCGGAAAGACTGATGAGCCACTCCACTTCAACACGAACACGGGCGTTCATGAAGGCGCATTCGGAGAAGATGTTGCGAAGCGCGTCGGTCTGGCGGGCATAGCGGCCGTCGATCGGAGAGAGAGCGGTAAGGGGATTCAGTTCCATGTCGGAAAACCTCGGATGAATAAAGGAAAAAAACGGGGTCCGCTGCGCAGAGGGGACGCAGAAGATGCGGCGGGCGGAACGGACGAATGGCAATCCCATTATTTTAGCAGTCCATCGGGCGGGCAGACGAGTTTGCCGTTGCCGCCCATCTTTGTTCTACAATCGGACTTGCGCGTTCGGGGTATCAGTCTTTCAGAGGCTGGTTGAGAAATACCCGTCGCACCGGAACAGGTTCAGACCTGCGTCGGGAAACGCTGCGGACAATCCGATATCCGGCCGTCAAAAAGATGGCTCTGGCACCGTTCTCTTCGCCGGTCGCGCCCTTGTCTTAATTCTTGTGGAGCGCGATGATGCACAACTACTTTCATTCCAATCCCGACCTTCGCCCTGCAGGCGAGCGCTTTTATGTCAAGAGCGAAGCTGGCGAGGATGTTCCTCTTCGCCGAATCGGGCTTTCCGATACGCCGGAATGCTTTGGCGGCGGTCGAAATCCGGACTTCTTCATGGTCGACGTCACGGGCGGCTATGGCGCTAGCGAAGCGGGCGAGACGGTTGAGCTCGGATGCCGCACGCGTCCGGCGCCCGGCAGTCCCACGCAGCTGGCCTGCGCCCGCGCAGGCATCGTGACGCCGGAGATGTCGTACGCGGCCGTCCGCGAGAATGCCAACAT
>ERZ791927.1451-NODE-1451-length-18155-cov-7.779503_pt1 | contig 18155 bp, 21 predicted proteins | sample MGYA00510130_ERZ791927 | MGnify/ENA primary metagenome ERZ791927 (study PRJEB30046, sample SAMN00792055) | human gut metagenome | study: EMG produced TPA metagenomics assembly of the A metagenome-wide association study of gut microbiota in type 2...
AACAATAGGTTCAGACATAATGCTGAACAATTACTTATGCGACCTCTTGTCGCACGTTGATTGCAAATATAGTGATTCTTATGCGGCTTAATCTCATTGAATACATTTTTTCTTGATATTCTTTGCTCCTTTCATTTTTTATATTTTACTTTGCATCACAAAGTACTTTTTGTATATGGATAAGAATAAAGCAATAGAATCAGTAAATGAGATAAAAGAATTGATGGAAAGATCTTCCAAGTTCGTATCTCTCAGTGGAATGACGGCTGTCTTGGCCGGAGTGTATGCATTAGCCGGTGCTTATGTGGCCGGTCAGTTATTAAGATCAGGAGATAATAGGGAAGGGCTAATAATGGTTGCTTCACTGGTTTTGACTGTTTCAGTTGTTACCGCCTGTATCTTGTCCTGGTATAAGGCCAAGAAGATGCAACAAAAGCTATTCAGTAAACTAACCTATCGTATTGCATGGAATTTTTCATTGCCGTTGTTGACGGGAGGATTGTTCTGTATAGCCTTGCTGCTACATGAATATTACGGACTGGTATCTTCTGTAATGTTACTTTTCTATGGACTTTCTTTGGTCAATGTGTCTAAGTTCACTTACTCCAATGTGGCATGGTTAGGATATGCTTTTCTTTGCCTGGGTATTGCAGACTGTTTCTTTGAAGGACATGGCTTGATGTTTTGGACAATTGGTTTTGGTGGATTCCATATTCTGTATGGCATGTTGTTTTATTTACAGTACGAAAGAAGAAAATAATAGATGATAGAAGCATTTCAAAATATAAATAAGGCATTTGAAAGTAAAGTTCGTCTGGGTATTATGGCAGTTCTCATGGTAAATGAAGATGCCGATTTCAATACTTTGAAGGAATTACTTTCACTGACGGACGGTAACCTGGCGAGCCATACAAGGGCTTTGGAAGACTTGGGTTATATCGTTTGCCAGAAGAGCTTTGTGGGCAGAAAGCCGAAAACATCTTTCCAGGCCACTAAGGAGGGGAAGAAGGCTTTCAAAACTCACATTGAAGCATTGGAGAATTTTCTGAAATCAACGTAGATGTTTGGCTTCACACAAAACCGGACAATACTAAATATCTTACTTAATACTATTCTATTATGGACAATTTGAATGACAATTTGAACGAAGATTTCAATGTAGATTTCACAGAGAATCTGAATGAAACAAAGAAACAGGCGAGTGGCTGTCTACGCCGTTTCTCCAAATCAATTAAAGTGGTAATTATCGCTTTTCTAATTTTATTGCTGTTGATCCCGATGTTTATGATCGAAGATATGATTAGGGAACGTGGGCAGATACAGACGGACGCTATTGAGGAAGTTGGCCAGAAGTGGAGTTTGGCACAGACTATTACAGGCCCTTATATTAACTTGCAATATCCCATTACTCAGGAAGATAATGGAGTAAAGAAGGTTACTATGGGGAGTATAACATTGCTTCCTGATGAATTGTCAATAGATGGACAGTTGAGTACAGAAATTCTTCAGAGAGGAATTTATAAGGTAAATGTCTATCAGTCCGAATTACTGATCAAGGGATTCTTTAGTTCGGAAGAACTCCGTAAGAGTAATGTCGACATGGATGTGCTTCAGTACAATAGAGCAGCTGTTTGCTTGAACCTAACAGATATGCGTGGTCTCAGTGAACAGGTCAGTATTACACTGAATGATTCTGTCTATACGTTTGAGCCGGGAGTGGATGGACGAGGTATTGAAAGTATGGGTGTTCATGCCATTGTCGACCTTTCCTCTCTGAAAGAAGACAGGAAATTGCCTTATGAAATGAAAATTAAATTGAAAGGTTCCCAGTCTATCTACTTTACCCCATTGGGCAAAACCACCAAAGTGAACCTGAAAGCAAATTGGAATACTCCAAGTTTTGATGGCAATTATTTGCCTGAGAAACGGGAGATTACAGAGAAAGATTTCTCAGCACAGTGGCAGGTGTTGAATCTTAATCGGAATTATCCCCAGGTACTTGTCAATTATCAGAATGCCAGCGTTAAAGATATTCAAAACTCTAATTTTGGTGTCAATCTGAAAATGCCGGTAGAACAGTACCAGCAGTCTATGCGCTCTACTAAGTATGCTATTCTGATTATTCTACTTACTTTTACAGTAATATTCTTCACAGAGATAATGGAGAAAACCCGTATTCATGCCTTGCAATATTTGTTGGTGGGATTAGCTCTTTGCCTATTCTATAGTCTGTTATTATCCATGTCCGAGCATATTGGTTTCAATATGGCTTACTTGGTGGCATCGGTGCTTACTATTACTTTGGTGGGTGGATACATGCTAGGGATTATCAAAAGAAAAAAAACGGCGTTCATTATGGTAGGTTTGCTAAGTGTTCTTTACATTTATGTTTTCATCCTTATCCAGTTAGAAACCTTTGCTTTGCTGGCCGGTAGTCTCGGACTGTTTGTGATACTGGCAATGGTGATGTATTTCTCTAAGAAGATTGACTGGTTCAATGAATAAATTTTTTGTAAATAAAAAGAGAGTATCCGTTTATGAGTCGGATACTCTCTTTATACATTCACTTGCTTCTTAGTTCCTATCTTCGGTCTCTGAGTATTTCTTTAGAAGTACTTATTTTTTATACCAATCTTTGTTCTTTTCTCCATTACTGGTTACCCATTCATCATAGCCGCTATATAATAGATTAATAGCTTTTCTTTCGTTGGCGCTATCCAGCAATTGGCTTAAATCACTTCAGAAGCAGTAGTACGGCTTTTCTTATAGGTTATACAATGCTATAATAGCAATAGATAAACTCCTTATTAGTAAATAAAAGAACGAATTATCAAAAAGGGCTGCATCATAGACAAATTCCCTTTAGATGAGAAGAATCTTTAGTAGGATTGAGACCTTAATCTTATTTGCGTATCAATGAAATATAAGTGACCATCAATACCATATAAAACATTGTTAGGTACAGCGTCAAAGACTTCGTATTGTTCATTATGGAATTCATCTATGTAGTCCATTTCAAAACCAAGTGCTTTCATATATTCAGCAATCTCATCTTCTGTAGCTTCACGTTCAGCTATAATATAAGGCTGTATAAGAACAGCACAAAATTCATGTTCGCTATTATAAGCAAATCCAATCATGTGATAGGGGACATTGCAAAAGAACAGGTTATGTGCAGAAATACGAATGAAGAAGTTTTCTAAATCATCACCTGCGTACTCAAAGTTGTTTAGCTTGGCAACAATATCATCTTTATCCCCTGTATAAACTTCATTTTCTCCTCCCTTACTTAAGAACTCAATATTCAATTCAGAGGGAGAAATCCATAAGTTATTTGAATTGGCAAATGAAATCAGTTCTTCGATTTGCCCTCTCTTATAGCTTTCTGCAGGTTCAAGCGTTGCTGTTGCTTCCTTTTTTCTTCTAACGATACAGGCTGCTTGCTCCAAGAGGCTATCGACTGGCGAGTACGCTCTATCCATTCTTTGTGAAATTCGTTGATGTATTCCATAATTTGTTATAATTATGATCAGATGCAAATGTAGCTATTTTCTTTGTATCTAACAATACTCTCGCTTCTTATACTACAATTTACTTATTTGAGGATTTAGAATCTTCTTATAAAAATAGTATCTCGTTCACTGCTTCCACTTTACCACCTCACCATTCTACTACCCTAAATGATGTCTGAAATGAAGTGTCTGTAACTGCCATCCATTAAAGTTACCATAAAATAATAAACTCCTGCAATCGCAAGGATTACAGGAGTTTATCTATATAGAGTAACTTAAATTACTTGCTCAAAGCCTGAGCTACGTCTACAGCACAAGCCACTGTACATCCTACCATCGGGTTGTTACCAATTCCCAGGAATCCCATCATTTCTACGTGAGCAGGAACTGATGAAGAACCGGCGAACTGAGCGTCTGAGTGCATACGACCCATAGTATCTGTCATACCATAAGAAGCAGCGACACAGCATCCCTGTAAGTCTTAGCAAATTGCTATTAATCAATACTATAATAGCAAAAGATAAACTCCTTGTTAATAAATTAAAGAACGAATTATCAAAAAGGCTGCATCATAGGCAAATTCCCTTTAGACGAGAAGAATCCTTAGTAGGATTGAGAACAAACTATACTTTAAATAATCAACGTTTATTTAGAACAAACTTAATATGCCATTTTAATCTTTCGTAAGACCCTAAATCTAAAGCTCTTTGCCCAGTAAGCATACTTGTAAAGAAAATAGGGGTATTGCTTAGCAGAGGATGATCTTGTATTCTATATGTTCCAATAGTGTCATCAAATTTGTAGTTAAAGCAGTCTTTGTTGAAATAACTATCTGTCAGCCATTTTCTTGCATACGTATTATTAACAATAATGATACGTGGGCATGCTAATTCTATAATCTCCTTAGATATTAGGTACTGTGCCTTTGCAAAATCATATCCAATTCTATTATATTTGTTTTCACACAGCTCAACAATAGCCCTTTGGTTAGTTTCTCTCATATAGAGCAAGTCAAGATGTGCCCAAGGAATCCCTGTTTCTTGATGTATTTCTATAAATTTCTTGAAATATTTATGTGTATCTCCATGAGAATTAGAATAAAAAGTCCTTTCTTCTGTATTATCACCAATGACAGAAGGATTGATGCCTATAAATAAAAGAGCATCTTTTATAATGCAATCTTGTATTGCATATCCTCTTTCTTTTATTGGGATAGACTTGAATTTATCATCATCCCATAATTGGTTGATTTGGTGAGCAAACAGTTCTTTGACAGAAAATGATTCCATGATGACATTCTAAATTATTGTTTTTTCTCTTGTTGGCAATGCGTTCCACTTCTTCGATTTGCCCTCTCTTATAGCTATCTGTTGGTTCAAGCGTTCCTGCTGCTTCCTTTTTTCTTCTAACGATACAGGCTGCTTGCTCCAAGAGGCTATCGACTGGCGAGTACGCTCTATCCATTCTTTGTGAAATTCGTTGATATATTCCATAATTTGTTATGATTATGATTAGATACAAATATAGCTATTTAGTTTGTATCTAACAATATTCTTGAATATATGGTTACTGCATATTACAACTTTTTTCTGGTAGGGTTTTTAAAAACCTTCTTCTTGAAAAATGTTGAAATTAGACTAAAGTAAAATAAGCAAACAAACTAGCTAACATAAGAATACAACTATGTTTTATAGTTTTTGCTTGTTCGCTCTATATTCTTCTTCGAAAGTCCATATTGCCTCAAGGAAGGGACTCATGTTATTAATGTCAAAAGCACCAAACTTCTCGCTCCAATTATAATTGTGGGCAGTAAGCTCATTCATCTTATATCTATGTTTTAATATTGGATAAGGTCGCCAAGCATTATAATATTGCCCAAAATGGCAAATGAATCCTATATCTATAAGTTCCCAATCACCAAAAGGAATCGAACTTCTTTCAAGAAAATCATCTGGATTATACATTCCTACTACTTTTAAGGATGTATTGACATAGCCTGAGTTTGTCCAATTATAAGGAGAAACGACAATAATACATACTGCATTGCTTAAGTCTGAAGGGAGTGTTTTGTAAGTCTTAGCAGTTTTTACCCATTTCTCAATAAGAATGAAAAAATTAGTGGGAAGAAAATCTTCCTTCATTTGTTGTTTAGTATCTTGGATAGTAGCTAAAAACCATGCTCTTGTTGCCATAATAGATGCTATTTTTGTATCGTTGAGCAAAAGTAGTGTGTTTGTTGGAATATGCAAAGTTTAATCTATATTAATGGTAGTATGAATTTGAATACTCCACAGATAAATCCCCATACTCCTGTAAATGCTATGCAGGCTAATGTTATTCCAAATGCTACGACCCCAATTAAGAATATTCCCATTAGAATGTTAAATCCAGTACTCTTAGAAAGGCGTTCTGCTTTTTGCTCCATATAGTAACGCTTTGGTATAAGTGGCTTCACTTTCCCCAATAGCATATCATATACAAATGCTTCATCCTTTTGTGGCATCTTAGCAATTATACTTTGTGCATCTTCTAAGGTAATATCACTAATATCTGTCTCTCTTAAACTGTATTTCAGTAATTGGATATTCTCATTGTCTAAATCTTGATTGTAAAGTAAGGTTTTGATTGCTTTAGTTTGTTGCTCTGAATAATGGATATTCATAATAATTGGGTTTAAAATTTGTATTGGCAATCTGAATTTAGAAGTATCTGAATTGACTTCTATTGTACGTAAGAAAGAAAGTTCTAATTCTTGCTGATAGTTGGTATCATGGGAATAGAAGTCTTGTATAACATTCCCCAATAACCTTACATGGGCACTATTCCCCAGATGTGTCTATTGTGTTGTAATCTTTAATAAGGCAAGGATAACAAGAAAAAACAGCAAATGAGTAATTCTCAAATGCTGTTTTTTGAAAAATAATTAGATTAGTTTCTCTGATAAAATTCAAAGACCCCATCTTTATTAGTTATCCTTAAATATGTGTCAGTAATGAGGATAGGATATATTTCTGTTTTGTTATCTTCCCAATTAATAATTAGTTCATCCTTGCCATCAAATGTATATGTGAATTGTTTTGATATAGACGTTTCATTATTAGTATAGAATATTCTCCAAGAGCCTTTACCTCCAAAAACGAAAGATATATATCTAGAAGTTTTAGAGTTCATATCATAATATCTCCATTCTCCACATAGTGGTAATGAATTTAGATTGTCAGCAATATTTCCATTTTCAATATTTAGATAGAAAGTGAAGTCTTTCTTTGTTCCATCATAATAGGTGACATCGACTTTGTATTTCCAAATATTGGTTGAATTATCAAGTCTTGTATAAGAAAACTTACTATCATAAGGAACTTCGAGAAATGCGCTAATATTTCTAATCCAAATAAATTGAGCACTTTTGTAGTTGTATTTTGAGAAAGAACCTCCTTCTATTTTAATCCCTTCTTCATAAGATATGAGTTCAGTTCCTTCCATTTTACCATTCTCGAAATTAGGTTTTTCTTTTGCCACATATATTGTATCTCCCTCATAAGAGTAGCAACAATCACCAATAAAGACAGATTCACTATACCAATCATTAGCTATTCCAGTGCTATTATTTTGTAACTGCGTACGTTTGGATTTCTTGTTACTTGTGAATATTGTCTGTCTTCTCCCTATGTCAAATGTTACGATACTCCCACTACTTGTTTGTTTGTAGTAATTAGGAATTGCATATTTGACATGTAAGATTTCGTATTCTCCATACCCTTTATATAGTTTCTGTATAGTATCAGTTTCTTCAAGGTCTTCCCATGTCATTTTCTGATTTTTGGTTGAGATGTCAAATTCACTAAACCACAAATGCTTATTCTTGATACCAGATAAGATAATGGTACTTTCTCTTTTTAAATATCCTCTACACTTTATATTTGAATATTCTTTAATGTAATTAGCAAAGATTTCATCAGTCGTATTTGATGGAGTGCTTGGGTCAATAGAGCTAACAGGCTGTCTGTCCAATTCTTTCTCACAAGAGTAAAATCCTGCACATAATGTAACCAGTAATAAGGTTACTAATAATCTATTTGTTTTCATCTTAATAATAAATTGGTTATGATAATTTCAAAGTAGCTTCCACAAACAAACCATCATGAACTTGTACGTTTGCTTTAATTAAATTATCCCCTAAGATGTTGCTGATTATTTGTCTTGGAATATCAGAGGAATGTATTTTTCCTTTAAATTGTTTTTGCATGATTAAGTCATCTACACTCAACAGTAACATATTACTGCTTTGCATATATGAACCATCTAATCCTATTTTGCTGTTCATACATGATTCTTCGTCTGGTATGATAAATGTAATATTAGGATACATACTACCATCAACTACCATTTGCAAGGAAGAAAAGGTTTCTAAAACTTTGGTAGTTATATTAAAGAGTACTCCATCTGGGAAAGTACTAATATTTGCTTTCATTGCATTCATTGCTACCAATCTTAAATAAGGTACAATATCTTGAACAGAACACAGATTTCCCATACCTGTGTAATAATTAAATATAATACGTGTAATATCTTGTTTGACATTCTGATTTAGGGAAGCAAGGATAGAGGAAGTATGGGAATCATACCCTGTTTGGTTTTTGTATAAGTCATATCCACATGCTTGTAAAAGTCCCCAAATGCTACCAAACTTTTCTATTCTTCTTAATCGATTAATAAACTCTGAAAGAGCGATAACTTCATCTTCTTTTAACTGCATAATTATCTATATTATACTTACCTGTCCCCTATGGAAAGCTATTATAATGTAAGAAGCGTGGGAACTATTGCTATTACTGTACTGAGGCTCTCGACTGCCCATACCCAATAATAAACAATAGCCCACGCCAAACGTTATATAGTCCACTTGGCAAAGTGGGTATATAGCATTGACGTGAGCGTTCTTGCTTATTATCTTGGGTAATAGAATTGTCGAGATTCCAGTACAAGATAATATCAATAACGCTCTTTCGTTAACTAAATATGTCCTCTTTCAGTGACCTAACTACTTAGGTATGCAAGAATACAATACAAAATTACGAAAAGCGTTTGAATTAGCAAGAACTTTGTTTATTAAAAGGTTAAGCAATCATAGGTATTTAGTAGTTCTTCCTGTCTTAGTCCTAAGTAGCGTTTGGTAATGGCTACATTGGAATGATTGAATAACTCCATCAGTTTGACTAAAGCAAGTTCTGCATTATCTGAATTTTGGTTATAAACCTGTCTACCAAAGGTCTTTCTAAGACTATGGCAACTAAAATTCTTAATAGCTAACTTGTAGTTTGCTTTAATCTCTTTGAGGATAATGTTAATCCTTTGGATCGTGTAAACTGTTCCCTTTTGACTGACTAAAACAGGTGCATTAATTCCAATGGGATTAATTTGCTTGTAACAGTCTGTAATGTGTCGCTTTAGTTGTGGATTAATTCTAATGGTACGCTGCTTTCCTGTCTTGTGCTCAATAATGGTAAATTCGTCTACGTTTAGAATGTCTTTCCAACGTAATGAAAGAATGTCACTAATACGCAATCCCCAAAAGCACCCTACACCAATTAGTAAACTCATTTTGTAGTTAGCATCTTTGTAGAGTGAACGAACTAATTGCATTGCTTCATTCCATTGCAGATAGTCGCTTGTAGTTTGGCTATACTTTAAGCTCATAATGTTCAGTTTTATAAGTGAATGAATGAAAGTGAATATCCTATGTAGTCCCCAATAAGCAGATATAATCTAACTGATTGAATGATAATAGAATATTCACTTTGTACATTAGTGAATGTTTTAGTAATGGTAAATAGGGAATACCCAAATATAGAATATTCCCAAATACCACTAATCTATGAACCACTTGTATTTCTCATCCCCTTGTAAGGCTGAATTAATACCAACTGCCATTTCTGTAGCATTAAGCGACCTGTCTAAGAATGAATCTATATAACTGGACTTGTTAGCACCTGTTAGTAGATTGTAGAAATTCCACATACTAATATCACTTCCTAAACTACCAAAGTTCTCATCCTGTATATATGCTTTAGCTACACTATTAATTTGTGTATCTGTGAGCAACATTCTTGGAATATCCCTTTGATAGCCTTGTGGTAATGATTGATAAAGTCTCATTCTCCCTAACAGTTGGCAAAACTGGTGTTCTGTGAGATAAGAATTAGTAAGCGTTTGCATTAAATGTATGTGCTTGGCTGGATTGTAGTTGTTGAACATCTCTAATACCATACGATATAATTCGTTTGTATTAGAAACTTCCAAACAGTTGTTCAATCCATCAGTAAACACACATAAATTGCAGCATACTTGATTCTTAAACCCTATAAAGACTTTGAATTTCTCTACTCCCTTTTTGGAATATAGATTTATGTGATTATAGGCACGAACGCCACCAATAGACAAAGTTAGTTTGTTTCCCTCAATAGTTTCGTAAATGGTAGGTACTTCAAAGCAGAACATCATTCGTTCGTAATAGATTGTTTTGTCAGATTCTAAAAGCTGATTCACTGGTTTGTGGATAGCTTCTGGAATACGACCTTTAACAATGTGTGATACTCTAATGTCTGGTTTGTCAATACTTTCACCATTAAAGAATGAATTAGCTGCATCCCATACTGTTTCAATGAAATTAGCATGAGAAATAGTAAGCTCATTGTCTTTTGAAAAGACTGGAACAATACAGTCATTCTTTAAATGCTGTAAATTCACTTCATTGGTGTTTGCTTCTATGAAATGTGGGTTATCCTTCTTAGGTTGTTCCACTTCCATATAATCCACTGTTTCAGCAATTTCTTGTAAATCGCTTCTTCTTGTAGGTAGTAAATCTAATGTTCTCATAATCTATTCTTTTTAGTTTCTTCTTTTCTTGCTACTCTCTTATTCACTGCATCATAGTAGAGTTCTTGCTTCCTTAGCTGAATATCTTTGTAATACTCTGCTAATTTATCAGTTTCAGATTTCTGCTTTTTCACTCTGCTGTGTAGATATAGAAAGAAAATAATGCCAATTCCTATAGCTGGATTAATGATTAGCCCAACTATAACCAATACGACTAAAAAGCCCAATAATAGATAATCTCCTGTGTCCATAAGCCCAATTTTAATAATGAATACTTTGTGAATTTTGAATAAAGGAGAACTTCTTAAATGAAAATCTACTAATCAGATTGGAATGTGTATAGCATTAGATAATCCTTAAACATAGGTCTGTTTAAAGAATTCTAAAAGGTACTACTTCGCCAATTTGGTACAGTGGACTTTCACGAAAGATTTCACTTTATTTCAAAGCTGGGAGTGGGGTGTGATTGGTTACAGTACTTAGTCGCTCATTACTGTCATATATTTTAGTACTCTGTAATCTCACATAGAGATAACCTTATAGGGGACGAACTCTAATTTAAAATGGCAGGGGGTGTTTATTTAGGGGAGGGGTAATATATACGTTCGCTCAACTCTTTATTACAAACTCTCTATGTATAAGGTTGCTATTTCATAATTTGCCAATTCTATGTTTATCTAAGGTCTTAATATTACAGTGGTAAGGGAAAAATTACGTATTAGTATATCTTACTAACCTGCAATTTTTCTCCACTACCCATCTTTATCAAAACTTAGAGTAATATTAGGTGGATTCTTCCCTATAAGGTGTTTGGATGCTAACTTCATTTGTCCCTTAAAATCATTCTCCAATAATATATCATCTGTGTGAAGAACTAAACAGTTGCTATTTACTGAAACTAATTCACCTAATAGATTGCACAAGTATTTGTCATAGGTGCTTTTATCAATTCCTAATTTCTGAATGATATTAGGCTTAGTCATTCCAATATCAGTAAATTGAGATAATAACATTAGCTGGATAAGGAATCCTTTTGTTGTACTATCTAAATCATAAGCAATGAATCTCCTTGATAATGTAATATGTTGAAGTTCTATTGCAGGAATATGGTAAACATTATGTCTTGGTTTAATCCCATTTCCTAAGTCAGTACGATAAGTTGTTATTTCAAAGTGTTCCTTAAATTTGTCATTAAAACTACTTAGCGTTTTGTCTCCTGTAATGCTTTTGAGTTCGTCTAAAGTAACTCTTGCATGGTAGTAATCATCCCTGTATAACGATACACAAAAGAATCTGTATATGTTGGCTGATTTGAACATTTTAAGAATAGAGTAATTAATGGTTGCTCTGCTCTTGCACTTTGTTGGTATTAATCTTTTCATATTCATTAGTAGCAGATTGAATATTATGAGTAAACAGTAAATCTTTCTTTTCTCTTTCTAAATTCAGATAATAGGCAGTACCAAAATAAATCTTGGCTTCCTTCCTATTACTGAATGTCTTTCCTGTTGGTAAGTGAATTATCATACGATTATTAATATATAAGTTTTTGTAATGCTACATAAATGGTGTAATGTCTACCATTTCTATGTACTTTGCGTTTCATATACCCATTAAATTGGGCGAACATTCCAATCTGGAATTTATTATCTTTTACTCCTCGTTTTAGTGCTTTCTCTCTGATTTGCTCATAGGTAAATTCTTCCATTGTGGTAAATTTGACTTTAGATAGGTTATTTGTCGTCAATCTCGATGGGTAAGAAGTAGCTGTATTTTTGCTGCTTGAAGTAATACAAAGATACTGAACTTTTGGGAGGCTACCTAATGGTTAGGTCACAACCTTTGAAAATCAACATTATACTTATCTAAAGCTAAAATATCCATAGTGGGGCTAGCAGCGAGAGAAAGATAATGAGCCTACCTGTCACATAGGCTCTTTGTTCTTGTTATCCTATTCTCTTAGAAACTTCAATCAATGCTTCTTTGTATGATTTGGCTTCCATACTTTGACCAGCTTTTGGGGTAAAGTAAGCATCCCAAGTCTCTTTGTTAAGTAGGCTTATTGTTGCAATGACCTTATCCATGTCCTTTTCAATTTCACCATAGAATTGCTTTAAGCCTGTTCCAAATCTACCAGATAATCTGTCTTTGCTCATAAACTCATTTTCAGCAAGTGCTTTCAAAATGCTGTCACCTTTAGTCTGTGTATCAGCACTGATTTGTACTTTTCCAAAATCAGTCAGCTTTTTATATCCCTGTTGAACAGCTTTAATCTGGGGTGCTGTGAGATTTGAAGTTCCAAATGTGTACACGTTAAAGAGAAAAGCAGCAATATATCCTTCTTTCATTTTACCAAGAATATAATCTGTTCTTTTGTCTCCTGTAGAGATGTTAGAGCCATAGAAGTCTTCATTACTCCATTTCTTACCATTATTGCGAAGAGAGATATAAGCTAAAATATCCATGTCTTTAGGTAGGGTGATTGCAGCATATTTAGCTTCAACTTCTTTGAGGTCTTCGAACATCAAAGCGATTGTTCTGTGTTGTCCATCTTCGCATACTCCATCAAATTTGATATAGTCTTCTAGTTTCACTTCTTCCATTACAATCTTGAAATTGCTGATTGTGGGATTTCCTTCACCTTTAGAGCGTATTACTGTTGGCTTTAACAGTTTGCGATCTCCTAAGCTATTAATAGCTTCATCCATAGGGAAGTATTCGATAGGCATTGTCTCAATAAAGCCTAAAGCTTTAATCTTATTGAATGCTTCGACTACATTTGATTTGTCGATTTCTGTACGATTTCCTTCGATAAATAGTAAGTTCAAATTCTTCATGTTCATTTCATTTTGATTGTTAACTACTTCATTTACATTCTCAACTGTTGCGATTGTTTTAGTTTCCATCTTTTTAATTTTTAATGGGTTAATGATTTGATTACGCTGCAAAACTACTGCTATACTTACTGCTGTGTTATAAAGAATAAGTTCGATTTTGAAGTCTATTCTTTAGGAAGTCCCCAATGTGGAGACTTCCTTTGAGGAGAATTAATCTTCTTCCTCGTCTTCTTCCTCGTCCTTTTCATACAATCCACTTGATTGCATTTTTGAAACGACCTCTTCCATTGCTTCTCTGATAATGAGCAAGTCTTCTTCAATAGCTCCCATGTACTCATTGACTACTTCTTCTAACGAATAATCATTTGATTCCATAAGGTCTTTGATAACGCATTCCAGTACATCATCGTCTGTACTAATCTCCTGCACTAAAGAGTTGATTTTACAAAGATTGTTAGTGCTTGTCAGATACTCTTGTGATGAATTTGTTGTTCTCATCTTATTAGTTGAATCAGGGAATGTCTGTGGCAACGTGCCTATCAGCTTTCTGATTACACTGCAAAGATGAGGAATGTGCATAAGGTGGGTTATAAAGAATATCTCTAGATATGAGTTCTATTCTTTAGATGATTGTAAATCAGATTAGTATGTTTGTGGTAGAAAGAAAAATCCCTGCTACTTGATTTGTACACAGGGATTTATATTGCGTTTACCAGAGGTTGTTGCAAGATGGATTATTAGGTGAGGTATTGTAGTCTTCCAGATACTTAGGTTTCCATTTTGGGGTAAATCCTTGCTTCTCTAAGTATGATATAGTTGCATTGATTTGGTTCTCATCGTTCTTGTTCTTATCTTCTTTGCTATTAATAGTATCGAAGAAGCCAAGTAATTCTAAGTAGTCCCCTATTAAACGTAACTGTTTACTCTTGGTCTCTAATGTAGAATGTTGTTTTAGCAAACGTGAAGTTCCAACCATTATTAAATTCAATGTGGGGTTATCTGCCTTTCTTCCTTTCTTAGCTGCGTACTTCTCCTTTAGTTCTTCTTCTGCTTCTTTAAGCGTAGCCACACCTAAATAGATTTGTAGGTATTCCAGAAATAAACCAGATAGCCAATAGCAAGAATTGTCTAATGTCACTTTCTCCTTTCCATTATCCAATGTAATAGGTTTGGGAAGTCCACTCTTTTGTGATAAACCACTATGAAGGAATTGGAACATCTTTAGCATATCTGGACGAACTTCTGTAAGGTAGCAGGGTAGGTTTTCACTCCATTGTATTGCATCTGTATATAGTTCATTGTTCTGATATTTGTGATACATTACAGATACGATAGCCAATACATTATATATAGTATCGTTTTGTTTATACTTCTCAAATACCAGTTTCTTTAACTTCTTGTCAAAGTTGTCATCAGTAGGTAATTCAACATCATGCTCTGTGTCCATAATATAATCTGGTTCATAGAACATCTGCATTGTTGTGACTTTGTCTCTGGGTATGTACCTTTGATAACTGAATAATGTGGTATCAACTGCTGGCTCATTTCCTAATGGAACGTCTACCATATATTTATCTCTGTTTGGTAGGTTAGCATCATTACGATAGTACTTATAGAATGTGTATCTTAGTTCTTCTTCTAACATTCTACGTTTGTAGCCAAAATATTCTATAAGAATGGGCTCTACTTGCTTGATAATATGAGCTTTAAACATTGAATTATTAAGTTATACCTTTTTATGAATGCAAAAATACATTGAAAATATCTATTTCGATAAAAAAAACTATACTTTTGTATAAGTTATAATACGCATTAAAATTAGAGGTATATTTGTAACATAAGTTTTGTTAAAAGTTTATATAACAATGTATAATCCATTTAATAAAGATATTTCAGAATTAGATAGAAGTGATTTGCAATTGCTAATTGATAATGAAATAGCAGAAGGTTGGTATATTGAATACAAATCAAAAGTCCCAGAAACATCTTCTGGTAAATTAGATAATCTGAAGATAGTTAAATCGCTGTCATCATTTGCAAACACAAAAGGTGGATGGATATTTTGGGGTGTTGAATGTGATAAAAATGCAGCGACCAAAATAGTAGGTTTTGATATTAGTAGTTATGATAATTTTCAAGATCAAGTATCTCGAATAATATCTTCTAATGTAAATCCACTGCCTATATATCATTTTAGAGAAATATCAATTGATACTAATTGTATAGTATTTATTATACAAGTTGAGGAAAGCCCAACTCCACCATATATAACTAGTCAAGGAGTTATTTATCAAAGAGAAAACAATGAGAGCAAACCTGTAAAAGAAAGATATATTTTAGAAAAATTAAAAGAAAAAACAGATTTGTATATACAAGGGATTGAGGATTTTTGTCATATCGATTTGGCAGAAACCAGAGGACAAGCAGATTCTGATCAACCATATTTAGAGTTATATCTATATCCAATACCTTTTAATGGCTATTATTTTACTGATTTTTATGAATCTGATTTTTTTGAATATTTATCATCTGTTTTTTATGATAATTCTGTGACAATAAATGAGAATAACCTTTCTCTTGGTATGAATTTTAATAGTATTCTTTGCTCTAATGGTTCAATTATTATTCGCTCTTTAAATAAAAATAATTTAATATATAAAGGAATGACTGTTGAACTATTTGCGAATGGTGGGCTTAAATTTTTATGTCCATTAAGCACGTTCAGTTTGAATTCAGTACCAAAATATTATGAGAACAGTGCTATTATTGACTATTTGCGTAATGAGTATGATGCTTATAGTACAGATTTGGAAACTCACATGAAAATGATTGATGGAACAGACATTATCTATACTATAATGATATTAATTACTAAGTATCAGAAGATATTGCAACATTTTGGGTGTCAATTAGATTTGAGATATAGAGCAAAATTAACAGGTATGTGGAGAAAGTTTGTCTTTATAGATAGTGCCAATTATCTGGAAAAAATAAAATTGTATAATATACCTTGTAGCCCTAAAGATGAAATAGAGATGCCACAATTTGCAAATGGATATTCTTATGAATTAATAAAAGATGATTTTTCTTTTTTGTTCTTGGCTAAAGATATTCTCTTAGGTATAGGATTGCCTAATGCTGCTTCTGTGGATATAATAGAAGCATTCCAAAAAGGAATCAAAAAGTATGAAAATCGTTTTACTGTTTCTGAATAATTCCACCTACAGTAAAATAGGTGGAATTATTTGGAATTTAACTAACCTTAATCGTTACCTTCCCCTGTAAAAGCATCCATAAGTTTATCCATTTGCTCACCTATACATCTATCAATTAGTTTGGCGTAATGAGTTGTCATTCTTGTGTTTGTATGTCCTAACATCTTAGATACAACTTCCAATGATATGTTATTCGCAAGCGTGACTGTACTGGCAAATGTGTGCCTGCTTGTGTGAAATGTGATTCGCTTCTTTATATTGCATAGTATTGCTATGTCTTTCAAGTACTTATTAATATCAGCAGGGTCTTGGATTGGCAATAACTTGTCACCACCTTTGTACTTATCCAATATTAACTTAGCGATAGGGAGCAGGGGTATTCTCGATAGCACGCCTGTTTTAACTCTGCGCTTCTTAATCCATATTCTACCTGCACCATCCTTCTCAAAGTGCTCTGGCGTTAAGGTTTTAATGTCAATGTAACTAAGACCAGTGAAGCATCCAAACAGAAACATATCCTTTGCTCTCTCAAAGCGTGGGATAGGAGTGTCGAAGTTGATAACCTTTCTTAGTTCTTCTTCATCTAAGAAGTCAATCTCCACAGGTTCACGTTCTACTTTATACGTTGCAAATGGATTTATGCTTATGTGGGAATTGACAATAGCTAAATTGATAATCTTCTTCAATAGCTTTAAATGCTTAGTGGAGGAGTTTTGTGCCATTCCTTTGTCTGTTCTAAGGAATGTATGAAAAGACTGTATAAAGTTCAAATTTAGCTCACGCAAGAATAAATCTTCCCTTTTATATTTCTTTCCAATAAATTCTTGAATCAATCTGACTGTATATTCAGAAATCCAATATGTTGCTTTTGAAATCCCTCTACCTACCATCTTTTGTTGGTCTTGATTATGTTCCTCGAAGACTTTTAAAAGTGTTTTCTCGTTGAGGCTTTCGACCTTACCTAAATAAGCATCTCTTAATAAAGAGGGAGTGATAATGAAACCATTCTTTAATAGTTCCATTTCTTTTTCGTAGATTTTATTCCTAACTTGGATTAGGTAACTATTGATGAGTTGGGCTTCATCTGTTTTGCTTTTTACAATCTGCTTAGTTTTATTCCACTCATTGATATTAACAGACTTTCCAGAGCTGAAATAGATTCTTTCTCCATTAATGGAGATTGAAACTTCAATAGGCGATTCTCCTTTCTTGTTTTGCTTACTTTCTCTTAATGAAAAGTAAACCATAGTGCAATGTTTTTCCATTTTAAAATTGATAGTAAAATGGAGATTATCTAATTGTAATATAGCTGATTATACGAATATTTGCAGCCCATTTCTTTTGGGCTGCAAATGGGCTGCAAAAATATCCTGTTTTTAGGTGAAATAAAGGATAAATCAGCCCTCAATTGCAAACGCTAAACACTGCCTAAACAAGTCAGATTCCAGCCTGCTTTCACCTCACCATTCCACCTTCTACAACCCTAAAGGATGTCTCAAATGAAGTGTCTGTAACTGCCATCCATTACAAATTACTACAAATAAAAAACTCCTGCAATCGCAAGGACTACAGGAGTTTATCTATATGAAGTAACTTAAATTACTTGCTCAAAGCCTGAGATACGTCTACAGCACAAGCCACAGTACAACCTACCATAGGATTGTTACCAATTCCCAGGAATCCCATCATTTCTACGTGAGCAGGAACTGATGAAG
>ERZ791927.1457-NODE-1457-length-18096-cov-13.974613_pt1 | contig 18096 bp, 9 predicted proteins | sample MGYA00510130_ERZ791927 | MGnify/ENA primary metagenome ERZ791927 (study PRJEB30046, sample SAMN00792055) | human gut metagenome | study: EMG produced TPA metagenomics assembly of the A metagenome-wide association study of gut microbiota in type 2...
ATTTAAGGTTAACAAAGGTTGGAGTACAGCGGTACTCCTTTTTTTATGTCCATACGTTTCCTACCTCTCACGTGTATACATCTTTTTCTCCGGTCCTACTCCCTTCACCGTAACCTTTTTCCAATGTGCAGGAAGTACGGAAGATAATTGCTCCACACCGCCATCCGTTATCTGCAATCCACAGAAACCGTTTATAACAGCTTGCAGCAATCCGCCTGCTCCCGTCATAAAGTAAGGATTATCACTGGTGGGCGTTTCCGCCAATACACCGAAAGGAGTACGCAAGTTCGGCTGGTAGCAACGACAGAACATCTCATAGGCACGCTTCGCATCCCCCATCCGGGCATACTGCACACAGAATACGGAATAAGACATGGCCGGACCATTCTGTGGATCAATCTTATCGACATAATATTCCATATCCTTCTTTTGCGATTCAGCATCCCCGACAAAATACAATGGATATCCCAATAAATTCACATCCGCCTGCTTTATCATCTCACCGTTGTATGTGGCATGCTCACGAGTGACTCCATCTTTAAAACGAAGAATACGGATGCCCCTGCCCACTTCTTCCCATATTTCCGGAACAGGCTCATTACATATCCTTGCCGCCTCACAAGCATATTCCAAAGCCCGGATAGCCGCACCGTTCGTGAAAGCATTATCATCCACCCCATTTGCATATTCGTCGGCTCCCACTACATTGCAAATGGAATAAGAACCGTCATCATTACGCGTCACACGGCTTACCCAAAAGTCAGCAACCGCTTTCATCAGCGGAAATGCTTTCGTCCGTAGCCACTGTCCGTCACGGGTAAGGCAATAATAATTCCAGCAGGCAATACTGATGTCCGCAGTGATATGATGTTCCAGAGGACCTGTCAAAGCAAAAGTAGGAGTCGATTCTTCCCCGTAATCATCACTCTCCCAAGGAAACATAGCTCCCTTGAAACCGTATGCCATTGCTTTCTTGCGGGCAGCCATCAAACGGTCAATACGATAATCGATCATAGATTCGGCAATTCCCTTATTCAGCAACAGCATCGGGGGAAACATCCAAAGTTCCGAATCCCAGAATATATGTCCATTGTAACCTTGTGAAGAAAGTCCCATGGGCGAGATGCTCAATCCGCTTCCTTCCCTGCAAGAAGAATAAAGGTTGAAAAGTGCAAACCGAACCGCCCGTTGTGCTTCGTCATCCCCTTCTATCAAGATATCGCTTTCCCACAATTCATTCCAAAGACTACGATGTGCAACCATCAGCGAAGTTGTACCTTCATGAATAGCATAAATCACCTGCCGTTCAGCTTCATTATACGGATCGCTAAAGTCACGGGCGGAGCATACAGAACCCACCAAAGCAAAAGATATCTGCTCTCCTTTCTTCAGATTCAACACGAAAGACATCTCTTTAATCACTTCATCATAAAGAGGCTCCTGTACTGCTCCCTTATTAAAAATAAAAGCCGAAGAAGCGGAAACTTTTTGTTGCCGATGAGCAGATACAGCATAAGATTGCAGCATATACATTTGTGTATCATCCGCCCTCATTTTCCGGAAGCGCTGTGTCGGCTGACTGTATTCTTGGGGAATATCCATCCGGGCAGCAACTTTCAGGGATACATCGGACAGAGCTTTCACGTCCACCCGGATAAGCCCCGCATAAGGCATATTTCTTAAAGCGCAAATGCTATAACCCACATCCACTTTCCCGGCTGCCCGAAAACTGCTGTTATGAGTTGCTTCTTTCATATCAACACACTGCTTCCAGTTTGTGATACATTCCGTATTCACCTCTTTTCCATCTACATCCATCGACATCAGGAAAGGATTGATTCCTTTCAACACGCGGCTTACCCCCTGAGGGCCATCCGTATCGAATACATGATTCAGTATCACCTGCCGCACTGAGAAAGGTTCTTTCCAGGGAAGAATGCCGATTCCGCCATTCGCCATAGGGGCGCCTACATAAGGAGCATTTATATCAGAAGCATGAAGTTGCCACAAAGTGTCATCTTCTCCTTTCACTATCTGCACAAAGAAAAAACAAGTAGAAAAAAATAGGAAATACGTGCTTTCATAATCAATATGGAATTATAGTTTTCTATGCAAAAATAAGTAAAATCCTCAATAATCCGGCAATCAATTGTTATCTTTACTTCCAAACCAAAACTCTGTTATCATGGATATACATACTTTTATGACTAATTATCGGGAAGCATTTGGTGAACGTGCCGAACTTCCCATCGCCTTCTGGTACTCCGATAAACAGGAAAGCGAAACAGACAAAATTGGCGGTTGCTTCTTCAAGGGCCTGCAACAGGTAAGGGAAGGTAAAACCATCAGCCTGAACAGCGACGTCATAGGATGTGGCGGCGGAAAGTTCTACACCGGTTTCACGGAAATGCCAATACACGTACCTAACTTCGTATCCCTGAAAGAGAAGTACAAAAAGACTCCTGAAATGGTAACAGATTTCATAAAGCAAATCCAGGTACCGCGTACGGAAAAGGCCTATCTGCATTTTGCCCGAATAGATAAACTTGCTTCTTTCGATCATGTAGAGGGTTTGCTGTTCCTTGCTACACCTGATATCCTGTCAGGACTTACCACATGGGCTTTTTATGATACGAATGCATTCGATACCGTAGCTACTCCTTTCGGTTCCGGTTGCAGTTCCGTTGTAACCCTTACTGTTCTCGAAAACCAAAAAGATGGTAAGCGCTGTTTCCTCGGCTTCTTCGATCCGTCCGTGCGTCCCCACTTTGAAGCCAATCTGTTGAGCTTCACTATTCCCATGTCCCGTTTCAAAGAGATGTATCACACCATGCGCGAAAGTTGCCTGTTCGATACACATGCCTGGGGAAAGATAAAAGAGCGTATCAACGAATAAAACCCTGAAAAAAAGTAAAGAAACAACGCCTAACTTTTAATTAGTGTTATAAAAACACTTATATAGGTCTAATCATTTGGAAATACGCAGAATATCCGTACCTTTGCACTGTGTTTTTCATAGTATTAGATTTAAGGTTAACAAAGGTTGGAGTACAGCGGTACTCCTTTTTTTATGTCCATACGTTTGGAATATCCTCGTATGTATATTCCCCAAGAGAATATCGAAGTAAACTATGCTACTATTAAAAAGTATGTGGAAAATAGCCCCTTCTTCACTCCTAATTACCGTACTTGGTGATTGGAGAGCTGAGGAAGGGGATTTTTATCTATCAGATATTCCGGTTTATCAGATATTACCGGATAGCTTTTTCAATCCTTTCAATTCCGCCTTATCTTTCACCTCCATAATGCTGATGGCATAACCACCACCCGGAGCCGCTTTCAAATTCAGCACGGTCTTAGGAGAAACAATCCCTTTGCGGATTACGTAAGCCTGCGGATTTGTTTTATAATCAGCATCCTTTGCGTCCGCATAAACAGTAGCTATATACTGTTTATCAGCATCCAGAAAATCCAGTTTCAGAGTAGAAGCATGTCCCTGCTCACTGCTGGTACAACCTATAAACCAATCATTCGTACCTTTCGCCTTGCGGGCAGCCGTGATATAGCGTCCTGGTTCTGCTTCCAGGTATCGGCTGTCATCCCAGTCCAGAGCCACATCTTTAATGAACTGGAAAGCATCCATAAAGCGTTCATAGTTCTCAGGCAGATCAGCTGCCATTTGCAGAGGGCTGTACATCGTGACATAGAGTGCCAACTGACGCGCCAATGTAGAGTTTACATGAGCGTGACTATTCGGATTCAGTTTATTCATATCCATTTCAAAGACACCCGGCGTATAATCCATCGGTCCGCCTTGCAGACGGGTAAAAGGAAGAATGGTCGTGTGGAAAGGCTTGCTGCCTCCGAAAGCTTCATATTCCGTGCCACGGGCAGATTCATTTCCTATCAGATTCGGATACGTACGGCACAAACCAGTGGGGCGTACAGCCTCGTGGGCATTCACCATAATCTTATGCTTGGCAGCTTCGGTCACGGCATACAGATAATGGTTGTTCATCCACTGCCCATAATGATATTCGCCGCGCGGAATGATATTGCCCACATAACCGCTTTTCACGGAATTGTAACCGTATTGATTCATCAAGTCATAGGCAGCCTCCATGTGGCGTTCGTAGTTGCGTGCGGAAGCCGATGTCTCATGATGCATCATCAGTTTGACACCTTTGGAGTGGGCATACTCATTCAGGTATTTGATGTCAAAATCAGGATATGGAGTGAGAAAATCGAAAACATAATCCTTGCTGTTGCCGAACCAGTCTTCCCAACCGGTATTCCAGCCTTCTACCAATACCTGGTCGAAACCATGCTCCGCAGCAAAATCAATGTACTTCTTTACATTCTCCGTATTGGCGGGGTGAATACCATTCGGTTTCACTTTCGTATAATCCGTTTCATCCAGTTTTACGGAAGGAAGATCAAATGTATATGCCCACGGCTTGCCTGCCGCAATCATTTCCCACCATACGCCTACATACTTCACAGGCTTAATCCAGGAAGTATCCTCATACTTACAGGGGTCATTCAGATTCAGTATCAGATTGGAAGCCAGCATTTCACGGGCATCATCACTGACTATCACCGTACGCCACGGAGTGTGGCAAGGTGACTGCATATACCCTTTATCGCCCTGTGCATCCGGTGTCAGCCAAGATTCAAAGATAAGGTTCTTATCATCCAGATTCAGATGCATGCACGAATAATCCACCAAAGCAGCTTCATGGAGATTCAGATAGATTCCGTCAGCTGTTTTCATCTGGAGGGAAGTTTGTACACCTGTCGGTGAAAACTGGTTTTGTGACGCATTATCAGTAATGGCTCCCTGCATCAAACCGCGAATTTCCGAAAGTTTGGATTCCGTATAATCATATTCCTGAGTATCGTAATCACCGGGAATCCACCAGGCAGTATGATCGCCCGTCATGGCAAACTGGGTATGTTCGTCCTTTATCACGAAGTAAACCAAGTTCTTCTGTTGCGGAAACTCATAACGGAATCCTACACCATCATCATATACACGAAAACGAAGGTTCATATAACGATCCGTGGCGGGCTGTTTCAATTCAACCAGCAATTCGTTGTAGTGATTACGAATATCTTTCGTCTCTCCCCACACCGGTTGCCAGGTTTCGTCGAAGGTAGAGGTAGAAGCTTTCAGGACTTCAAAACCATCCAGCAGATTATTGGCATTCTTCAATTCCAGTCCCAAGGTGCTGGGCTTAATCACGGATTTCCCTTTATACTCCACCTGATAGGTTGGAGCGCCATTCTTTGATAATTCAAAATCCAGCTTCACCTGGCCCGAAGGAGACGACACTCCTTCCGCTTTCCCCGCTAAGGCAAAAAGAAGACAAATTGCGCTAAGCATTAACTTTCTCATAACTATACTTTTTATGGTTGGTATTAATAAATAAATTCAATCGTGTGTTTCACTCCGTCATCCGGCAATCTCAACATACAAAGATTCTGTTTCTTATCCGGACACCATGCGGTAACCTTGAACTCCGTTTCCATTCCTTCATTCAGTTTTTCCGCTTTCATCTTCCTTACTTTCTGTCCGTCAATAAGCGCTTCCTTCGGCATCTGCCCGGTATAAATGCAAAACATCAGGTTGCGTTCTCCCGGAAGGGCATACTTCTCTCCCGCCCTTTCCCCGACTTCGAGCACATATCCCTTTTCCGTTGTCTGGCAAGATACAGGAGTACGTATAAATTCCCCACGCTGATACCCCAGATCAGTTCCTGCATCTTCATACAGGGAGAAAGACGTTTCACCGCCTGCCGCAGCCGGAAATACCTCAAATGTAATCGGATAAACCGCTTTCTCATCCGTATAATTCATCACAGGCATCTGAGGGATGATACTTCCTTTCCGCACGAACATAGGAATGGTATTCAGCGGAGCATTTGCCGTAGTCCACTGTTCGCCGCTATATTCCGTGCGCTTGTCATTATAATCAATCCAGGTACCTTCGGGCAGATAAATATTCTTATTAGTCGCCCCCTTCTTCACCACCGGAGCCACCAGCAGTTCGCTGCCAAACATGAATTGTGCATCCGTAGAGACTGTTTCCAAATCCGCCGGATATTCCATAAACATGGGGCGCATAATCGGCAAACCCGTTTCATACGCTTCGCGGGCATAAGTATAAATATAAGGCAGTAAGCGATATTTCATTTCTATGGCAGCTTTAACGTTTTTCTCCGCTTCCTCCCCAAAGAGCCACGGTTCTACCGCCACATCTCCTTCATGGTGAATACGGCTCAGAGGATTGAACGCTCCCAACTGCACCCAACGGGTATAAAGTTCCGCCATAGCGGGATAATCTTCAATATCCCCGCAATAACCTGAAATGTCACACGCCACGAAAGGAATCACACCCAGTCCGGCAGATAAAAGTACCGGGATCTGATTAGCCATCTGTCCCCAGCCTTGCAACACATCATCTCCATTGCCGCAATCTCCGGTCCAGCCGAAGGTGTAACGCTGCAGTCCTGCATAGGCGGCACGTGTCATCTGGAAGACACGAAGATCCGGATTCCGTTTCTCAAACTGTTCCTTTACCACCTTGTCCCAGGTCAGACCATACACGTTATGAATTTCATCGTGCATACCCAGGTGGTGTTTCATTACAAGACGTTCCGTTTGTTCCTCATTGCTCCAGGCAGGTTCACCCATATCCGTCCAGAAGCCGGCAATGCCGTCATCTATCGGTTTCTGCTGATAAGCTCCCCACCAGTCCGCCACTTCGGGAATGGTAAAGTCCACCACACCGCAGTTGCCACCCCATGGCCAGGGCATATCATAGCTCTTACCCGTAGTGGAGTCTTTCACCAGATAACCCAAGCGGTCCGCTTCTTCCCATTGCTTTTTATTAGCCTGAGAGATAACCGGGTCTTGCGAAACAATCACTTTGAAGCCCATCCCTTTCAAGTCGGCAAGCATCTTCTTCGGATTCTGATAGTTTTCTTTCCGCCAGTTGAAGTCCTGTAGGTATTGTGTCCAGCCTATATCCTGATAGATGATATCGCAAGGAATACCACGCTTACGGTATCCTTCGGCTATTTCATAAGAGAGCTTCTCGGTAGTCAGCAGGCCACGGCATTGTGCAAAGCCCAGTGCCCACTTCGGAGGCATGATGGGTTGTCCGGTCAATGCGACATACTGTTTCATGATTTCCTTATAATCCTTACCGAAGATGAAATAGTAAATCATCTCCCCACCAGGAGCTTCAAAGCTGTAATAATCACGGCTTTCAGTGCCGAATTTGAATTCTGTCTTATACGTGTTATCCAGAAATATACCATAGCGATAACTGCTCATAAAGAAAGGAATACTTTTGTACAGGGGATCTTCCACAACACTGTAACAAGGTTTATCACTGTTCCACATCTTATAAGATTCGCCTCGGCGGTCCAGCTTGCCGGTCTTTTCACCCAAACCGAAGAAATGCTCATCTCGGCGCAGGGTCTTATACTCCACTTTACGCTCTCCATCGCTGATATGCCCCTTGTCGGCATAATCACTGAACAAAAGCTTCTGATACTTGTCGAATATCTGCAAGCTGAACGGAGCCTTGTTGACGCGGATACGCAGTTTAGGCGTAAATATCTCATAACAGGCATTCTGTTCGTCCACCCGGACAGTGCCTACATCTTCCAATTCTTCATTAATCACCGCAAAGGAAGGGTTTCCCCGCTGCAACTTACCGTCCGGCGAAAACCAGACGCGCACAACGGAGGGACTGCAAAGCTGCAACTGCACAGCCGAATTATCGTCTAAATGAAACGTAACGTCTCTCCCTTCCTGCGAATAAGAAGTACAGTTTCCCGTTACATTTCCGCCATATAAGTGCGGAGACAGGCAACACAGTATTAAAAATAAATATATATATTTTCTCATGGTTCTATATCTTTTATAATTTATTCCATTACAATCATGCTCCAGTATTTCAGTGAAGGAAGCGTAAAGGTTATCGCTCCGTCTTTCTGTTCAAAAGCTAATTCCTGCGAAGCTCCGGCATGTGCATCGGGAGTAGCTACCCACACTTTGCTCACTTTTCCCGCAACATTCAGCTTCAAGGGCATTTTAGTCACCAACCGTGGTTCGGGCATTGTCCCGTTCAGGTCTCTCCAACTTAAACTATTTGCATTAAGGAAGTTCAGCAGATGAACCACCTGTTTGCCATTCACCCTTCTGGCGAAAGAAGTAATGGCTGATTTCTGTGGCGGCCAAGTGTTCAGATTCAGATTCTTGCTTGCATCCGTACATACCAAAGTTACCTCCTCCTCCTCCCCGCCATCGCGAAGAAGATTCTGATAAGCAGTCATAAAGTCATAATAGCGTACGACAGCCGTCTTCAAGGCATCACTCATCTGCAAACGGGTATTTGGAAAATATTCACTGCACAACATGTGGTCGCCTCCCAATTCCAGGTGCGAACCGCCCAAAGCAAACATCACCGCATCCGTCAGCAAGATTCCCGGCATATTGAACTCGCCGGAACCCTTTTCATAATTCATATAAGCCGCAAACACCGTCTTCAATGCCTGATTTCCGTACTGATGATTCGCTTTCAGGATCGTATATAAATCCGTAAAATCAGCTTCATCCCCCCAAACTTCATTATACAGGAAATCTACTTTCCCCGTACCTGCAATCTGAGACGCCCCATAGCTACTTACTGCATTCATCACCAAGCGCTTATCAGGATGTTTCCCCTTCATAGCTTCAATAAACGAAACATAAGTCTTAGGCAGATTCACCTTATTCCCCTTGTAATCATAGCGGTCGCCACGGTTTCCCAACTGGTCTATCTGATAGCCGTCAAAGTCAAGATTGGCATAGACATCATCGTTGCGCTGGGCAATATATGCCTGCCATTCGGCATTACCCGGATCGAGCAAATAGATATTGCTCTTCCAACTGTCAGGCAATGTATGCGCATCCTTATCCGTATGCCCTGTGCCTTTAAAGATGTACCACTCTTCTTTCACACCGTCACCGGCTGCATCATCGAGCGCACCGAAACAAAGATTATAGAACATCGCCTTCATTCCAAACGAGTGCTGGATGCGGATATAATCCTTTACTGACTGTGTATAAATATCCCGATTGGCAATGTCCTTATATACCGCATCGAGATGTTCACGCGTACCGCCTAACGGCCAGTGGTGTTTGTTGTGCCAATCCTGAAACTGCACACCATTGATATGGCAGCGGTTCAGAAAAGCCATTTCCTCCTGAATTTTACTTTCCGTTTTAGAAGCATCGAAGGTGGCGACAAAGCCATAACGCGGAAAGCGTGTCCAGTCGCTGGATACATCGACGGCAATAGTACCGAGAATGACTTCCGTACCGTCTTCTTTAGTGCGATAGACATCCGCCAGATATCCGGTGAAATCCGTTGCAGGGGCAGTCCACGTCCAGGAACTGCCTGCGACTGCCTGTTCGGAGATTACCTTATTCAAAGTACGGTAACGTATCTTGGCTCCCGCAGGCAGGGCATCAGCTGTGAAGGAAACGGTTTCACCCGGTTTGTAACAAGCCTTGTCAGTAGTCAGGTTCACGGTTAAATCGGAGGTAACGGGAGTGACATCAGTCACTCCTCCGGTTTCTCCTCCACCGCCGTTACCACCGCCGGTTTCATCATTGTCTTTGCTGCACGAAGCCAAAAAGAACATGGCAGCCATTGCATAAATTATATATTTCATCGTTTCACTGTTTTACTATCGAAATTGTCTCTTCCAACTGATTCAGAGTAATCTTATAAGAACCTGCCGTCGTAATCTTCCATTTCAGGTCGATACCTCCAATCATTACATCCAGGTATTGAGCTTTGAAAGCATCGCTGGCCTTATCCAGGAACAACATCGGTTCCGTCTCGCCCGAAGGCTGCTTATCAGCTACGGTCGGCATAAACCAGGCACCGTTCCAGTCCTCTTTTTTATCACAGGTCAGCTTCAACTCACCCACGTTCAGTACACCTTGCCAGGTAAATACATACGGATTATCCGTGGCCTGCATTGGCGTGGCATCTCCAATGCTCCATCCCGCAGGCGCAGCATCCCCTACCATATAAATCATCTCATAAGGAACAAATTCGCTCATCATCATGCGCTCTTTCCCTGCACGGATATCGACACATATCTTATAGGCCTTACCACATTCGGCATCTTTCAGCACCCATTTATTGTCAGGATCGAACCCTTTCACAAATACCATTTCCGTATCGGTGTAAGCGGCATTGGCATTCTTTGCCTTATACATGCTCTCCCAGCTTCCTTCCGAAGTTCCGAACTTGAATTCCCCGCCCTGGCCTGCATCGAACAAACGGGCATAGCGGAACAGGAACGGATCGAGCACATCCTTTTTCATCGGCACAAATCCCCAGTCGTTCATACCTCCAACGAAATAAAGCTGATCGTAAGCCGGTCTGAGGTTCTCGGTCTGAGTCAAGGTGATAACACCGGTAAACAGGTTCGCTTCAACAATATAGTTGAACTCTTCTTCAATCGTAAACGATTCGTCCGGCTGATCGGCACTGGTACGAAGCACCAGCTTTCCGTCAGTTCCTTTGTTGTACGACGGCAAGAAAGAACCCAGCGTAGTGATAAACTTAAAGGAACCCGCAGTCATTTTTCCCATCCATGTAAAGATACCATTGTCTTTCCGGGTCATTTCCGTTGCATCGTCCGCACTCCAACCGCCGGGAGTGGCATCACCTATCAGGTAAAGAGTGGAAGTCAACGGTTTGTAGGCAGTGACACTAAAAAAAGTGGTGGTCACTTGCGTCTCTTCCCGATCCGTTACTTTAGCTGTCAGGCGTGCTTCCAGAGAAATGTTTTCAGTAGTTTCCGCACCGAAATGCTCACGAAGGATGTTATTCAATTCCTCCACGTTCTTCTTCCAGGTATATTCCTGCACGACGTTCTCCAAAGCCACATAAGGAGCGGCAAAATTACTGCCCGCCTTGGCAAGTTCCAGTGTATAGGAAATCTTATTTCCCGTACCATAATTCGTGCCCGTTGTCCAGGAGAGTTCCAGGGCATCATCACCATGCGCCTGTTCGTTCAAAACGACTTCCGTGTTGCTGGTGGAAAGCGCCAGTTCATTGTGCCCCTTGTCCAGTTCCATATAGTCATTGTCCACACATGCAGACAGTGCCATGCAACCCAGCAATGCAAATACTAAATGTGAAATATATCTTTTCATATTCTTCTTCTGATTTAAGTGATTAATAACCCGGATTCTGTGTCATCAGTATATTCGCATCCATTTCCGTCTGCGGAATGGGGAACAACAGGCGATTCTTGTTCACACTGTTCTTGCCGATGGATTGCAGGAAACGGATGGCATACTCTCCATTATTGACGCGGATCATATCGAACCAACGATGTCCTTCGAAAGCCAGTTCCATGCGTCGTTCGTGAATAATCTTCTCACGCATCGCCTCCTGTGACAGGCCCGAAACTTCCGGCAGTCCGGCACGTTTGCGAACTATATTCAGGGGAGCGGCAGCTTGGCCGGGTTGTCCCATTTCATTCAGCGCTTCCGCTTTCTTCAGCAAGACATCCGCATAGCGGTACACAACAAAGTTATTGGGGTTCGTATTGTATTCCGGCGAAATAGTCTTGGACACCAGGAATTTGCGCACGTTATATCCGGTATTGGAATAAGAACTCTTGTAAGTCTTCCCGTCGAAGTCCGGACAACCTGCATAAAGAACCGTCAGTTCTTTCCGTTTGTCACCTTCTTCATACTGGCTCACAAATTCCTCCGTAGGCTGATTCCAGCCGTAGCTGCCTGCAACAAAGTCCGAGTTGCGGGGCCCCATGAAAGTGGAAAGCCAGGAAGACTGACCGTCCGTTCCCCAGAAATCATATTCCGTACTTCCGGAATACTGCACTTCAAACAGAGATTCGGGACCGTTATTGATAGTAGCATCGAAGTTATTTTCATACTTGCAGGTGGAAAGGTCGTAACCCAGGTTCGTAATCTCATTGCACAGTTCCACCACGTCTTCATAATAACTCGTATGGTTGGGAGCCAGTGTCAGGTAAATATCCGCCAGCATGGCAAGGGCGGCATCCTTACAGGCACGTCCTTTTTCTTCTTCATTATATTCCGCTTTCGCCGGAAGCAAATCGACCGCATTCTTACAATCCGAAATGATCTGCTCATAAGTCTGATCCAACGTAGTGCGTGCTATTGCAGTAGATTCACCCGGATTATAAGGTTCCAGACGCAAAGGAACGCCGCCATACAAACGGGCTAAGATATAATAGTAATGGGCACGAAGGAAATATGCTTCACCCATACAACGGTTCTTTATGCTTTCCGATACGGCTTCGGCCTGCGGAAGACTGGTCAACACAATGTTACACTGCCCGATACCTACCCACGGAGAACGCCACATATACAGTGCCATACCATTATCGCTCTGCGTGATAAAATTGGATGCCTGTATGGTTTCCAGACCGTCCGTACCACCGCCTGCACCTACCAGGCTGTTGCCCGCAACGATATCCAGCGACCACATACGCTGATTGTAAAGATTGGAAGACTGAAGCGCCTTGTAGCAAGCATTTGTCAGTGCCACGGCCACATCATCGGTCACGGTTGTTTCAGGGTCAACAGCATATTTGGGCGACTTATCCAGGAAGTCATTACATGATACCAGCATCAATACAGCCAGCACGTATAGTAAGTTTGTTATCTTTTTCATATCCAAATCAATTAAAAGTTAAAGTTTAATCCTACACTGAATGTACGGGAAATGGGATAACGGGACAAATCAATACCGTTGATATCCACCTCCGGATCGAAACCGGAATACCCGGTAATGGTAGCCACATTCTCACAAGAAAGGGAAAGGCGTGCATTCTCTATCTGCAACTTCTGCAACCATTGTTTCGGGAAGGTATAAGAGAGAGTGATATTCTTCACACGCAAGTAAGATCCATCTTCTACAAAGCGGTCGGATACACGGCAATTCTGGTTAGGATCGCCGAACACGGCACGCGGCATGGAGTAGCTTGTCCCCTCTCCGCGCCAACGGTTCAACACATCAGTCGTCTGGTTGTATGCGGCAGCCATACCTACATTGTCGATATTGTTGGCATTATAAATCTTATTGCCGGCCACTCCCTGAAGGAATACGGAAAGCTCGAATCCTTTATAAGACAAGTTATTGTTCATTGAGAAGAACCAACTGGGATTGGGATTGCCAATCACTGTGCGGTCACTGTCGTTGATGACACCGTCGTTGTTCAAATCCCTGAAACGGATATCACCCGGTTCAGCTCCCGGCTGCACGGCATGCGCATCCACTTCCGCCTGGTTTTGAAACAAGCCATCCGTCACGTAGCCGTAGAAGGCATTAATCGGATAGTCTTTTGCCAGCATCGTGACATACGAGTTGTTGATCTGGTTGATATAGTAAGGAACCGCGCTGTTCAGGTCCTTAATCTTATTCTTATTATAAGTGGCGGTCACGTTTGTTTCCCAACCCAGTTCTCCGGTCAGGTTGATGGTGTGCAGACTCATTTCCAAGCCTTGGTTGCGTACTTTACCGGCATTCGTATAAGTAGTGGTGGTATCTTCAAATCCCGATGTGATGGGGATGGATGCCTTCACCAACATATCCCTTGTCTCTTTCAGATAAGCATCCAGTGAGAATACGATCCGTGAATTGAACAGGGAAGCATCAAAACCGATATTCGTCTGTGCCACCTCTTCCCAATGGATGTAAGGATTGGCAAGCGTAGAGGAAACCAATGCGGTCTGATTGCCACTCGTTGTTCCGAATGGATATACACTGGTGTTGTAAGATGCCAGGTAACTATAATTGCCGACACTTGCCTGGCTACCCGTCACTCCATATCCTACACGTATTTTCAGGTCGTTCACAACGTCATTCTTCGGGAACCAGCTTTCCTGCGAAATGCGCCATGCGGCAGATACAGAAGGGAAAGTACCCCAACGGTTCTTTTTACCGAAACGGCTGGAACCATCGCAGCGGACAGTTGCCGTCAGCATATAGCGGTCTTCGTAAGAGTAGTTGATACGTGCCATGTAAGAGAGCAACGCCCATTCATTGGAACTGCCGCCAATGGCGTACATCTCCTGACCGTTATCCATTTCATGCACATTGTCGAACATAAAGACATTCTTCTGTGCATTCAGGTAATCATTCTCATTCCACTGTGCAGATGATCCCGCCATCACTCCCACACGATGCTTTTCTGCAAAGGTATGGTCGAACAGGAAATAGTTATCCCATAGGTACGTGAATGATTTATTATCGCTCTTGTAACGTGAAGTTTCTTCCGTCGGAATAGGCTTCCAGTTATATTTCGGCGTGAAGTTATCGATGAACCAGAATTTGGCATCGTAACCGAAAGTGCTCTTGAATTTCAGCCATTTGGTAAAAGTCAGTTCCGCCGTCAGGTTGGCAAGGAAGTTATAACCTTTCGTCTGGCTCTTGTTCAGTTGCGTAGGCCCTATCGGGTTGCGGATGCTACCGTACCATTCCGAATTACCTTCCGGTCCACTCCATGAGCCGTCTTCATTCTTCACCGGAAGAACGGGAAGAGCTTTCAGTGCATCACCGATATTATAGCTGCCCGAATCCTTCGTATCAGTGCTGAAAGTGATATTATTGGAGAACTTCAACCACTTCAGCACTTGTGCGTCGCTGTTGGACTGAAACGTAAAACGGCGATAGTTTACACTGCGCACCGTACCCGACTGATCGAGAAAACCACCGGACACATAATAATGAGACTTCTCATTTCCTCCGGAATAACTTACCGTATAGTTCTGCATCACACCCGTGCGCAGCAATTCGTCCATCCAGTCGGTACCTGCACCCAGTTCCGAAGGATTTGCCCAATTCGGATTCGGGTTGCGACCGCTGTTCACCATCATATCATTACTCAAATCGGCATACTGGCTTGCGTTCAGCAAAGAAGGAACGTTCGTGGCATTCTGGAAAGCACAATTAGCCGATACCGACAATTTGCCTTTCCCTTCCGTTCCGCGCTTGGTGGTGATCATCACTACCCCATTGGCTCCACGCGAACCGTAAATGGCTGTAGCCGATGCGTCTTTCAATACGTCCAGGCGTTCCACATCCGCCATGTTCAGTGAAGACAGACCCAGGTCGGTGGGCACACCGTCAATCACCACCAGCGGATCGCAGTTGTTAATGGACCCCAGACCACGAATCTTGATAGATACATTGTCACCGGGCTTTCCGGCATCCACTACCTGCACACCGGAAATGCGGCCCTGAATGGCTTGTCCCAGATTAGAAACGGGAGCATCTTTGATGTCCTTGCTTCCCAAAGAGGAAACAGCACCGGTAAGGTCACTTTTCTTCATGGTTCCATAACCGATAACCACCACTTCGTCCAGCATTTCACTGTCTTCCGAGAGTGTTACCATAATCTGTTTCTGTCCTTTCACGGGAACTTCCAAAGACTTATAGCCCACGAATGAAACTACTATAACGGCATCCGAAGGCACATTCAGCGAGAAATCGCCATCAATACCCGTTATCGTACCGTTCGTTGTGTTCTTCTGCACCACACTGGCACCGATAACGGTTTCTCCGGTCTGGTCTTTCACTACACCTTGTACTGTGATTTGCTGTGCGAACATGCACATCGGAAGTAACATTCCTATCAGACAAACCATAATTCGAAGCCTGATCGGCATTTTGTACTTTTGCATAATATAAGAGTTTAAAGTTAGTAATAAAAATATAGATTCACATGCATTTGTCCCCTCTGTGAAGGAACAATGCAAATGTATCTGATAAGAGGAAGCAATAAGGAGGAAAAGAGTGAAAAAGTAGTAGTTTTAGGTGTTTTATAAGACATAAAACACTAATAATCAATGCTATCAAGAAGATGCATTGTTCCAAAAAAGTAGTAAAAATATAAGCGTAAAAAAGACACTTATATGCCTTAAAAGTGTGGTTTTAGTCTCTCGACTTACCTATTTTCATTACTTCCTGTTCCAGTTGGTCACGGTCGCCCGCAGCTTTATTGCGAACTTTGGTACGGTAATTATAAATGGTAGTCACAGAATAGCGCAGGAATTGGGCAATCTTCACACTGTCGGTAATTCCCAAACGGATAAGGGCGAAGATACGCAGTTCGGTACTCATTCGTTCGTTGGCCTTGGGGTAAATCTGCTCCCCTTCGGCAAGCAGGGTGTTGAAGTCTTCTACAAAAGTGGGAAACAGTTGCAAGAAGGTATTATCAAAATTGGCATAAAACTCTTTCAGTTCCTCTTCTATGAACTTGGAAGATTTGATGTTTTTGTATAGCTCATCTACCTTGCCCGTAGCGGCTATCTTGCCCAGTGAACGGCGATAGTTATCCATCTTTTCCAGATATACGGAACACTGGTCCATATAGCGGCCGATGTATTCCTCTTTCAGGTAGGAGTTTTCGGCAATGATGTGGTTGGCTTCTTTCAGTTGCAGATTGTAGCGGTGGAGTTCTTCATTCAATTCTTTCAGACGCTTGTTGGCATCTATCACTTCGTGGCGTGCGGCTGCTACGCGTTTCATCTGCTTATACACATAGAAGATGGCAATCAGTAGGAAGATGGACAGCAAGCTGATAGAAACTAACGCCCATTTCATTTGTTCCTGTTGCTTTTCGGCCTTTTGCTGATAAGTGTCGTTGATGAGGGGAAAAATTTGCAGGATTTCCAGAATACGCAACCGGGCGTTGCAGAACACGGCATCGTCCATACACAATTTCAGATACGAATAGGCACGGTCTATGTCTCCTTCCTGATAGAGCAGCACAGCCAGTTTCCTCAAAGAAATATATTCGCGCACTGCGGACTTCATGTCTGCAATGGAGGAAAGAATCAAATACTCTTTCTCTTTTTCTGTGTCTTCTTTCAGGCGGTATGATTCTGATAAAGTGTAGGCACAGATTGCCACATCGTGCACATTGTCTATCTGTCCCGCCAGGTAGTCGGTCAATAACTGGATGGCTTTATCGAACTCGCCCCGCACATTGTGCTGGTCGGACTGAATCAACGTGTACACCAGAAGATTGTCTTTGTTGACCAGCAACAGGGAATCACGGTATCTATCCGTTATCTCGGCATAGAGTTTTTTCTCCTGTTCCGTAACGGCGTAATCGGCCATGAGGCCATAGACGGTGCGGTAAATATGGTAATAATACGGGTGCAGGTCATCCGGTAGATGATTGATTTGTACGTTGTGCATCAGGTCGACTGCTTCTTTATACATGCCTGCTGTGCCCATAATCTCGGCAGTATTCATGAGGGCGTTGTCTTGATGTTCCTTGTTTTTCATTCGCAGGGCTACCTGATATCTCTCGCGTGAGATGTAGAGCGAAGAGTCAGTGTTGTAGGAACGGTATTCATCCAGATATTCCCCCAACAGGGTAAAGCGGTTTTCGTCAGAAATGCGTTGTCTCAAGGCTTGTCTCAGGTCGTTCAGCTTCTTTTCTTTTTGCTCGATGTATACAGGGCGGTTTTGAATTACATGGTCCAGTTGGGATAAAAGGGAGTCTACAACATTGTTGGCGGCATGGAGCTGACACATACATACACAACATAATAGATATAAGGATGTGACTATTTTCTTCATCTGAGTTTCGATTGATTAAAGGTTACTTCTACAAGAAGTTCTATGCAAAAATAAGTAAAATTTGATAGAATCCCATGCGGATAGCACTTAAATCACAATATCTTTAAAGTAAAGACGATAGTTTTTTAAAGAATGGAGATGCTTACATGTGCATGTTAGTAATATTGACATGTGCATGTAGAGAAGGATAACATGTGTATGTAGACGATGCCAACATGTACATGTAAGTAAGTATATTCTTTAAGAACGGAGACGAAGAAGATATAATTCATATTATATCATCTATATTTATTTGATAGTTCTTGTCTATTAGAATATAATTATACTTTCTTGATATACATTGTTCCAAATTATACTTATTGATTTTACTTACATCCTCAAAGGTTACATCTGTTGAGAGCCTTTTTTCTATAACATTTTCATATTCCAGA
>ERZ791927.1483-NODE-1483-length-17855-cov-3.349831_pt1 | contig 17855 bp, 16 predicted proteins | sample MGYA00510130_ERZ791927 | MGnify/ENA primary metagenome ERZ791927 (study PRJEB30046, sample SAMN00792055) | human gut metagenome | study: EMG produced TPA metagenomics assembly of the A metagenome-wide association study of gut microbiota in type 2...
GATGAGACGTGGGCTCTAATGCGTCTTCAAGGAGCTTATGCAAAGCCGTGCATGGCTGAAATGGACGGTGTAGGATTGAAGTCGTGAACACATTGCCGGCTGCAGGATCGAACAGTTGCCGAGTCTCTGGAGCAGTAGTGATTTCCGTAGCGAATGCGGCTCGGGCTCTCAGACTGCGTCTCGGACGCAAGCTACGGAGGATAAGAATAATCAGGAGGGCACTGCATGCGCAGCCTTTGGGACATATCCCCTTCCATAAGCACCCGCGCGCCCGTCTTTCCGGGCGATACGCCGTTTCAGGTTCTCTGGAACGAGCGCATCAATGACGGCGGCGTAGCGAATATCTCGACGATTCACATGTCGCCGCATGTGGGCGCACACGTTGATGCGCCCATGCATCTTGACAGCGGCGCCGTAGACGTCGCCTCGCTGAGGCTTGAGCGATTCATCGGCCGTTGCCGCGTCATTGATCTTAGCGGTGCCGAGACAAAGGAGCCGGTCGAGCGGGAGGAGCTCGCTAACGCCTGTTTTCACGAGCGGGTGCTCATCAAAACCCGCAGGGCGGCGCCGTCTTGCTGGACGGAGGACTTCAGATCCGTTGCGCCCGCGGCGGTCCGCATGTTGCTCGAGTCTGGCGTCATGCTCATCGGCTTGGACACGCCGAGCATCGACCCGGCAGACAGCACGCTCCTTTTGTCGCACCGAGTTGCGCTTCAGGGCGGTATCTCCATCATTGAAAATCTTGATCTGAGCCAAGTGGAGGCGGGCGAATACGAGCTCATCGCCCTTCCTTTGAAACTTGAAGGCGTCGAGGCGAGTCCGGTGCGCGCCGTGTTGCGCTCCGTTGCGCATCGATGAGAAGGAGTCGTCATGAGCGGAAGAATCTTTGAACAGCCTCTTCGCATTCGCTGGAATCATTGTGATCCAGCAGGCATCGTCTATCATCCCCAGTACTTCGTCATGCTCAACAACGCCATGGAGGACTTTTTCCGCGAATGCGCGGGCCTGAGCTATGAGGAGAGCCTTGTCGAGGGCTACGGTTTTCCCATTGCGGGCATTCGGTGCGATTTTTGCGCGCCGAGCAGGTGCGGGGATGATTGCTTGCTCCGCATATGGATAGAGCGCATTGGCACGACGTCCGTGCGTTTTGCAATGACGATCCATGCGGGCGATGAGTGCCGGCTTGCCTGTACCGAAACTGCGGTCTGCGCCGCCCGCAAGGGCGATGCCGTTGTCAAGCAAGCGATTCCGCCTGAGATGAGAAGGCGTCTTGAGGCGTATCTCAAGGCGCCGGAAACACCGGATCTGCCGCTGAGAGCATGACGGGGTGCGGAAGCTCCTGCAAAACGGCATTATCCGTCCACAGGAGCCTGAGAATGCGTTCGCGCGCCTCGTTGGCGTCCGTGGTGCAGAAAATGCGCCCGGGCGCCTTTTTTGTGTTGTTGAGAAGACCTGCGGCATCAAGACGGCGCTTGAGTTGCCGTGCAACGGCGGGGGCGGGGTCGATGAGCCTGACGCCGGCTCCGGCTGCCAAACGGATGGCGTCGGCGAGGAAAGGATAGTGAGTGCAGCCAAGAACGAGCGTATCGGCGCCTGCGGCGACGAGCGGCTGCACATAGGTTTTGAGGAGCGCCATCGTATGCGGCGTGCGGAATTCTCCCGCCTCAACGCAGTCCATAAGGCCCGGACACGGGCAGTCCAGAATGCGGATGTTTTCGGGGGCGACGGCCTTGAGATGACGGTATTTCGAGCTGGCGAGCGTCTTCGTCGTGGCCATGACTCCGATTACGCCGGTGCGAGTTGTGCGGGCCCCAGGCAGCACGGCGGGTTCGATGCCGACGATGGGCATGGAGAGCTCTGACCTGAGCTGCTCTGCACAAACGGCGGTGGCCGTGTTGCAGGCGATGACGATCGCCTTGACGTCTTTTCCGAGAAGGTGTGAGACGAGGGCATGCGTGCGTTCGAGGATGAAGTCGTCCGTGCGGTCGCCCCAAGGCGCGAAGCCGCAGTCGGCAACGTAGATCAGACTTTCGTGAGGAAGAAGCTCAGCAACGGCGCGGGCAACGGAGAGACCGCCGAAGCCTGAGTCGAGAATGCCGACGGGGCGGGCGTCCGTCATGATGCGGACTCCTTGGCGGCCTTTCTGAGCGGGAGCTTTAGCTCGCCGCAAAGAATGCCTCCGACGATCAGAGCGCCCCCGAGGATTCCGGCCGTGCCGAGACTTTCTCCGGCGAACCAGCCGATGATGGCGGCGAATACGCTTTCCATGGCGAAGATGACAGCGGCCCTGCCGGCAGGAACATAGCATTGAGCCCATGAAAGCAGAACCTGCACGAAGGCAACGATGACGGCCAGCCAGAGAATCGCCCCCATCACCGTTGCATTGAAGGTTGTTTGTTTGAGGGGCAGGCCTGAAACTTCTGCAATTCCGAGGCCGGCAGCTGCAAAAAGGGCGGTGAAAAAGAGTTGCGTAAAAGCAAGCTGTCTGGCTTGGGTTCCGGGCGCCACTCGACCCACCACCATGATTTCTACGGCAGAAAGGAAGGCCGATAGAATCGTGACCCATTCGCCCCAGTTGTTTGAGAAGCTCAGCGTGAACGGGTTGGCGAGAAGTATGAGGCCGGCAAACGCCATCAGAACGCCCAGAATGGCGCTCTTGGCGGGGGGCTTGCCGAAGACCACCCAGACTAGAAGCGGGGTGATGGGCACGTATAGGGCGGTGAGAAAGCCGGATTCAGAACTTTGCAACGTCATCAGCCCGGCGGCATTCGTCGTGTAGCCAAGATAGATGAGAAAGGCGCAGGCCGCTCCCGCTTTCCAAGTGCGAGCGGGAATGTCCGAAAGGCGTCCCTTGAGCATGAGCAGAACAAAGAATGCGCCCACGGCGAATCTGAGCATCACGAGTGTTAACGGGTTCGTGTATTCGAGTGCTGAGCCGACCGTGATGAAGGAACTGCCCCAAAAAAAGGTGGCTAGGAGCAGCGCCAGAACGGGCAGCATCGGCTGATGGTGGGCTTCCAATGTCGACTTGTGCATGGTTAGAAAAAAAAGGCCGCTTTTGCCGGCGGCCGTGGGTCGGATTGCGGGAGACGTATTTCAGTCGGCGAACTTTTCCCATTCGCTCTCTGCAACTCCGACGGTCACCGTACCGTCAGGAAAGACGACCACGGGACGCTTGATGATGTTGGGCATCTCGAGCATCAGAGCACGCATGCCTTCAGGATTATCCCGGACGGCCTCTCGGCGGGCTTCGTCAAGTTTGCGCCACAGAAGGCCCTTGCGGTTGAGAAGCACGTCGCATGAGGTCTTTGAAATCCACGAGTCCAGAAGCGAGGATTCAAGACCTTCTTTCTTGAAGTTGTGGAATTCGACATCAAGGCCGCGGGAGGAGAACCAGTCCAGTCCCTTTTTGACGGAACCGCAATTGGGAATGCCGTAAAGCTTGATCATTTGCTGTTCTCCTTAAGCGGCGGCGCGGCCAAGACGGTCGTTGATCGCGGCCCAGTCGGGGGTCTGAGGGGGCATCTCGACGAGGATGCGTTCGGCACTGGCGCGGTCGAGCCTGTGCAGGTTTTCGTAGAGGTCTCGCCCGTAGCCGTGAAGGTCGGCGGGAGCTTCGATTGCGAGTGCGGGATCGGCGCAGAGACGCAGAAGGACTTCTTTTGACGCCATGACGGCAACCGGAACGTCGCTCAACTCGGCAAAACGGGCGGGAAGCGCATCGGCGGAGGCAAGTTCGAGCTTCGTGCGCGGCGCATAGTGGCTCTTGAGCCTGCCGGAGGCTCGAGGGGCGTCTTTGCCTGCATCGGGTATGGAGAAGCCGAGCGTTTCCTCAAGCATTTCACGCGTGATGACGCCGTGGCGCAGGAGCGTGGGGCGATCCTGCGAGAGGTTGATCATCGTGGATTCAATTCCGAACTCGCAATTGCCGCCGTCGAGAATCAAGTCGAGTTTGCCTTCGGGTTTGACGCCGAGATCCTCTGCGACGTGAGCGGCGCACGACGGACTGATGCGGCCGAACGTGTTTGCCGATGGAGCCGTGAGACCTCGCCAAGTCGGACCGGAGAAGGCTGAGATGAGCGCATGCGCCCACGGGTGAGAGGGACAGCGCAGAGCCACCGTGTCCTGTCCCCCCGTCACCCAGAGGCCGCAACGGGCCTTTTTCCTGAGTACGAGCGTGAGCGGCCCGGGCCAATATTTTTGAGCCAGAAGCCACGCTTCGGGCGGAACGTTTTCCGCCCAGTGAGAAATGGCGTCGATGCCTGCCACATGGACGATCAGGGGGTGGTCGGCCGGGCGGCCCTTGGCCGCGTAAGTGGAGAGCACTGCGGATTCATTGTCCGCGTCGGCAGCCAAGCCGTAAACGGTCTCGGTCGGCATGGCGACAAGACCGCCGGCTTCAAGGATGCGAACGGCCTTGGCGATTTGGCCTTCGTCAACGGGAGGAGTCTCGCTCATCTCAGTCCGGCTCCGGCAGATGAAGAATGCGGGCGGCTTCTCGGGCGCGCGCCATGGCTTCTTCGGCGCTCTGGCCGATGCAGGTCACGTGCCCCATCTTGCGGGCGCGACGGGCGTCGGCCTTGCCGTAGATGTGCAGCTTTGCGCCGGAGATGGCAGTGACGCCGGCCCAGTCAGGCTCGCGCTTGACGCCTTGTTCGTCGAACCACTCGTCGCCGAGGATGTTGAGCATTACGGCGTAGGAGTGCTGTTCCGTGGAGCCGAGTGCAAGACCGGCCATCGTACGAACCTGTTGTTCGTACTGGCTCGTGACGCACGCGTCGATCGTGGCATGGCCGGAGTTGTGGGGACGCGGTGCAAGCTCATTGACAAGAATCGTGTCGTCTTCAAGGATGAAGAGTTCGACGCAAAGGACGCCGACGTAGTTGAGCGCGCGGGCGATCTGAGCGGCGTATCCGCGGGCGCGCATGGCTGTATCTTCGCTGATGCGGGCGGGAAGAATGGAAACGGCGAGGATCCCGTTGCGGTGAACGTTCTCGGAAACGGGGAATGTGGCTGTTTCTCCGTGCGAGTTCCGGGCTACGATAACTGAGACCTCCAATTTGAGGGCCAGACGCTTTTCGAGCACGCAGTCGACGGATCCGAAATTCCGGAAAGCCTTCCGAACGTCTTCGATCGTGCTGACGCGGGCCTGGCCCTTGCCGTCGTAGCCGAGTCGTGCGGTTTTGAGAATGCCGGGCAGGAGAGTGGCATCGAGCGCATCAATGTCGGCCTCGCAACGCACGGCTGCATGCGGTGCAACGGGTACGCCAGCCACTTTGGAGACGAAGTGCTTTTCGGCGATGCGGTCCTGTGTGACGGCAACGGCGGCGGACGGCGGGCAGACGCGAAGGCCGGCCTTTTCGATAAATTCGAGAGAGGGAGCCGGGACGTTTTCAAATTCGGTCGTGACGGCCTTGACCTTGCCGCAGAGCGAGGCGAGGCCGGATTCGTCATCATATTTGGTTTCGATCTGTTCGCGGGAGACCTCTCCGGCAGGGCTGGCCTTGCCGGGTTCAAGCACGACGACGTGATAGCCCATCGTCGCGGCGGCCTGGGCGAACATGCGGCCGAGCTGGCCGCCGCCCATCAGGCCGAGCGTTTCGCCCGGCATCAGAACTTCATTGACAGTCATAGAAATGCGGCGCTCAGGCCCCGGTCCTGGGACGGAGGCGAGGCGTCGTTCTCCTTGCGTAGTTGAGGTGTTGCGGCTGATTATGCGACCTGAGTGTCCGTTTTCGGCTCAGCACCGGACTTTGAGGCTTGCAGACGGTCTTCACTCCCCGTTGCGGTGGCAGTGCTGTTCCTGGACAATGTCTTTCTTCTGCTCAGGTGGGGGCGTGCTTACAGAGGGAGCTCCATGGAGCGAGCCTTGGCGTTCTGAGCAATGCGAAAGTCGGCCAGCTTTCGGGCTATGTCGTCATCTGTGACGGAGAGAATTTGGGCGGCGTAAAGGGCGGCGTTGGCGGCGCCGGCTTCGCCGATGGCAAAGGTGGCGACAGGCACGCCCTTGGGCATCTGAACAATGGAGTAGAGGCTGTCCTGGCCGCGGAGGTACTTGGAGGGGACGGGGACGCCGCAAACGGGCAGAGTGCATTTGGCGGCGATCATGCCGGGCAGATGAGCAGCGCCGCCGGCACCCGCAATGATGACGCGAATGCCGCGGTCTCGGGCTGTTTCGGCGTATTCGAACATTTCATCGGGCATGCGGTGGGCGCTCACGACGCGGGCCTCAAACGGAATGTTGAAGGCCTTGAGCATTTCGGCGGCATTCTTCATCACATCCCAGTCGGAATTGCTTCCCATCACGATGCCGACGATCGGCTTGACGGCGTCAGTCATTGGATAACCTCGCTGTAAAAATCAAAACATAAAAGAACGACAGGAAAAACAAGCTTTCCTCTCGTTCCTCAGAGTTTATGAGTATAGACAAGAAAGGACCGGCAGGCATGAAGACTGTCGGTCCTTTAGCGGCATCACAAAGGATGCGTTTTACGGTTCAATGTCCGTTTCGGCAAGACGGCGCAGAGCTTCGCGGTACTTGTCGGAAGTCTTTTCGATGACTTCAGCCGGCACCTTCGGGGCGGGCGGGGTCTTATCCCAGGGCTGAGCTTCAAGCCAGTCGCGAATGAACTGCTTGTCATAGCTCGGAGGGGAGACGCCTACGGTGTATTGGTCGGCCGGCCAGAAGCGGCTGGAGTCAGGCGTGCAGACCTCATCCATCAGACGCACGGTGCCTTCTTCGTCAAGGCCGAATTCGAACTTCGTGTCGGCGATGATGATGCCCTTCGTGGCAGCGTATTCAGAGGCGCGACGATAAAGTTCGAGCGTGTAGCTGCGAATCTTTTCTGCGATTTCCTCGCCGTAGAGTTCTACGACGCGTTCGAAGGAAATGTTTTCGTCGTGCGTGCCGACTTCAGCCTTGGCGGCGGGCGTGAAGATCGGTTCAGGGAGCTTCTGCCCCATTTTGAGGCCTTCGGGAAGCTTGATGCCGCAGACGCAACCCGTGGCGCAGTAGTCCTTCCAGCCGCCGCCGATGAGGTAGCCGCGGGCGACGCACTCGATCAGAATCGGCTTGAGGCGCATGGCAACGCAGGAACGGCCCTTGACCATCGGCACTTCTTCCGGCTTGACGACGGATTCGGGGGCGATGCCGGTCAAGTGGTTCGGGCAGACGCCTTCCAGTTCCTTGAACCAGAAGTCGGTGATTGCAGTGAGCACCTTGCCCTTGCCCGGAATCGGGTCGCCCAAGATGACGTCGAATGCGGAAATGCGGTCGCTCGCGACGATGAGCAGCTTGTCGTCGCCGACGGCGAAAGTATCGCGCACCTTGCCAGAATAGAGCTTCTTCAAGGAGGAAATGTTGATCTGGGAAAGACCAGCCATGTTGAAATCTCCCTTTGAGAGATGGTTAACTGAAATTGGGTGACCTCATTGTAATGCCGATCTTCCGTAATCCACGCATTTTGACTAGTGGATTTGGCTAGGTCGGCATGAGGAGCGGCAAAGGTTGCTCAGCTCAGCATGATCGACCACAGAGCGGGCACGGCGATGAAGAGCCATGTTGCGCCCAGAATGATCATCGCAATGAAGACTGCGGCGCTGCCGAGATCCTTGGCCCGCCCGCTCAAGGGGTGAAGCTCGGAGCCGATGCGGTCAACGACCGCCTCAATGGCGGAGTTGAGGATTTCTACGAGCATCAGCAGAAGAACGGAGCCGATGAGAAGAACCGTTTCTACGGCGGGAAGTCGCAGTAAGAATGCAGTTGGAATGAGAACGCAGGCAAGAAGCACTTCTTCGCGGAAGGCGGCTTCATTTTGGTAGGCAGCGCGAAGGCCTTTCATGGAGTAGCCCGTGGCGTTTATGAGGCGGCGAAGCCCTTTCTTGCCCTTGAGGTCGGCGGCATTCGTGTCGTGGGAATTGGGTGCGGTCATGATGAAGATAAAAGCGCGCCCGCCCGATCGCGAGACCGGGCGGGCGCGGTGTTGGTTCAGCCGATCAATTCAGGCGCTCGGTTAGAGTACGTTCTGGCGGAGCGTGCCGTCGGCGTAGCGGGCGGCCACGACGTCGAGAGCGAGCGGCTTGATGCGAGAACCCATGCCTTCGCAGCCGAACTGAAGGTAGCGCTGCTTGCAGAGTTCCGTGGCGGCCTTGCGGGCGACCTTGAGGAAGTCGCGCGGATCGAACTTGGAGGGGTTCTCGAAAAGGAACTGGCGGGTGGCGGCCGTCATGGCGAGACGGATGTCCGTGTCGATGTTGACCTTGCGAACGCCGTGCTTGATGGCTTCCTGAATTTCTTCGACCGGCACGCCGTACGTTTCGCGCATGTCACCGCCGAACTGACGGATCGTGGCAAGGTATTCCTGCGGAACGGAGGAGGAACCGTGCATCACGAGGTGAGTGTTCGGCAGGCGTTCGTGAATTTCCTTGACGCGCTGGATGGAAAGCGTTTCACCGGTGGGCTTGCGCGTAAACTTGTAGGCGCCGTGAGACGTGCCGATCGCGATGGCAAGCGCGTCAAGCTGAGTAGCCTTGACAAAGTCGGCGGCCTGATCCGGATCTGTGAGAAGCTGTTCACGGGTCATGACGGCGTCGGTGCCGTGTCCGTCTTCCTTGTCCCCCTTCATCGTTTCAAGAGAACCCAGACAACCGAGTTCACCTTCGACGGAAACGCCGATGCAGTGGGACATCTCAACGACTCGGCGGGTGACCTCAACGTTGTAGTCGTAAGTGGAGATCGTCTTGCCGTCGGACATGAGGGAGCCGTCCATCATCACGGACGTGAAGCCCATGCGGATGGCGCCTTGGCAGACGGCGGGACTTTGTCCGTGGTCCTGGTGCATGCAGACGGGAATGTCCGGGTAGGCTTCAACGGCAGCGGAGATCAGATGGCGAAGGAAGTGCTCGCCGGCATACTTGCGGGCGCCGGCGGAGGCCTGCATGATCACGGGTGCGCCGACTTCGCTCGCGGCAGCCATGATGGCCTGAACCTGTTCGAGGTTGTTGACATTGAAAGCAGGAACGCCGTAGCCGTTTTCGGCGGCGTGATCGAGCAACTGACGCATGGAGACGAGTGCCATGACGATGAACTCCGAATCTGATGAAAGAGAAAAATGAAAGGGCGGCGCAGGCGTTGAGAGCCGCAAACAAGCCGCCGGAACTGATCAGATGCATTGTATAGGGACAATGCGTTGAGCGAAAGAGGTGATTCCCTGCCTTTTTAGGTTGAGCGAAAGGAGGTGGTAGACACTCATCCCGCCAGCAGAGAGGGGTTGGCCGCCACTTGCTTGCGGATGCCGTTGTAGATGGCTTGGGCGATCTTTTGCTGGTGTTTGCCGTTGATGAGAAGCTTTTCCTCGGTTGGATTCGAGATGAAGGCCGTTTCGACGAGAATCGACGGGATGCCCTGACCTTTGAGTACGGCGAAACCCGCCTGTTCAACCTGCTTCTTGTGAAGACGGTTGACGGCCTTCATTTCGTTGAGTACCGAAGCGCCGAGTCCGAGGCTGTAGCTGATGGTCCAGTTCGAGGTCATGTCGACCAGAACGCTCGCCACCTGGCGGTCGACGCTTGCAATGTTGACGCCGCCGATCAAGTCGGATTCGTTTTGGTTTTTGGCCAGCCAACGGGCGGCGGCGGACGTGGCGCCGCGTTCGGACAGACAGAATACGCTCGAGCCGCGGGCGCTCGCCTTGATCCAGGCGTCGGCATGGATGCTGACGAGCAGGTGGGCTTTGGCGCGACGGGCTATCGCGACTCGGCCCCCAAGGCTCACGAAATGATCCGTGTTGCGGGTCATAATGGCCTTCATGCCGGGATCGTCGTTGATGAGCGCGGCAAGCCGCTTGGCAATTTGAAGAACTACCGTCTTTTCGCGGTTGCGGCCGCGGCCAATGGCGCCGGGGTCTTCTCCGCCATGCCCGGGGTCGACCACAATGACGAGCTTGGGTTTGATGGACTTGGAGGATTTTGCCGGCTTCGATGGTTTGGCGGGCCGAGTCGGCGCCTTCGATGGGGTGTCTTCAAGAGTAGGGGTAATGGCGGAGGCGGTTTTTCCCTTGTCGAGTCCTGCGATTAGCGAACCGAGCGGGTCTGCGTCAGGCGCTTCGCTCCCTTCCTCCAGGCCGCTGAGAAGCCGGCTGATCTCGTCCGTCGGATGCAAGGGATAGATGTCGAAGACAAGGCGGTACTTGTAATTGGCAAAGGGCTGAAGCTGAAAGACTTCAGGCTTGACGTCGGTCTTGAGATCCATCACGAGACGCACCGTGTCGGGTTGAAACTGCCCGATGCGCATGGCGGCGATGTAGGGATCGTCGGGCTTTACTGCGGCAATCTGCTTCTGGAGCGTGGTCGTGAGCTCAAGCCCCTTGATGTCGACGACGAGGCGCAGGGGCTTTGAGGAACGAACGAAAAAGTATTTGAAGTTGAGCGGAGAGTCATACTCGAGCGTGACTCGCGTGTATTCCTCGGCAGGCCACATGCGCACGTCAACCATGCGCGCTCCTCGGGCGATCTGCCACGGCGCAAGGCTGAGAAGAACCGTGCCTGCGGATCCTAGCACGAGACGACGGCGGTCGATCATTTGCTCGTCTCCAGGACGCGGGAGACGATAGACTCGCCGAGAGGTGTGCAGGCCTTTAGAACGGCATGTCGTCCGAGGCCCTCAAGTTCGAGTTCAACGATGAGGTCTGCTTCGGGAACATATGGTGCAGCTTTTTCGGTCCATTCCGTGGCGCAGATGAAGCCGGGGCCGAACAGATCGCGAAAACCTGCGTCTTCAAACTCTTCGGGTTCCTCGAAGCGATAGAAGTCGAAGTGATTGAGCGTGAGAGCGCCGATCGGATACGTTTCGACAAGCGAGAATGTGGGGCTCTTCACTGCGCCGGCAAAGCCGAAGCGGCGTAGCATGGCTCGAACCAGCGACGTCTTGCCTGCACCGAGATTGCCTTGAAGACGAATGGCCAGACCATGATCTGTGACGCAGGCGGCTTCGTTCGAAACAGCGTCGGCAAGACGGGCGCCGAGCTTGTCGGTGTCGTCGGGATGGGGGAGGGACGCTTCAAAGGTAATGGGTGCCATGTCGGTTCTTGGGTGCTGGAGAGCCAAAAGCCAGATTTTAGCCCATGAACGAAGGCTGCTTGAGGAAGAAAGGCGCTTCGTTCTGCAATGGAAAATGCAGTCCTCCGGCATGATGTAACGAAATGTAAACTACTCTTGTCAAGAGTAGAGGACTTGGTCATAATTCAAATCCTCAGTCGGACGCGACTAAGTTCGAACTGACTGACAGATGGTGGCCGGTGTAGCTCAGCTGGTAGAGCAGCGCATTCGTAATGCGAAGGTCGGGAGTTCGAATCTCTTCTCCGGCACCACAAAGATTCTTTCGGAAAAGGACTTGTACGATACTGTACAGGTCCTTTTTTTATTTTTTAGCCTGGCTTTGCCCGGTTGCGGCGTGACGCGTGAGGACCAAGTCCTGCGCGCAGAATCTCGCGCCGGATTTGTCGCGGTGTGCTAGTCTCATTCGGTAAAAACATCTCTCTGCAAAGGAGGAACCGGATATGCAGAAGACCGGCATCATTGCTTTGAGTTCTGTTGCGGCCATGCTCCCGTCGCTTGCACAGGCGACGGATGTGATCAAGCTCGCCGAGCCAGACTTCGCTTTTGAGGGTTCTCTCATGACGGCGCTCAAGAACCGCCATTCCGTCCGCGAATATGCCGCGGAGGATCTCACGGGGGCGGACCTATCTAATCTGCTCTGGGCTACGGCCGGGGTGAATCGTGCGGACGGACGGCGTACGGCGGCTACCGCGCTCAATCTTCAGGAAATCCGCCTCTATGTGGTGACGGCGAAGGGGGGGCTTTTCATACAGGCATGAGGAACACGAGCTCATCAAGCTTACGGACAAGAATCTGATGCCGCTTGTTGCAATGCAGCAGGACTTTGTCATGACGGCACCGCTTGCGCTCGTTTATGTGGGTGATCTTGCCAAACTGCCCGGAGAGCGCGGCGCGCAGATGGCTGCGGTTGATGCGGGAATTGCCGTTCAGAACGCGCTTCTCTATTGTTCAGCGGCGAACCTCGCATGCGTGCCCAGGGCGACGATGAATGTTGACGCCTTGGCTCAGGCTCTCTCGCTCCCGAAGGGCTCTGTTCCGATTATGAATGTTGTGGTCGGCAGGCCGAAGTAGTTCGAAGCGGCTTCTTCGCAACAATAGGAGATTGAGGAAAAGCCCGCGAGCGCAAGGCAGGCGGGCTTTTGTCGTTTTGGAGAACTACTGTAACTTGGCGCTCATGGCGCCTGAAAGCTTGGTGAGCAGGGCTGACGCGATGGCATTGCCGTCAATGCCTTCGGCAGAGAATCTGCCGTTTTCATAGCGAACGTCATTGAGCACAATGTTGCCGCCAAGATATTTTTCTGCCTTTTGAGCGTACTTGTCTTTTCCGGTCAGAATGCTGGCAAGTCCGGAGAGTTGCCGAACGGCGTTCGTTTCCCTAGTGCCCGGTTGGTCGATTTCAGCCTTTTTGACGCGCAGGGTGATTGGTTCGGTTGTCTTCACTTCCAGTCCGGTGAGCGCAGCTTTATTCCACGTCATTAGAGTGCGCCCCTTGCTGTTGAGCATATTGAATTTCGCCAGACTGATGTCGCCAGCCCAACCGATGACCTGCTTGTCCTTTTCGCTTGCAAGACTGAGCTTTCCTTGGCTTTCAAGAGTGCCGCTTTGGGCTCCGATGCCGGCGTAGGCCGTCATGAGTGAGGAGAGGGACTTCATGTTGATGCCGGAGATCGTTGTGGCAACTTCGACGGACATGGGCGAGAGCCTCATTGTGCCGTCGGCGGCAAGAGTGCCTCCAGCCGTGCCGGCGGAGAATTTCACGCTACTCTTGGCGCCCTTATCCGAGGAGAGGTTGTTCACGGAAGCGTTGATGTCGGATACGGCAATCGCGGCAATGGGCTGTGCGCTTGTATCGCGGAAGTTGAACTTGGAGTTCTTGATGTCGGCTGAAGCAATCTTCCACTGCCAAGCTTTTCCTTGCTGAGTCTGCTGATCGGAGGTCTTGGAAACAGCCGTCTTGCCGGTCTTGTCCTCGGACGGAAGGAGATTGATCCCGTCCGTGGTCTTGCTTGCGTTGAGGACGGCAGTATCAAGCAGGAAGCTGTCGACGACGACGGACTGTTTGGCAAGATCAAGATTGCCGAGCTTGACGGATACGGTCTTGGCTGATGCGATCGTTGATTTCCCCTTTTTGATCTGCAGGCTGGCCAGAGAGGCGCTTCCGCTGCCTGTGACTGCGGAGCCTTTGACGGCGGTCCTGACGTTGAGATTCAGAGCGCCGGAGGCGTCGAAACCCGTTGCACTCCTTATGTAGGAAGAAAGATGAGCGGCCTGTAGGCTGTTCGCCTTGATGGCGGCATTGACGACAAGCGGTGCGGGAACGATGTCGGCAGTCACCGACAGAGTGCCGCCAAGCACTTTGGCCCCAACTTCAGCCTTCGCAGGGCCGGCGTTTTGGTCATTCGTCAATCCGGTGATCGTGGCGTTCATGGCCGTGACGGGTATTTTGGCCGCAGGTTTAACGGTGCCGTCATTCCAGGTGGCGCTGCCGTTTCGGATCTGGATGGCGTCAACGCGCCAGTGCCAGTCAGCGGTGTCGGCCGATGCGCTAGAGGAGGCCGGGGTGCCGGAAGATGACGGACCCTTGGCAGTCTGTTCTAGATTGAGGCCGGCGGCCGTGTTGACGATGTTGAGCTTGGGATCCAGCAGGGTGACGTTGCCGATGGTGGCTTGATGCTCAAGCAGATCGAGTTCCGTGAGCTGCAGGCTCGCCTTTTTAAGTGATGCGAGAGGCTGGATGCGGTTGCTAATCTGTTGGACAGCCGTGAGATCGTTTACGGTTACTGTGCCTGAGACAAGCATCTTGCCGGGTTTGCCTCCCGTAGCGTTGCGAAAAACTACGTTGACTTCGGTCGATAGGCGGCCGTTCTCTAGCGTGAGGCCTGGCGTGTTGACGGCCGGCACGAGCTTGAAGATGGGGGCGAGATCAAGGTCCGCAATTTTCATGTTGAGGCGCGCCGAAAGCGTGGTGCCGAAGGGTTGCGTGGTTCCTGTGGCGTAGATGGGCGTGCCGTTGAGTTTCATGGAGAGCGATGGGGTTACAAGGCTGCTTTTGGAGTTTGCAAGTGTGCTTACAAAGGGAAGTTCGAGATTGAATTCAGTCAGAGACTGGTTGATGGCGCGTGCCCTGTCCAGAACTTGAAGGGAGGAGTTCTTGACGGTGATGTTGTAGACGGCCAAGGCGGGAAGACCGCCGCCTTGAGGAAGAGAGGACTTGGCGGAAGCATTCGAAGCGGAGCCGTCGCCGCTCATGAGCCTGCGAATGTCTTCGTCGTCAAGAGCGACAACGGCATTGAGACCGTCAACGGTCACTTCGTCAACAATGGGGGCAAGTTCAACGAGCGTCTGAGCCGAGGCATTGATGTAGAGGCGGTCGAGCGAGAGAAGCGGCGGGTTGTCGTTCTTGCCGGCGACCTTGAGTCCTTCGAGTGTGAACTCCCAAGTCCACGGATTGAAGGCGACGTTGCCGATGTTGACGCTGCGCCCGAGCTGTTTGCCCAGCGTGTCTGCAAGCGTCGATTTGACGAGTGCGGGTACCGCTAGGTAACCAGCTGCTGCGTAAAGAACCGTTGCAACGACTGCTGCGCCGGCCGTGATTTTAAAAATGCTGGCCATGTTCTACCCTCCCTGACTTGGTTTCGCCTGTTTTGTCCATTATAGGTGTCTGTTGAGGCAAGGCGCTGCTGAGTGAAAGGCAAAAGCCTCGCTGAGGCCGCTCTCAGAGGCAATTCAGGGAGATATGTGATATTTCGACATTTTGTATCTGCGCTAAAGGCGCGTTCTGAGGTGAACAACGGATGCGTGACGGGGGGCGGGCAGGGCCGTCAGGCCCAAGCTTCAGCAGTCGTGGTGCGCGGTTACGAAAAAAGGCCTGAGATCCTCGAATCTCAGGCCCTGAATTTGGTGGAGGCGGCGTCCGTTGCACAGGGTTGTGGCACAGTCGTTTCGAAGTGCCTTCTGAAAATACGTACATAAGTATGTACAGAAAAACCCTTCGCTAAGGGTAAACCCCTAGCGTTTTTGGAGACAGTTTCGGGCCGCCGGATTGCCTTGCTTGGGGAGAGGGAGGGCACTCCCGCAGGTAGGACAAAGGGGGTAGCTACAGTATAACCTACCCCCACCCCCTATTTTTTACGCCTCCCACTCCACCCGGTGGGGTGAAAAACGCCTAATCGCCTGTGGCAGTAGTGAAGGCGCGGGAGAGAGGCTCTCCACCCGATTTATTGGCGTCTAGCAGCCGATTTTGCTAAAACAGTCTGCGGTGCAATGGATTTGTATGGGTGGAATTTTTCTTGGGTGGGTGGAAAAGAAAGCCCCAATCCTCGTTTGTCAGGAGGAAAGGGGCGTTTCCATTGGCGGATTGGGCTTAGGAGTTAATCGCTGGTGAGCTCGGTGTAGAGCGACTCGAGCTTATCCAAGGCGATGACATAGCCCACGCGTCTGCCTCCTCGGCCAAGGCCATACTTGGCGCCTAGTCTAGATTGGCCTTCTCCCTCTTTGCCGTGGTTGATGAGGACAATCGCTCCCTTTCCCACTAGCCATCGGGCGAGCATGGCGGCCGCTGTTTTGTCACAGATATGGCCGTAAAATGTTTCTCGGAGGATAAAAAACATTTCCCTGCATTCCGTCTCCGCCCCAGCCTTGCTCGAATCTGGGGCGTTTTTTTCACCTTTAAAGTCTTCATCCTGAAAACCCAGCTCGGCATAGTCGAGGGGGGATGGGTCCCCTTCTGTCTTTGCATACCAATAGGTGCCGTACCAATCTCGCGGCCTCTCGGGAACCGTGGCCGGAGTCCCGAGCACTTGGATAAAGTGAGCCACATCCTTGGTACATAGACTGAGGAGCTTTTCGACGTTCGCAATATTCTCGCGGCCCGCTCGGAAAGGCTTGAGCGCTTCTCGTGCGCAGGCTTCCACCTGACGTTCCGCAAACTGCGGGCCGAAAGCCTCGGCTTCCCAACCTGTTATCCCGAGTTCGGTTGCAAGCGCCCCAGCCGCGGCACACAAGGCAAAACGGTCGAGCACTCGGCTGTATTGGCTATCCGAGCTGATGCTAGAGAGGCGAGCTCGGAAGGCGTTGAAGTGCGCTCTTAGTCTGTCGGCGGCTTCCTGTCTGTTGGCCGCTAGCCATTGGAGCCACGCCTCCCCAGCGGTGCCGTAGAACCGCGTGGCGTTTTCTCGGATGCTGTCGGCCATTTCCTTGGCCGTACTACCCTCGGGAACGCGTTCAAACACGCCCATTTCGTCACTTACAGGGCAGGCGTAAACGTCGGTGAGGCGCGTTAACTGTCCCGCGTAGATATGCGCTCTCGGGTTGCCTTCCTTAATCCAAGCCTCCACCGTCATTTCTGCGGTCGAGAGTCCAAGCGAGCGCCAAGACTCTTGCTCTCGGAGGTCTATCTCCCCATTAACGACAGTGCCGCGGCCTTTGGCGGTTCCGTTCGCCCAAGTGTAGGCGCGGTCTCCTCTGAGCTTTTGGTCGCACTGTACGGCCTCCTCGAGAATAAGCGGCAGGTCGTTGTGCCCTAGGCAGGCTTGTTCAAATCCCGCGTCCGAGGCTTTCCAAGATCGGATGTAGCCTTTGCCTAGCCAATCTCCAAGCCCGTACACCGTGGCCGCCATTCGACTGCTACTAGATTTGCCTTTGCCGGATGGGCCGTAGATGTTGAAGGCGCCACCCTCGACGCCCAGCAGTTGCAGGCACGGGGCGCCGAAGGCCACGCAAACCGCAAACGCAAGCCGAGAGGAGTAAAGGCATTTGGCGGCTAGCTCTCGCTTCCAATCGTCGAGAGTGCCGCGCTTGGAAAGGTTGGGAGCTCTCCCTGTGCGGCCCGTATAGATGATGTGGGATTCCTCGGCATTCTTTCCGCTGGCTCCTAGCGTTTTGTCACTCTCAACAAAAGCCCATCCGCTTTCTTCGGTTTCAACCCAACCTAGGGCGTTCGAGCCTTCATAGCGGGGAAGGAAACCAAGCGGAGCCATATAGAGGTATTCGGTGAGGTAGGCTCCAACTTTTCGGCCGCCAAGTTGCAGGCCGTTATCGCACAGCTCTTTGAGGACTGCCTGAGAATCACGCGCAACCAAATCCCCTCGGGAGAGGTTCCCGTAATGGGTGCGGCCGCGGGGGTCCTTAAAGCGGATGCGTACTTTATGCTCTCCTCCCTTTGTATCGGCAAGGGAGCCGCAGACTTCCAAGCCTTGGCACACAAGGCGCTCGGAGTTGCCCGCTTTGGTGGTGATGGATACCCAAACGCGCCCACTTGGCTCGGTGCGAAAAAGTCGGCTCTCTTCTCCATGAAAAAGGGAGAGGCTCTCTCCGTTAATAGCCTTGGTGTAGTCGCTATAGTTCACCCCGCAGGCTTCAAAATACTCGGCCTGAGAGTGACGCTCGGAGCAAGTATGGAAGCAATGAAAGCGGCCGTATTTGTACGGTTCCAAATCTTCTCGCGCATTGTCTTGGCACCCGGCTGGGTAGTACAGCGTTTCATGCTTTCCGCCCTTGCCGCTGTGCTCGTGTTCAAAGGGGCAGGTAATAACCAAAGCATTATTTTTCATTTCGCCATCCCAAAGGCCGAGAGACGCGAGCACCTTGGTCATAGGGTCCTTGCTCGGGTCGGTAATGGGATGGATGCTCCAGCGGTTGGCGTTGTCCTGCTCGGAAGAATTGTCGGCGCCGAAGGCTGTGGCAGGGGAGGCGGCCGCAGAGGGGCGAGTCGAACGCTTGGGCGTCGGGTTTGCCTTGTG
>ERZ791927.1499-NODE-1499-length-17647-cov-4.072874_pt1 | contig 17647 bp, 8 predicted proteins | sample MGYA00510130_ERZ791927 | MGnify/ENA primary metagenome ERZ791927 (study PRJEB30046, sample SAMN00792055) | human gut metagenome | study: EMG produced TPA metagenomics assembly of the A metagenome-wide association study of gut microbiota in type 2...
ACCGGGGACACAAGGATTTTCAGTCCTTTGCTCTACCAACTGAGCTATGGCACCCTTGTTTTGTTTAACGGGTGCAAAGATATGAATCTTTTTTGAGTCTTGCAATAGGCAGAGCTACTTTTTACTGATTTTTATTCTTCCAAAGAATTCCAGCCTTGTGCTTTTAGTTCGACTTCGCCTCCATCACGACCTACCAAGTAGTTACCGAGATCGGGTTTTGTAATATGACCGATTACTTTAACACCTTTCATTTCAGATACTTTATCATGATCAGTGAGAGGAACAGTGAAAAGTAATTCATAGTCTTCACCACCATTTAAAGCTGCAGTTACCAAATTCATATTAAATTGTTCAGCCATTGCAGCCGTCTGATAATCGATAGGAATTCTATCTTCATATACGCGACATCCGACATTACTTTCTTTTGAAATATGCAAAAGTTCGGAAGACAGACCGTCTGATATGTCCATCATTGCTGTAGGGATAATCCCCGCATGACGAAGCATCTCTATAATATCTTTACGAGCTTCCGGCTTCAATTGACGTTCCAACAGATATTCTTTGCCTGTAAAATCCGGTGTGAAATCTTTTTCACCTTTAAATATCCTTTTTTCGCGTTCTAATAATTGCAATCCCATATAAGCAGCTCCTAAATCCCCGGAAACACATATCAAATCCGTTTCTTGAGCTCCACTGCGAAGAACAACTTTGTCTCTTTCTCCTTCCCCAATACAAGTGATACTGATGCAAAGCCCTGTTAAAGAAGCAGAAGTGTCTCCTCCGACAATATCGACTCCATACACATCACAGGCCAACTTTAGCCCAGCATAAAAATCTTCTACATCCTCAACAGAAAAACGTTTGGAAATACCAAGTGATACAGTGATCTGCTTAGGCTGGCCGTTCATGGCATAAATATCGGAGAAATTTACAACAGCCGATTTATATCCGAGATGTTTTAAAGGTACATAAGTCAAGTCGAAATGAATACCTTCCAATAATAGATCGGTGGTGACAAGCACTTGTCTATCCTCATAGGAGAGGATTGCCGCATCATCGCCTACGCCCTTTATCGTACTATTATTCTTTATTTCAATCCTGTCAGTTAGGTGGCGAATCAAACCGAATTCGCCTAATGTTGATATTTCTGTCCTGTTACTCATATTTGTTTTGTAATATATTATTTTTGGGAAATGTGATAATATGTTTTTTTATTGTCTCATTAAAACTCTGCTCATTGTAAAACCTGATTACAATCGGTAGATAATATAAATATTTCTTCCAACTTTCCGGAACAAGAGGACTGTTTTTTAAACGTGCTGCATCTTTTTCTGTTACTAAAATCAATTTTCCAGGTGAAGTCATCTTTTCGAATATCACATCCAATTTCTTGAAATCTGACTTGCTAAACGTATGATGATCAGGAAAAACGACCGGCAACACTTTATTTGAATACTTTTCTGCCTCACGAATAAATGGAGTGGGAACTGCAATACCTGATATCAACAATATATCATCTTCTTTTCCAATATTTTTATGGTTTAAGAAACGAGCTTCCGAGGGGAATACAGGTTTGACTTCTCCATAAACGATGCTGGTAAAAAAAAGTAACTGGTGAGCCCGCAACTTCATATTTTCTTCAATAATACGAAAATCGATCGGCTTCATATCTTCGTCGCATTTAGTAACAACCACGATATCTGTTCGGTTTATATTACTTATCGGTTCTCTCAGGTGTCCGGTAGGCATTAGTTTATCATTATAAAATAAACGATGGTAGTCACTCAACACGATCGAAAGGGAAGGGTGCACATATCTATGTTGATATGCATCATCTAACAAAATTACTTCAGGTCTGTCTTTTTCAGGGAGGGATAAAAGATTTTGAATCCCCCGGCGGCGATTAGCGTCGACAGCGACAAGTATATCCGGAAATTTATTTTTCATTTGAAAAGGTTCATCTCCGATCTCCAAACTGGAACTTTCAGAATCAGCAAGAATAAACCCCGATGTTTTTCTTTTGTACCCTCGGCTTAATACTGCAATGCGATATTTATCTTTCAGTAAACGTATGATATATTCTGTATGGGGAGTTTTACCCGTTCCTCCTACAGATAAGTTTCCTATGCAGATCACAGGAATAGAATATTGTTCGGAATGTAAAATACCCCAATCAAAAAGTCGATTTCGCAACCATATCCCAATTCCATATAAAAAGGAAAGAGGAGCCAGGTAGGAATTAAGTTTTATTTTGTCATTTTTTTGCATGTAACTTCTTATCTGCTGACAAATATAGTTAACTTATCGGTGGCTGTCAGTTTTTTATTTGTTTATTTCAAAAAGAAGATACAATTTGAATCTCTTTGAAAGATAAGTTTGTGTTTATTCTGAAATATTTTCAGGGAGTTTGTGACTATACACATTTATTGTAGAATTAAGTCAATATCCGGATAAGATATCCGTCGTATCTTTGTTGTCTTCTTGATAATCTCTTGTAAATTATATACTTTTGCATTGTCCCAATTAACATGCTATGCCATGAATGTCAAAATAGAAGAAAGCTGGCGAAAACGCCTTCAGGAAGAATTTGATAAGCCATACTTTGAGCAGTTGGTCACATTTGTCAAGAACGAATACAGAAGCGCACATGTGCTTCCTCCCGGACACCAGATCTTCCATATTTTTAATGCCTGTCCATTCGAGAAAGTGAAGGTTGTTATACTTGGACAAGACCCTTATCCCAATCCGGGGCAATATTACGGAGTCTGCTTCTCCGTCCCGCAAGGAGTTCCCATTCCTGGATCACTGGCCAACATATTCAAAGAAATACACCAAGACTTAGGCAAACCGATCCCCACATCCGGCAATCTGGACCGTTGGGTAGAGCAAGGCGTGTTTCCTATGAACTCGGTCCTGACTGTACGGGCTCACGAAACCGGCTCACATCGGAATATGGGATGGGAAACTTTTACAGATGCAGTGATAAAGAAATTGAGCGATGGACGTGAAAATCTGGTATTCATGCTGTGGGGAAGTTATGCAAAAGAGAAGATCGCCCTTATCGACACCCATAAACACTTGGTGCTGACAACCGTGCATCCGTCTCCACGCTCTGCTGACCATGGTTTCTTCGGCTGTAAACACTTCAGCAAGGCGAATACTTTCCTCCAAAGCAAAGGTATTCAAAAGATTGATTGGTAAGAAGTACGAGTTCCGGACATCCGGATGTAGCCATTCCGGACATCCGGGTGTGGAGAGCGGTAACATCCGGGTGTAGAAAGGCGGAAGATGGGCATGTTTCCAAACTTTTCTGCTTGCTTTTCGTTCTTTTCCTACTTGTTTTAGTAAAAAAGGACCTTTATGTTGAGGGAACTATCTCCACACAGATGTATATCGGCACGGTTCCCTGCGTTTTTGTAAACAATACCGGCTACCCATTTCAACGGCAGGTAGTGATACAAGTGTGATACAGGAATCCGGTATGTATCACTCCTTGCACACCATGTTTGTCAATGCTTGCAAAACAAAGTGTGATAGAGTGATAGAGAAACTGGATTATTGTGCAAGAGAGAACCGCAAACTGATACCGTAGTTTGAGTTTGAAGTCGGATAGGATGCACTCGATATCAACGGTTCATTGATCTGAATATCATAGAATGCACGGACCGTCAACGCACGGCTCAAACCGTAATCAGCCGAGAAGGAGATTGTCTTTGCGATGTTACCGCTAGTAGCCTGCGTCAGTTGAGTGTCGATTTTACGAATCAACGACTGCATCTTGTTGAACGAGAAATCGAGGCGAACGGTGAGGTCATTGCTGAAATCACGCGTTTTCTTCATCTTCAAAACCTTGTTGAACTCGGCATATTTGTAACCCAAACCGATCGTCACTTTCTTGGAAAGTGCTTCGACCAATTGGTAGGATGTCGTGTTCAGGCTTAAATTGCGGGTAGTCGAATAGTCCGCCCGAACCGTCACGTTATTCAACAGCGTCGCATCTGCACCCAACAAAGGACTAAACGCTTCGGTAAGGCTGACAGACGAAATCGAATAAGGAGACGATGGTGTCGGGTTATCGTTCAGAATCGACTGGATATATCCCAGTCCGTCCTGCCCGGCATCCACCCAATTCAAGAAGGATGTGAAAGCACCTACCGAATAAGAACAACGGTACTGGTGACTCAACGTCAAGCTCTTGAAATATTTCTTGACAGCCGGAATCTTGATCAAGCCGTCGTAAGTAACGCGCCAGTTAGGCAACATGCTCTTCAACGAAGGGAAAGCCGTCAAGCCTACCTTCTTCGGGTCCTTACCGGTATAAGCGGCCAGAAATGCAGGAATCAGGACATCCGCCGAATTCCGGTTGACGCCGTTCACATTATCTGTTCCCGGATTATAAGGCATTCCTCCCAAGCCTTTATCATGGATAAAGCCCACATCCGGATATTTCAAGCCGGAATACTTGCTTTCGATACGTTGGGCAATGATCTCGCGGTTTGCCAACAACTTGTCAAAGGCTTTCGAAGAATAGTTATTCATAGCATTGCCACTGCCTCCGAATGCGCTTCCCAGCGCGATTGTCGTCATGGTAAAGTTTCCCCCCATAATCTCCGGCATACCTTCATACATAAATTGTATTTCCGTATTACGCGTATCGTTGCGAAGAGCCGTCAAGTCGATCTTCAATCCAGTGATCGGTTCGAGGTTCGCCCGTATATTCAGATTTTTCGTACTGGTCATGACTGCAGCATTCACGTCTCTCTCGGTATCCGTAATCAACCAGCCTTTTTCATATGCCTCGTCTATATAGCTACGACGCACGTCACCAAACGCAAAACCGATCCCCGGGGAAAGTCCGAATGAAGACCGTCCCTGGCCAAAGATATCACCGATCTCCGGACGGAAACCGGGCAGCATCATACCGGCAGAGTTCGTAAACTGAATATTGAAACGGCGCACCATCATCAAAAAGCGGGCACTATGTTCAACCGCCTTGTAAAGAAAATCCTCAGTAGGGGCCGGTCCCGGTATGATCGTCAACTTCAAGCGCACCGTGTCTTGGTTCAAAATCTTAACTTGTGCGAAGTTGATCGGCTTGAACTTTACTTTGTAGACACGCCCGTCCGTTCTTCTGGCCGTGATTTGCACCTTTTTCGTAAACATACCATGCTCGACAACCGTAGCGCTGTCCGGACTCAAGACAATTTCTTTTTCCAATTTCGGCTTTTTCTTCTTCTCCGTTTTTTTAGCCGTAGTCCGGGTATTGTTAAACTTCTGGTTGATCTTCTTCAAATATTTGTTTTTGTTGTAGAGAGATAACAGGTTCAAGTTCGCCTGCAAATCGAACTGACGCTGGTTCTTGATCGTATTACCCATCTCGATATCTTCGCTTACCGTCGCTCCACGATCCCAGTTGTAAGTAGCATTGTAGCTCAAAGAAGCATTGGTCCAATCCAGAACCGGGATCAGCTGCAACGGCAACTGCCAGGTCGCCATAAACTGCTGGTCATATTTCATCGGGGTTCCCAGGTCAGCGATGCTCTTCTTCACGGAATCTTTCCATAACTGGTAACCGTCCGGGTTCAGTTCCTTATTCACCTGCACATACGGTTCTTCGATACGGGCATTCGTACCGGAACTGAACGTTATGTTCAGGTTATTCGTAAAAGCCCAGTTCAAACTGAAAGCACGGTCCCAATAGAAGTTCTGGCTGAATGTCACCGGAATATCGTTAGTGACACCTGTTGCCGCTCCTGTCAGGTCGCGTAATTTTATTTCGTAATAATTCCGCATCATGGCCGTCTGGAAGTTGATAGACGGAGCCACATTAAACGCCAATTGCTTGGCATAGCGCGTATAGCCGTTGTTTTTCTTCAATAACTTATCGAATGGTTTGATCGGCTTGACATAAGGCACATAGCTATAGGCAAAATTAGCACGGTAATCCTTTGTCGTTTCATATTCAGTCTCCGGGTTTTTCTTATCATTAATGCTGTACGAATACCCGAGCGTGAAGTTTGCCGGATCGTAAGGCATCGGGTTCTTACTCTTGATATTCACACGCACGTTATTAAACGAAACACTCTTGATAACCGTCCTATCTTGAGAATAATCACGGATCGAATCCTTCTCAGCCTTTGTTTCTGCCTTATCGATAGCATCCTTCAGTTTGACATCCTGATCCAGCGGATTGTATTTCGGATCATATGTTTCTTTCGAATAGGCATAATAGAACGGGATGCTGACTTGCGCCTTTTCCGGAAACAGTTTACCCAATTCGATAGAGGTCGCCACGTTATACTGTTTGAAGTCCTCCATCCGGCGTTCATTCAAAGACTGGTCAAGAGCACCAAAGCCGGCCGTTTCGATACGTCCACCCACATTCACCGTTCCCAAGTCGGAAAGCGCAACATTCAAATTCGCATTAGCAGCCCACCCACCTTCTTCATTGAAGTCGGTCAGGCGCAATTCGTTCACCCAAACTTCCCCGCTCTTCAACTTATTACGCACGTTACGCACACCGATCATGACTGTCTTCACTTCGGAAAGACTCGGATTACCTTTGACACGGATCGTATTGCCATCGTTGTCCGGATCCCTACCAGAATAGACAGTCTGGAAAGACACTCCATTCGTACCGGATCGTTTTTCCCGGTTACGCTCCAGTTTTAGGTCCGTCAAAATCTCCAAACGGAAATTCAACATGTTTTCTGCCGGCCAAACGATTTTCTGGTGTTCCGAATTGTTATAGTTATACTCCCCGTGCGGAGTCAATTTCAACGGTACTTCATATTCGTAATAGTTATTCTTATAGTCCGATCCCAGGCGGATAAAAACAGCGAGATCGCCATCTGCAAGATCGTTTACATCCAATTTCGGAGCCTCGGCATGGGTAAACAGTTGCAAGCGTTTATACTGCCGCAAATCATAATTCGTATTCTTATACACGGCACGTGCATCTTGAGCGGCAAGGTCCGTTATCTTTAAAGAAAGCGCCTGTTCGTTCTCCTGACGGATCTGAGGCTGGCTCGGGTCCAGTACACGGCTGACGCCCGGGGGCAATGTATAGCTGACCGGATCCCTGTCACTGTTTTCCTCGATATTGACAGTCGAGACTTCCAATTTACCCTTCACTGCGGGCGGCATCTTCGGATCGGACAAATCCTGCTCGTAGGATCGCCATTCTCCGCGTACCAATTGCAGAGTACCGAAGCGCAACACGACCGATTCCTTAAATCCTGTCATATACATACGCATGAAACGAATCGTCTTGAAATCATTGATTGCCCCCACACGACGCTGATATTGTTTTACCGGAATCTTAAATTGATACCAGGTAACGGATTCTGTCGTACCATCCGCCAATCTTACTGATGAAGTACGTTTATCCGCAATGAAGTTTTCACCGACAACCGTATCCTGCGGAGTTATCCTGACTTTGTATTCGAAATATTTTTCATTTTTATTCAGAGTATTGTCCTGATTGATGTCTTCTACATCAGGCACGGTCTTGGAAGAAGTGCTGTAGCGCTCGCCCGAATCGTTAATATCTTTCGAGTTTCCTTCCGTTCCATTATAGCGTTTGTAACGTGTTAAGATATCCACCTCCTGAGAATCATAGTCCGAACCACGAAAATAGTGGAACTTGTCACCGGCCGGATCAAAGAAAGGGGACAGCTGTAACGGGTCGTTCTCCATCTCGGTTAGGGTTACCGCATTCAATTTCTGGCGTAATTTATTCAGATAATCCTGGTAAGCCGGATATTCCTTTTCTTCATCCGAGGATAAACCGTTCAGGCCGACATCCTGCAACAGACGTGCACCTGCCGTATTGTCGAAGGCATAAACTGTACTCTGCTGTTTTGGAACCTTACCCCAAACAGTATAATCGACCTTAGACGTATCGCCATCGATTGGCAATCCGTTTTCGAAGAACTTCTTTTCATCCTTCAATATGTCTTCCGATATCTCACCCAAATTAAAATACAGATCCCCCCCTGTTGTCTGACGATCATAAATGAACGGATCGAGCATCCAAAATTCGATATATTCGACATTCGCCGTCTCAAAGTCACTCTGGTCTATCTTTCGCATCATTCCACCGAAACGCTTTTCCGGGTTTTGCAATGTTCCGTCAGGATTAATATTATCGGCATCCAAGTTATACGGTCCGCGTTCCTGCGGATAGTAAGCCATGTTCAGAACTGTCAACGTATTACTTTCACTCATGCTTTGCTGCCGTTGCGGGAACAACTCTCTCGTCTCGATAGCACGGACATAATGGTTGGACAAATCTTTTGTCGTAATATATTTCGGACGCAAAGAAGAATTTTTACGCGTAAACAATCCGTCGATCGTGTACCAAGCGAGCAAAGCACGACTTTTCCCGTAATCGATATTATTGGTCAGTCCAGCTTCCGGGAACAATTGAGGCGTACCATCGTCATAAGGCACACTGGACAACTGCCAGGGATAAGGGTCGGAGAGGTCAAAATTGCTCTGTGTCGACTCGAAGTCATCCAGATACGAATATCCACCCGTGTTCTTGTTTTCGTAATGCCCGGCAATCAAATGAGCGAACTCCGCATTGAAAGATATCTGGCTGGGTTTGCTTAGGTTCAGCAACGGCAGCTTGTCGAACATATTGGTAAGCCACTGACTCTCGCCCTTATAAGCCATATTGACACCCCAGAGCGTATTCTTTATCGCTTCGTCGCCCATCGTCGTCTTGGTGGTCAACGGCATTTCGGACATGTGCATGATGGTAGCGCCTACCATCAGATTCGAGTTGAACTGATAGTTCAAGTCCAATCCCATCATGGTCTTACGCTGCATGTTATAGGCTGTCTGGTTTTCCAGCGAGACGCTGACCGGCGTGCCTGCAGAAATAATACTTTCGTTCAGGATCGTTACCACGCCGGAAGTATAGTCAACAGTATAATCTACATTCTCGGTTAATATCGCTCCTCCAGCCGTTACTTTCACTGAACCTCGCGCTACGTTGGAAGCTCCCAACTGTATCTCGGCACCCGAAGAGGCTTTGTATTCCCCCTCCAGTTTGAACTTATTCTTTTCAGCAATCTGTCTGGCGACAGTCAATGTCGAGTCGTAGAGTTCCTGGAATACATATTTGTCAGCAATCGCATCATTGTTAATCTTTTTACGCAGATAGGAACCGAATGGTTCCACACTTGGAAAAATAATTTTCCCATTATCGGCAAGGACGGTCACACCTTCAATAAAGTCGTATATACCATCCGGATGCGGCTGATTGTTGGAATCATAGCTATCCAGGTTCAGCACTCGTAACAAGATTTGGTTGGCAATCGCCCCTTCCGGCAAATAGTTGACATACGTACCGGTTGTATCGCTTTGATACATGATATTCAACTTGAACTTCTCTTTTTGGACAGAGTAAGCTCCTAATGAATAGATATTTTTCATCATCAGGTCCCAAAAAGGCATATCAGGCGACATGGTAATTCCTTTCAACAACTTCACATACAGGCAAGAGGCAGCCGATGAAGGGTTGTCAGTCGAGAACTCGCCAACCTGATAAGTCTTTCCATCCGAATAAGTATAATTGTAAGCGACAGCCAATACCTCATCTGCCTGCAACTGTGTTTTCAGCGAGATATACCCCAACTTCGTATTGACCGTATATTCGGACGCATCCAGCAAACGAGCGCTTTCCACTTCTTCATACTCCGTACCGTTAACAAAAGTTCCTCCCAACGCCTGATTTACCGTGCTGATATCACGAGCACCGGTAAATTGTTGGTTAAGGGTATTATATAATGTATTCGTATTATTATAGGGGATAGACAGCGCCCCCGAAGGAGAAACGACCGCCGTATTCGAAATATTATCATGCTCGGCCAGATCGGCAAAAGCGACCACGTTACGCGCCTGGTCATAAGTAGCCCGTTTGTTTGTCACCCAAACTTCCACCTTGCTGATCGTGACGGGAGAGGAAATCGTATTCAGGTTCTTCACCGCCTCATCATAGCGGTCGCGAAAATAGTGTGACAGGAAAAAGTGACGATTCTCGTCATACTGGTCAATCGTCAATTCGAAAGGTTTTGTCTGCACGCCCCCTTTAGAACTGACCGTTTTCGATTCCGACTCCTGCTGTGCAAACAACGCATTGACTCGCAGCTTCCCGAACTGGAGATCCGCTTTCATACCGAACAGGGCTGCTCCTCCGTTGATTAGGGAGTTACTGGTTGTCATACTTACATTTCCGGCTTCCAGCGACTTGATAATTTCATCTTCCTCCCCGGTATAAGCTAATTTCAGTTTTTTGGAGTCGAAATCAAAAGAAGTTTCGGTATTATAGTTCATATCGAAATTCACTTTGCTACCAACCGATGCCTGTACATTCAATTGAACATTCTCATCGAAATTAAAGAAGGTACGGTTACGAGCACGTTCCGGCAAAGAGGGATTTTTGGTTTTATTCTGCTTCAAGCCTAACTCCACTTCGGCCGAACCTTGCGTTTTCACCCGGACACCGCCCGGCCCAAAGATACGTTCCGCCGCACCGATATTGAACTGCATATCAGCTAAGTTGAACTGCTTATTAGCCGCCTTTTGAAATTCTTCCTCGTTTTTCTGGCGATAGTAGGATTGAACGGATTTTTGGAAACTATAATCCTGGTATTCCTCAGGAGTCAACGAAATAGGAGTAGTCAGATCGGCATCACCTAACTTGGTACGGACTACATATGTCCCGGTTCTGATATCATATTCGACCACTGATTTCACGTTATCCGGCGTCTTCAAGTCAGCAGGTGACTGCTTGGTAAGATCCTGATATTCTTCAGGGACCGTCTTAGCTACCGGAAAGCGGGTGCGCACCTTCGGCACCGTATCATCCGGAACGACCGGCTGTTCAGTATCCGGCAACGACATCTCATAGGCCAGAAAATCCGTATTCATAGAATACAGACCTGCACCAAACAGTAGAATTGTTATCCAGAGTATAAATTTCAGTGTCCTTCTCATGTTAATTGACAATTGACAACAGACAATGACAACCGACAATTCCAAATTCTCCTAAATTGCCAATTGCCAATTATCCATTGCTTAAAGCATTCTTAGGGCTGTTTTAATGACCTGCTCGACAGCCAGTGCAGGCGAACCTTTCAATATCGAGTTAACCGCCTTTTGCGAAGCGGCCTTCTGGAATCCAAGCATAACCAATGCCGCCACTGCTTCTTCTGTGACAGCACCACTGGCAGCGACAGAAGAGGAGCCACCTGTCACTGTCATTCCCTCTATCGGCTTTACCTTGTTTTTGAGATCAACTAGAATACGTTGAGCTGTTTTCAATCCGATTCCTTTGACTGACGTCAGAGCTGTTTCGTTCTTATCTGCAATCACCCGGATCAATTCGGATGGTGACAGGGAAGAAAGGATCATCCGGGCAGTATTGGGACCGACTCCCGACACGGAAGTCAACATCAGAAACAGTTCGCGCTCATCTTTTCCTGCAAAGCCAAAAAGCAAATGGGCATCTTCACGTATTACTTCGTACACGTAAATCTTCCCGGTCGGTTTCCCATTATAAAAAGTATATGTATTCAAGGAGATATTCAGTTCATAACCGATTCCGGCACATTCCAAGATCATCCTGGCCGGTGTCAGTTCTACTATCTCTCCCTTGATATATTCTATCATGTATCTTACGTCTTTATGATTCGCACCTATTATAACGCAAAATTAGACAAAAGCGTATATCCGAACTATCTTTTTTAGTATTATTGTTTCCAAAACCCCGGCAACAAGATTGTCAGCACCGTAAAGATCTCCAAACGTCCGACCATCATCAGAAAAGACAAGAACCATTTCGATACCACCGGAACATCAGCATAGTTTCCGACCGGTCCCAGACTACCAAGTCCCGGTCCAACGTTACTGATCGAAGAGATAGTAGCCCCGATCGTCTCCTCAAATCCTACCCCATCGATCATCAGCACCATACAGCTGACAAATATTAAAGCAATATAGGCAAAAGCGAACGCCAATACCCGGTGGACGATATCACCAGAAACAGCATGCCCGTTCATTCGCACCGGAATAATGGCATGTGGATGCGTCTGCTTCTTAAACTCATTAAAGAGGTTCTTGGTCAAAATCACAAAACGGCCCATTTTCAAACCTCCACAAGTAGAGCCAGCACAACCACATACCACCATCAGAACTAGCGCTAACAGCCAGAAAAACGGTCCCCACGGAATATAATCGACCGTTGCAAACCCACATGTAGACACCAATGTCACGACCTGGAATACCGTTTGCCTAAAAGCTGTACCAAAATCGTCCACAATTCCTTTATACATGATCCAGACTGTCGATATTGCCGTAATAATCAGTACGAACCAGAAAAACCAGCGTGTTTCTTCATCCGCAAATAACTTCTTGGGCCTACCGTTAAAAAAGAAATATATCAAAGTAATATTGGTCGCACCGATAAACATAAAAATCGTAATTATATATTCGATATAGGCAGAGTCCCAGTAAGCGATACTGGCATTTTTCGTGGAATAGCCACCTGTAGAAATACAAGTGAGCGCATGATTGACAGCGTCATACAAGTCCATTGGACCCGCCCATAAAAGACCAATAAGGATAATGGTCAGGAACAAATAAACTCCCCACAGGCGCTTGGCCACCTGGGTAACACGCGGACGGAAACGTTCGTGCGTGATACCCGGAGTCTCGGCATTGAACATCTGGGTAGCCCCACCTCCGATAATAGGCATCAGCGCTACGGTAAACACGATCATTCCAATACCGCCCTGCCATTGCGTAAGGCTCCGCCAAAACAATATCCCGTGCGGAAGTGCTTCGATATCGGTCAATATGGTAGAGCCTGTCGTCGTAAAACCGGACATCGTTTCGAAATAAGCATCCGTCACATTATCTATATAGCCACCTAAATAGAATGGTAACATCCCCAAAAGGGAGAAAAGAGCCCAAGTCAATGTAACAGTCAGCATCCCTTCCCTGCGCCCGGCCGTATGTTCATTGGCTCGTAGTCCGATCAGCATAAAAAGGACTCCCGTTCCGAACATGATACCACTCGACTGAAGAAGCGGATAGAAGTCATTTCCTTCATATAAGAAAGCGACTGCCGTTGCAGCCAGCATAAACAACGTCTCAAGGATGAACATCATCCCTAACATCTTAATTATAAAACGAATGTTCAGCATAATATGCTATTAACAATTGACATATTGAACAGAGAAAAGAGACAACCCTGAGTTGTCCATTGACAATTAATTAAAGTAGTCCTCCAATTTACGCATAGCCGTATCCAAACAGAACACCACAACGTGGTCATAAGCTTGGATATGTGTATCACCCTTGATCATCATAGGCTCACCGTCACGAATCAATCCGCCCAACGTCAAATCTTTCGGAAGATTCAGATCTTTTACCTGCTTACGGGTAATTTTCGAATCGGGACGGGCAACAAGTTCCGCCACATCTGCATTGGCAAAAGTTAAACACTTCACGTTCGACACGTCTGCATCCAACAGGAATTGGTAGATATGGCTGGCAGCAATCAGTTTCTTATTGATAACCGAGCCGATGTCCATGCTCTCCGCTAAAGGTATGTAGTCGATATTTTCGATCTTAGCGATAGTCTTGAATACTCCGGCGCGTTTAGCAGCCAGACAAGCCAAGATGTTCGTACTCGAATTATCCGTCAGTGCGATAAATGCCTGTGCATCTTTGATCCCTTCCTGCATCAACAGATCGGTATCGCGTCCGTCTCCATTGATGATCAAGACATTTCCAGGGACAACCTCAGCTATACGGTGACTCTTTTCTTTGTTAGTCTCGATTACTTTTACACGGATATTGTTCGGAAGGTACTGGCAGGTACGGATCGCAATACGGCTTCCACCCATAATAATGACTTTCTTTACTTCGGGGTCTCGCTTGCCCGCATGCAACCGGACGTCTTCGATATGGCTTTTAGTCGTTGTAAAAAAAACGATATCTCCCGATTCTATACGATCCGTACCACGGGGAATAATGGTCTCGTTCTGCCGTTTGATGGCAACGATATGATAGAGTTTCTGTTCGTTCAGTAATTCGGACAGATGTTTGTTCACAAGTCGGGAATTATCGCGCACCTTTACACCGATCAGAATCAGAGCGCCTCCGAACAACTCCCAGTATTGCCGAGTCCACGGGCGTCTGACAGCCGTAACAATTTCTTTGGCTGCCAGCATTTCCGGGTAAATCATGGAATCGATCCCCATTTTTTCAAACAGTTCCTTGTTTTTAGGGAGCAAATATTCGTAATTGTTGATACGCGCCAACGTCTTATGTGCTCCTAATTTAGAAGCCAGAATACTGGCTGCCACATTGGTCGTTTCTTCCGGCGTGACACTGACAAACAGGTCGGCCTTTCTGATACCGGCTTCTTCCAGGTCCCGAATGGATGTCGGATTACCCACCATAGGAAGGATCTCCATGCTTGAATTCGTGAAATTCAAACGTTCCTCATTCGGATCCATCAGGATAATATCCTGCTTCTCCTGTGATAACATTTTTGCCAGGTGGGTTCCTACTTCACCGGCTCCGGCTATAATAATTTTCATTTTATATAATAGATTAATTATAAGGATATATTATCCTCCGATAACCATCTTTTTTATTTCTCCTGCAATACTTTTGGCATCCATACCACACAGTTTATACAGTTCGGGAATCGATCCATGTTCGACAAACTCATCCGGCACACCAATCCGTTTTACCTGAGGAGCATATCCGTTATCAGCCATAAATTCCAAAACAGCACTGCCCAGTCCACCTTTGATTACGCCGTTTTCAACAGTGATGACACGACTGAACCTCTTACCGACTTCATGCAGCAGTTCTTCATCCATCGGTTTTAAAAAAATCATATCATAATGGGCAATCGATATACCATCACTTTCAACCTCCTTTATGGCCTTTATCACTTCGTTGCCAATAGGTCCAAGTGACAAGATCGCAATATCATCCCCATCACGAAGTTTCTTGCCTTTCCCGATCGGAAGGATATGCATCTCATTCCTCCAATCTGCCATCTCTCCCTTACCGCGTGGATAACGGATCACAAAAGGGCCGTTACATTCCTTATACCCGGTATACATCAAATTCCTTAAATCCAGTTCGTTCAAAGGAGATGAAATAACCAAGTTCGGGACTGGACGCAGATAAGCGAGGTCGAACACCCCGTGATGGGTCGCCCCGTCTTCGCCTACTAGACCGGCACGGTCCAGACAGATTACCATATGAAGATTCTGAAGTGCAACATCGTGTATCACCATATCGTATGCCCGCTGCATGAAAGAAGAGTAGACATTGCAGAATGGGATCATTCCCTCTTTGGCAAGTCCGGCAGAGAAAGTTACCGAATGCCCTTCGGCAATCCCGACATCAAACGCCCGTTTCGGAAACGCTTTCATCATATAAGTCATAGAACAACCTGTCGGCATAGCAGGAGTGACCCCCACGATCCGTTCGTCCTGTTCGGCCAGCTCGACAAGGGTATGTCCGAAAACATCCTGATAAAGTTGGGGTTCGTTCAACTTATGGACAATGATCCGTTCTCCTGTTTCTTTATTGAACAGCCCTGGTGCATGCCATTCCGTTGCCGACTTTTCAGCAGGCTTGAATCCTTTGCCTTTTTTAGTTTTGATATGTAATAGTTTCGGACCTTCCATATCCTTTATATCATTCAGAACCTTGATCATATAACCGACATCATGCCCGTCGATCGGACCAAAGTAACGGATGCTGAATCCCTCAAACAGATTATGTTGTTGAGTAAGCAATGCTTTCAGACTATTGTTAAAACGAAGGATATTTCCCCGACGGTCATTATTGATCAGTTTCATCTTCCGCAATCCGCGGTACACATCATAACGCATTTTATTATATGCCTGACTGGTTGTGATATCCACCAAATACTGACTCAACCCACCGACCGCATGATCTATTGCCATATCATTATCATTGAGAATGATAAGTAGGTTGTTTGGATTAGCCGACGCATTATTCAGACCTTCGAACGCCAACCCACCCGTCATGGCTCCATCGCCGATCACGGCTATCACGTGTCTGTCTTTTTCTCCTTTTAGAGCAGAAGCGACCGACATACCCATAGCCGCCGAAATGGAATTTGAAGCATGTCCGGCAACAAATGCGTCATAAGGGCTTTCCAGAGGATTAGGAAATCCACTGATTCCTTTAAATTTTCGGAGCGTATGAAAAGCCTCTCGACGTCCAGTCAGTATTTTATGACCATACGCCTGATGCCCCACATCCCATACAATACGATCATAGGGAGTATTAAAAACATAGTGTAGTGCAACCGTCAGCTCTACCGTACCGAGACTTGCCCCAAGATGTCCCGGATTCTCCGATAGTACATCTATTATATATTGACGCAACTCTGCACATACCTCTCCCAATTTATCGGGGGACAACTTGCGCAAATCCTCCGGGTAATCAATGGAATTTAATATGTGTTCATCCTTGCATTCTGTCATAATCGCTATAATTTTGTGGCAAATGTAAAGAATTAACGGGAGATAAAATAGTTTTAGTATGTCATTCTTTAGCAGTATGACACAATTAAACCGCTTCTTCTCCTTTCCCTATAATCAAATTTAATCCTGTTTTGCATTTTCGTATGTAACACAAACAAACTCATTTGCCATAAAAACAAAAAAGCAGTTACAAATAATTGTAACTGCTTGATTTTCAGTGGTGCCACCAGGAATCGAACCTTTTATTTCGGTTTATTCTAAACCCCTGATTGACTGCACATTTACTACTTTATCTTTTATGAAAGCCATTGAATTAACACTACACTAAATTCATCGCTTTTCGTAATTGTCTTTACAATCATCATCTCTTTGACAATGTAAAGGTAGATAAAAAGTTCGATTTCCGCAAATGTCAATAGGGATTTTTATGAAATATTTTTTGCTCAAACCTGATAATGTTCCTAAAAGATGGCTAAGAGCCTGTCTAAATCTTACTCAATTCTATTTTGAGAGTTTTATCCAATATCTTTCAGCCATAGGCTGTAGCCTGTCTCTTATTACCTTCATCACAGTATCGAAATCAAGCGCCTCTTTCCATTGAATTTTTCTAAGAAAAGCCTTCCAACAGCTTATGCGTGCCCCGTCTGTAGCAAAACTATCCGTAAACAGTTGCAAATCGGGGTTGTATGCAAGTCCTCGATTGTCGAACGTCGCTTCGATGGCGTCATACAAAGCGTCGTCATTCAAATTTCTCTTCGTCAGGAGCTGATAACAGTCAAAGAAATCTTTCATGCGACTGTTGAGAACATCACGATCTATCATCGTATGGAACTTCTCGGCAATAACGGTTTCTAAAGAATATGCCTGTATATTCACAGAAGGGATATCCGATAAAAGCAGAGGAAAGTCTATAGTTGTTGGATGTGGAATGACGACATCACCAAAGCCAATATCTACAGACATATTATAAGCTATGGTATCCATATGGGCAGTAAAATAGAATCTTGTACCAGGATATTTCTTTTCGACTGTGATCGGTTCTATTTTGATACTTCCTGCGTCAAATGACACCCCATCTTCATGGCATA